>ENA-OUNI01000526-OUNI01000526.1-human-gut-metagenome-genome-assembly--contig:-NODE-526-length-17613-cov-2.693412_pt1 | contig 17613 bp, 23 predicted proteins | sample MGYA00242499_ERZ504580 | MGnify/ENA primary metagenome ERZ504580 (study PRJEB26092, sample SAMD00036315) | human gut metagenome | host: Homo sapiens | study: EMG produced TPA metagenomics assembly of... | reverse complement strand
GATTCTTTTCCCTCCCATTTTTATGATCCAGGTTAGTTTTTGCTAACCATCTGTCATACAAAAAGCCGCCGAAAGGGCAGCCTTTTTGCTTTTTTTCTTATTATACGTATCTGGAAAAGGAATGTCAAGGAAACCTCCCTCTTCAAATTTCCAAAATGGCATGTTCCAAAGCGGAAACTGCTGTCCATTTCCATCATTTCCCTGTATAATAAAGTCACAGAAATTACCTGTCTTTCAGAAGAAACGAGGTGTGTAATGAACTTTCATGAAAAATTAAACGAATACATCCAGATGCTTTCCTGCACGGCGAAAGAATTAAGTGAGCTTTCCGGTCTGTCCGCGGCTACGCTCAGCCGCTACCGCTCTGGAGAACGCGTTCCGGATATGCGCTCTTCCACCTTTTCCCAGCTCTGTTCTGCATTGCCAGGATCTCAGAACAAAAGGGAAATTCCACGCTTACAGCCGATGCAGTACGGAAGAGCTTCCTCTCCTGCGAGGATCTTGTCACTGTTGACCGTGAGCAGCTCCGGTATAATTTCAATACGTTGATCCCACTGCTGAACATCAACATCTCCCGCTATGCCAGTACACGAACTACAATACCTCCACCATTTCCGTTTCCGCAGCGGCTCCCGCCAGATTGCAGAGCCGGAAAAATTTGCTGCTGTAATTGCGGGGTATATCGCCAAAGAAATGGATTCCGCCTCAGAAAAAGCTGTCCTTGCTGAGCTTTTGGCTGCACGGCCGAATCCCTTGCCGATCCTTCCGTCCGTTTTCAGAAGCTTCAGACGTATCTGCTGGAAGCAAAAGGAAAACAGGAAGACAGCGTCTCACATTTTCTTTCGAAGCTTGATGCCTTCGATCTGAATGAATATATCAAAGCAATCCATTTCGATGAACTGAAGCTCCCGCCCGCCATGCCGTTCCACCTCCCGACCTCGAAATCGTACTTCGGCATCCACGACATGATGGAAAGTGAGCTTGACTTCTTAAAAGCCACGGTTCTGTCGCGCTCAATGGAGTCCGTGATTATGTACAGTGATATGCCGATGAGCGAGATGGCAAAAGACCCTGACTTTCCAAAAAAGTGGATGTTCGGCATGGCGATGATGCTGAAAAAAGGCCTTCATCTCCACCAGATCCACAACCTCGACCGGTCGTTTGACGAAATGATGCTCGGACTTGAAAGCTGGATTCCGATGTATATGACGGGCCAGATTTCGCCGTACTACTTAAAAGGCGTGCAGAACAGCGTATTTCTGCATTTTCTGAAAGTCTCCGGCCCGGCGGCGCTGACCGGTGAAGCGATCAGCGGTTTTCACAGTGACGGAAAGTATTACCTGACAAAATCAAAAGAGGAAGTCGCCTATTACCGGAAGCGGGCCGAAGAACTCTTAAAGAATGCCAATCCGCTGATGGATATTTACCTTGCGGATAAGGCGGGTGCTTTGCAGGCTTTTCTCGTAGCAGATTCCCACCAGAACGGAAACCGCAGGAATATTCTGTCCGCACTCCCGCTCTATACGATGGACGCTGCTTTTTTAGAAACGTTTCTTTCCGCCCGCGGTATTCCATCTTCTGACCGGCGCACCATTTTATCCTATGCCGCCGCCCAGCGCCAGATACAGGAGGAAATTTTAAAAACCAGTCCGGTTGAGGATGAATTTTCTCTTCCCGATTTGGCAGAGTTCGCACAGTACCAATGTGTCTTTCCCTCTCCGGCCTGTTTTATCCGAAACAGCTGTTCTACACCTTTGCAGAATACCAGGCGCATCTGGCACAGACCCGCGCTTATGCGGCTTCCCATGCAAATTACACATTTACCGAAACGTCCTCCTGCACCTTCCGCAATCTGCAGTTTCAAATCCACGAAGGAAAATGGGCGATGATTTCGAAGAATACGGCGCCGACGATTCACTTTGTCATTCATCATCCGAAGCTTCGGAGTGCAATTGAAAACTTTATTCCGCCGCTTGTGGAAAATTAGATCTCTATCTTCGTTTCAGTTCCTCCCACTCCGGGCCGAGATCGACACTCCCGTTTTTACTTCCGGCAAATGTATCATCCCGCGACGGTAGACGTGGTCATACGCAACATCCGCCTCGTACTGCCGCCCGGTGGAATCGGTGTAGGAATTGACACCGCGGACCGCCTCGGAATTTTTCTCCCACACGCGTCCATCCGCTCGCTCCGGTCCCAGTACGCCTGATTGACGATGTCCGATGTTTCGGAGAGGGTGCGGGAAATCTGCTGAGAGGAGCGGATCGCATTCTGCTGCCGCTGCATCGCACCGTTGATCTGAACTTGCTCGGTTCTTCGAAGTTCCGCCTCCTGCATGGCATAGTAATACGGGCTGTAGGCAATCGTCCGCAGAAATTCATCAAAAATCATCTCATATTCCGCCGGGTCTCCTTCCAAAGTAAGGAGCAGAACGTCGAACGCTTTGCCCCAATCGTAGGATGCCATTCCGCCGATGCCGTACATAGCACCTAAAAATGCCATTCCTTTTTTGAGAAAGTCTCTCCCGGCATCCGTCCTGGTCCGCTCTCCCGGATCCAGATAGGCCTGAACCGTGGCAAAGTAGCCTCGGAAACTCCTTCCCTCCGCAAATACCTGCACGCGGAATTTTCCCTGTTCGGTGTGTATGGCTCCCTGCAGCTTCTGTCCAGCTTCCCTTCCAAACCAGGCGGCTGCCTTTTCCTTCAGAACCCCAGCGTCCATCGGCTCTACGCGAAGCTGGGTTGTCTTTGTTATCGCGGCGATGCGTTCATATGCATACTGCGGCAGCGCGGTACGTCCAGCTCGCCGGAAGAAACGCTTCAAACAGCGGATTTCCTCCGTTTCCGATCGGCTGCACTTCTCCTGCTTTTTCTTTTTCGCAGTTCTCGTATATTCCGCTCCGCAGTACACACACCGAATCCAGGGTGCACCTTCTGCAAACTGAATCGGTTTTCCGCATTTTCTGCATTTCATTTCTTCATATGCCATTTTTCATTTCCTCCTTTGTGATTTTCTTTTTGTTTTCTTCATTATAAATGGTATTTTCCAATTTGTATTCGCAATTCCCGTTATGGCTCATGACAATTCGGAAACTTTGCAGAATCTACCTGGGATTTCCTGTATAATAAAAGTAACTTCACAAAAGACGAGAGGGGATGCACATGAAAAACAACGAGAAACCAAACATCCTGTTTCCTCTTCTGCATTTTCTTGGACTTGCATGTCTGCTGATTTCCTGCGATTCGACACCGGGTCAACAGCCGGGGCAGAACGCATCTGGAAATCTTGCCGCTTACTGCGATGCGCGGACACAGGATTTTCTGCTTCAAAAAGAAAATGCTGTTCTGCTCGAGTACCGCCATCTCGGGGAAGCAGAAGAAAGCTGTCTCTGTAAAGATCCCGAAACGGTTGCAGCGTTCCTGAATGCACTTACAGAAATTACCGTAACAGGGGAGACGTCTCTTGTTTCCTCGGATGACTCGGATCTTTTTCTCTTTACGAACGCAGACGGGGAAACGTATTCTTTTTCTTTTAACAGCCATCATTTTGAACATGGCAGAACACAGTACGAACTGTCCGGCGATGCTGCCCTCTGGCGGCTGGCAGACGATCTTCGGACACAGGATAAAACATTGGAAGGAAGGTGACAAAAGATGAAACAAATACCTATTTTTCGAGTAACCGGCACATTTCTGGTCCTGGTTTTTCTCTGTTCCGTACTCTTTGGATGCGGCGGAACAGGCAGCGCCGCAGACGATGCGTATCTGACCCAGGTGACTGCTTCTGTCACAGAAGCGCAGTCTCTCATCGACGAGATGATTTCTTTTTCCAATGAGATGACCGAGGCAACCGGTACCTTTTCCGAAAACAAGGACAGCGATGCTACGTGGAACAGTGCCGCACAAAGCTGACACTTCTCGAAGAAAAAGTCGCTGCCGTGCAGGAACTGCAGCAGCAGATTGAAAAGAGCGGTGCGCCGTCCTCCGATTTTGGAAAGGCTATCGAACAGGAACAGAAGGAATATTTTGAAGACATGCTTTTGTATCTGAATGCCATGCAGGAAACTCTGACTTTCTATACGGCGCAGTACGATGCTTCCCTCGAACTTCTGGAAGCAGCAAATCCCGCACAGAGCAGTTTTCAGCAGTACCTTGGTGATCTGTATTCCACGACGGTCCGCGTCAAGGAAAATCTGCTTGCCCTTCCAACACCGTCCTATCTTTCCACGCTCTGGACGCATTACGTAGGTGCTTTTGATATGCTGACCAGCTATCTGCAGTCTGTATCGTCGGCAGCGGCAGGAGATGTCCTTCTCTCCTACTCTGCCGATCAGATCATCAGCCGCGTGACTATCGAAGGAAATGCATACGAAAAACAGATCGCGGATCTGATGGTGCGGGAATATGTGCACAGCGCGGATGTCCTGGAAAACAATCTGAAGGTTTTTGGAAGTGAAATTCTCTCTTCCTGCGAAAAGAAGAAAGTTCCGGAAAACAGTTATGTTTCGCAGGATTCGATCGTTTTTATTTATCATTCGCTGGTCGATGAGATTTACCCGAACCTGTATCCGGCTGCGGATTCTGCCGTCAATCTGCTGATGTATACCGACAAATCCTACTGTGATGTTCTGGTCACGGCGGAGATCCCCGGCTTTACCCAGGTTTATGAACAGAAAGTCACGCTTTCCCCGGAAATGACGTATCTGATGATCAAGCCGCCCATTTTAAGCGAGCTCCCGAATCTCTCCTCGACAAAGGAAACGCAGCTGATTCTGAAAGTGACCGACTGTGCAACCGGCGATGTTCTGGCCCAAGAGAGCAAGGCAATCAAGCTCTACAGCATTTACGATTACAAAACATACAGCGATGAGTTCGGTGTCGTGCAGAACGATAATCTGCTCGCCTGGATGACACCGGATTCAGACGGCGTGCTTGCCGTCCGGCGGAATGCAATTTCCTGGCTGGAAAATAACTTTGGACGGGACTATGGGAAACTTCCCGGCTATCAGTACAGCTACGGTTTCGTACAGGGGCAGGAAGCATACGTTACTTTTTATCAGGTTGCCGCGATCCAGAGTGCCATCAGCGCGATGGGCGTTCGCTACAATATGGGCCCGTACTCGTTTGATGCCACGCAACGCGTGCTGATGCCGGACGCCGTTTTAAACAGCAAGTCCGGAATCTGTATTGAGACGGCCGTTCTGATGGCCAGCGTCCTGCAGTCCGCCAATATGCATCCGTTTCTGATCCTTACACCGGGCCATGCACAGGTGGCGGTCGAGACGTGGGAAAATTCGGGACAGTATTTTCTGATTGAGACAACAACGCTTCCATTTGATGCAACGACGGATGACAACAGCGGGGTGATTATCCAGCTTGATTCTCAGGGATGGGATGAATATCTCTCCCAGAAAAACAGCAGTCCCAGCAGTCGGGCGGACTCTTTTATCTGGTGGACTGCAGTCTTGCGAAGGTGCTGAACATCCGCGGCCTTGCAGCAGACTCCTATACTGCGGATGTGACGCTTCCATCATCACCATCCTCCTCCAGCGACTCCGGTTCCCAGCCATCTTCCGGTGATGCATCCTCTGTAGCACCTGCTCCATCATCTTCCTCGTCTTCCGGCACGTATACGCTGGAATCCTACGACGGCGGCAACTTTACGATGCAGCTCCCGAAAGGCTGGACCATCGAGACCGGCGGCGCCTATGCAGGCTTCTGCTTCCGTGCTTATGATCCGCAGAACCCGGATGCACAGATTTTCTTTTACGGAGAGCTTGGACCGTATTTTAAGAGTCAGGAAGGAAAGGACGGATATCTTGCGATGAGCGGCGGAAATGACTATCTGAGTGACCTTCCTGTTCTCGAACTGGGTACGCTGACCGCGTGCCTTGACGGGCTCGATGAATATGAAGCGGCCTACTACACGATTATGGGATCTTCCTATAACTTTGCGGATGTCCATAATCTCTCCAACATCGTCGAGCAACCCGTCACAACATTTCTGTCGCCGTATGCCGTTTCGGAGTCGATGCTGAAAGCTGACCTCACTTCCGTCACAGGCGCGCCTGTAAGGGAATTTTCCAGGGATCGATTGTCGATGCCGGTTCCTATGAAATCGGCGGTGTTGACATCACACCAAGCCGTGGTGCCATGGATCTGTTCGGCGTGATTGCCCCGTCCGACCAGTTTGACAATGTCGCCGACACATTAATTGCATCACTTGGCAGTTTCCGCTTCACGGAAGAATATATCCAGGCCGGCATTGATCAGACTAACCAGATCGGTCAGAGCGCCCTGGAATACTCCCGCCAGAACATGGAACTGATGGACCGCGTGATGCAGGACTTCAGCGAGTATATCCGGCAGTAAACGCTTTTCACACACAGCAGATAAATAAAGTGAAAAAGTCCCTGATCTGCAAACAATTTCTTTGCAGATCAGGGACTCTTCTCTCTTTATGTGTGTGTAAGATATTGGCCTTTTATTTCTGTTCTTCGTCGCACGCGATGATATGTTTGCTCTTCTCATATCCGATCACTTTCCGGTCGGTGATGAAGATTGGTTTTTCGAAGTCTGCGAAGGTGACGGAGCTGATGCTGTTAAATTTGCTTGCGTCGCAGAGGACGTAGCACTGGCGGCACTGTTCCATGGCGGTCTTTTTGGTGACGGCCTCGTTGCGTCCGGGGTTGTGCAGCCGCTTCTTCGGGTTACGCCATTTGTTCCGAAAAAGCCTTTGGTGAAATGATACTCCTGGATCGTGCGGATTGCCTGGTTTCCGACGACGGCTTCTGTGGAGCTTTTGAGCTCGCCGCCTACCAGAATGACCTTAAACCCGCGTGATGCCAGCCGCCGTGCGTGGTCAACGGCGTTTGTCACGAAAACGGCGGAGGTTGCCCGGATGAAATCGATCATATGCGCCGTTGTCGTTCCCGCGTCGAGAAAGACGAAATCGTCCGGCTCGATGAGGGATGCCGCATATTCTGCGATTTTCCGTTTGGCATCGCAGTTCAGCTCATTTTTCTGTGCAACGGTGTACTCGTGTGCCGTCACCTTCTGGCCGGCTTCCACGGCGCCGCCGAATACCTTTTCCAGCTTGCCCTCCTTGTCGAGCGCTGTGATATCGCGGCGTACCGTGGACTCCGATGTATCGAGAAGATCCCGGACTTCCGTCACGGTGATGCTTCCCTTTTCTTTTAACAGTTTCAAAATTATCTCATGTCTCTGCTGTGTTAACATTTCTTTCCTGCCTTATATTCTGCCACGTTTGTTTCCAGAATGATCTTGCGGAGCGGAAGGATGCTTCCCGGAGAAACGGAAAGTTCATCTACGCCCATCGCAAGGAACTCTTTTGTCAGCTCCTGGTCAGCGCCGAGTTCGCCGCAGATACCGGCCCAGATGCCGGCTTTGTGTGCATTCTCCACAACCATCTGAATCATGCGCAGGATCGCCGGGTGATGCGGATCAAAGAACGGATCCAGCTTTGTGTTCTGGCGGTCGATCGCGAGGGTGTACTGACTGAGGTCGTTCGTTCCGATACTGAAGAAATCAACCTCTTTTGCCAGCTCATCGCTGATGATGGCAGCCGCCGGGGTCTCGATCATGATACCCTGCTCTGGATTTCCGTACTCAATGCCCTGCTCAGCGAGAGAAGCTTTTACTTCCTCCACAATCGCTTTGATCTGGCGAACCTCGCCGACACTTGTGATCATTGGATACATAATGGCAATTTTTCCATATGCGCTTGCGCGGAACAGCGCGCGAAGCTGTGTCTTGAAGATCTCCGGCCGCGTCAGGCAGATGCGGATCGCACGGCAGCCAAGTGCCGGGTTCTCCTCTTTTTCCATCTCGAAATAATCGCACTGTTTATCGGCACCGATATCGAGGGTACGGATGATGACGCGTTTTCCCGCCATCGTCTCTGCTGCCTGTTTGTAGATACGGAACTGCTCCTCCTCTGTTGGATAGTGATCCTGCTCAAGATAGATAACTCGCTTCGGAACAGGCCGATGCCGCCCGCGTCGTTCTGCATGACAGCCGCAAGGTCTTTGATGTTTCCAATATTAGCATACAGCAGAATTTTCTGTCCATCCAGTGTAATATTTTCTTTTCCCTTTAAGGTGAGGAGCAGTTTTTTCTTTTCCTCCTCCTCGGTGCGGCGCTTCTGCATGGCAGCAAGAGTCTCCTCGTCCGGATCAACATAGATGGTTCCATCGGATCCGTCCACGATGCCGAGCTTTCCGTCTACGCTCTCATCCAGCGGAAGCGGTGTTCCGACCAGTGCCGGAATCGCCATGGTTCTTGCAAGGATAGCGGTGTGGGAATTTAAAGAACCGTGTACGGTAACAAAAGAAAGAACTTTGTCCTTATCCATCTGTACCGTCTCAGACGGCGCAAGGTCATCTGCCACGATGATCGCCGGTTCGTCGTTTAAGGATGCGTCGGTGTCGTCTCCGTTTAAGATGGAGATCAGACGCTCGGAAATATCCTTTACGTCTGCCGCGCGCTCTCTCATGTAATCATCGTCCATGGCAGAAAACATCTGCGCAAAGTTGTCGCCTGTCGTTGCAACGGCATACTCAGCGTTGACGCCCTGGCTCTTGATAATATTCTCGACGGACTCGTTGTAGCCGTCGTCCTCCATCATCATCTGATGTACCTCGAAGATCGCTGCATTGGCCTCGCCAACCTCTTTGCATGCTTTTTCATACAGAACGCCAAGCTGTGCGATTCCTTTTGCCTTTGCTTCCTCAAACCGTGCCATCTCCGCATCCGGATTTTCTACTTTCACACGTTTTACCTGACGCTCATTCTTTTTGTATACGCGGATCTTTCCGATCGCAATGCCGGAAAATACGCTTTTTCCCTGATAAATCTGCATAAGTTTTCTCCACCTTTGTTCTCGATATCCGAATTTTCTGTCCAGACAGCCGGAGCGTGTTTAAAAAGGATTTCTTAGTTTCAGAAAGTTTTTCAAACACGCTCCTGCCGATTACTATATTGTAATTCTCCAGAGCCCCATCTCAATTCCGCTTACGCTCCATTTCGATGTGGCTTCTCGCCATATGGAATTCCAGAAAAAAGCACTCATTCATGCAAGCATGATTCGCACTTTTTTCTTCCATTCCGCATGGCTCTGTAGAATTACAAGTTCTCTTTCATGAAATTGCTGATTGCTTCGTATGCAGCATCTTCATCTGCTCCATCGAAGGTCAGGGTAACTTCTTCGCCCTGTTTTACAGCCAGTCCCATGATGCCGAAGATGGCTTTGCAGTTCATGGCTTTTCCGTCTTTTGCGATCTTGATATCACAGGAAAATTCTTTGACTGCTTTTACCAGCATTCCTGCCGGACGAGCGTGGATTCCTTCTGGATCTGTTACAACATACTTAAATTCTTTCATGATTTTTTCCTCCCATAGGATCTTTGATATTTTTATTTTACTTTGTTTTCTGTCTTTTTTCTACTCTTTTATGCAACTTTTTTCTTTAAAACTCCAAGCAGAACTGCGGATACCACTGTTCCGATGACAACTGCCACCAGATAAAGCAGCGCATTTCCCATAACCGGTACAACGAAGATGCCGCCGTGCGGTGCCATTAAGGTACAGCCAAATGCCATGGAGAGCGCACCTGCGAGGCCAGAGCCGATGATGCAGGCCGGAAGAACGTGGATCGGGTCTGCTGCTGCGAATGGAATCGCACCCTCGGTGATGAAGGCGAGCCCCATGATGAAGTTGGTCGGACCGGATTCTCTTTCTTCTTTTGTAAATTTATCTTTGAACAGCAGGGTTGCAAGTGCAATCGCACACGGAGGAACCATACCGCCGATCATAACGGATGCCATAATGTCGTAGTTTCCTGCTGCGATGGCTGCTGTTCCGAATACGTAAGCTGCTTTGTTGAACGGGCCGCCCATGTCGATGGCCATCATGCCGCCGAGGATCATGCCAAGGATCAGCTTGCTGGATCCGCCCATGGAAGCAAGACCATTGTTCAGTACCGTGTTGACGGTTCCCATGATCGGCTCTACAATGAAGAGCATCAGAAGTCCCATCGCAAGGATGCCGACTACCGGGTAAATCAGAACCGGCGCAATCTTTTCGAGTGCTTCCGGAAGTTTCTCACATGCTTTGCGGAGGACAAGGATAATGTAGCCTGCTGCAAAACCGGCAACAAGTGCTCCAAGGAAACCGGAGGTTCCGCTCGATGCCATCATACCGCCGACAAAACCAAGGGCAAGTGCCGGCCGGTCGCCGATTGCATGGCGATGTAGCTGCAAGAACCGGGAGCATGAAGCCGAATGCCACGCCGCCGATCTGTTTGAACATCGCTGCAGCCGGGGTAATCGTACCGAAGTTTGATCTGGCTGCGGCATCAAGGGAGTTCATATCAACAAGAAGTCCGTCGATCAGGAATGCAATTGCGATCAGAATACCGCCGCCGACAACGAACGGAAGCATATGGGAAACACCATTCATCAGCTGGGTGTACAGCTGGTGGCCGATACCGCCGCTGTTCTTCTTCGTGCTTGCTGCGGCTGTCTGCGCATTGCCGCTCTTGTAAACCGGTGCGTTTCCGGACATCGCAAGCTCGATCAGCTCATCTGCTTTGCTGATACCGTCGGATACCTGGCGCTGGATGACTTTCTTTCCGTCGAAACGATCCATCGGAACCTGTGCGTCGGCTGCAACGATGATGCAGTCCGCATCGGCGATTTCCTGTGCAGTCAGCACGTTTTTCGCTCCGCCGGAGCCTCGTGTCTCGACTTTTACGAAGCATCCTTTTGCTTTCGCTGCTTTCTCGATTCCCTCGGCTGCCATGTAAGTGTGGGCAATACCGGTCGGGCAGGAAGTAACGGCGAGAATCTTCACCTGATTTTCTTTTGCTTCCACCGGCTCTGCAAGACGCTCATCTACGCTCTTTTTCTCTTCATCGGCGCGGTCGATAATGGCAAGGAACTCTTCCGGTGTCCTTGCGTTTCGAAGGCTCTTGGTGAACTCTTCATCCATCAGCATCATGGAAAGTTTACTTAAGACATCGAGGTGAACGTTGTCTTTTGTGTTCGGCGCTGCGATGAGGAACAGCAGGGTGACCGGCTCTCCATCGAGAGAATCAAAATCAACGCCGTTCGGGATCACCATGGCTGCAAGGCCCGGTTTGTTTACTGCATCACATTTTCCGTGCGGAATCGCAATTCCCTCTCCGATTCCTGTGGTGCTCTCTTCTTCTCTTGCGTAAACCTGTGCACGGTACGCATCTTCGTCTGTGATCTTTCCGCTTTTGACCATCAGCGCTACGGCTGCATCAAGCGTTTCCTGTTTGCTTTTCGGTGCGGCATCCAGCGCAATACTGCGGATGTCCAGCAACTCTGTGATTCTCATGAGACGTCCTCCCTTTTATTTTGTAATCTGTTCGTAGACAGATGCAATTTCCTCCCGGGTTGCAAGGTTTTCAGAAAAAGCACTTGCACTTCCCGCTGCGATTCCCATATGGAACGCATGGAGGTAATCTTCTTTTTCCATGTAGCCTGCCATGAATCCGGCTACCATCGAATCGCCTGCGCCGACGCCGTTGATAAGCTTTCCTTTCGGGGCCGGAGCTTCAAAGACCTCACCGGATGCGGCAACGAGAACGGCTCCTTCGCCTGCCATGGAAACCAGAACGTTCTGTGCGCCCTTTTCTGCAGCTGTTTTGCATACGGAACAACCGACTCTCTTGTCTTTAATTCCACACCGAAAATCTCGCCGAGTTCGTGATTGTTCGGTTTGATGAGGAACGGGTGGTACGGCAGAACCTTCATCAGCAGATCACGGGTCGCGTCTACGACGATGCGGACGCCCTTGCCGTCGAGCATTTCCATAATTTTCTGATAGGCATCATCTGTCATGGATGACGGGATGCTGCCTGCGAGGAAGAGAACGTCGCCCTCGCCGAGTGCGGAAAGCTGTTTCATCAGCTCTTCCACTTTTTTCTCCGGGATTTCGGGTCCCTGTCCGTTGATCTCAGTTCCGTCAATGCTCTTTAATTTGACGTTGATGCGGGAATATCCTTCTTCCAGCCAGATGCAGCCGTTTTTAATTCCCATCTGGTCGAGCCGTCCCGCGATTTCTTTTCCGGTAAAGCCTGCCAGAAATCCGAGCGCTGTGCTCTCAATTCCAAGGTTTCCAAGTACGGTCGATACGTTGATTCCTTTTCCGCCCGGAAGCATCAGCTCGGAGCTTGTGCGGTTGGTAAGGCCGAGCTTGAAGTCTTCCACCGATACAATGTAGTCCAGAGACGGATTGAATGTCACTGTGTAAATCATATTTCCCTCCTGCTTTATTTTGATCGTTTTTGCTTTGATAAGATTATCATATCGTCATATTCATTCAAAATCAATCATTAATATTTCATGAATTTTCCCTTCTCTTTTTGTCACATTTGCATAAGTTTAGAGTTTTGTGACGGATTTTCCCGGTTTATCGCCCTGTTTTGACCGACTTTGACTGATCGTCATCTTTTCTTCCCTGTCACGCATTGATCACTTTATTCTCTCCATTTCGGTCATTTTTATCAGACACTTTCTTTCTGTTCTCATTTTTGTACTTTACTTTTTCCGGATTTGGTACTAAAGTGGAAGAGAAATCAAAAAAAGAATTTCCAGAAGAGGTGATTTTATTTGAAACGATACTATATTCTTCACTATTTTGATCCCGCCAATGTGGGCAGTTTTCTGCTTGTCTCACTGCTCGGCCTGATTCTGGTGCTTGCCCTTGTGCTTCTGATTGCAAAATTGCAGATTCAGCGGCAGCTAAAAGAGGAGACAGAGGAAAAAGCGAAAAAATACGCCGGAAGAAACACCAGCGCAGGCAGTATCAGATTGTGGAAAGCTTTTATGAGCTGGTTTTCTCCGGCACTTCGATTCTTCTCTTCCTCTCCCTCTACTACATTATCGACGAGCGTCTGCCGCAGATTTCGATGTACTGGGAGAAGTATCAGGATGTGGTGCTTCTTGTCTTTATCGTGCTCTCCGTCTTTCTGACAAGCTGGCTCGATGTGGTTCTCGTAAAGCTCACGCATCTTGAGCCGGAGCAGAAAGCATCGGTGCGGCTGATTTCGGTCTTCTATATTGTACTGATTCTCCTGTACATCCGCTTTATCTACGAGGACACGAATTATGACGGCTGATTCTCTATTTCCTGACGCTGACGGTCGGCCGCTTCCTGTATTTCGACTTTACGGTCAAGAGTTTTCTTGAAACGATGCGGGGCGTGTTGGAAAATCTACCGCTTCTTGTCATCATGAGCGCCTACTCCGGTTTCGTGTGCTGGTATGGGTTCCATGTCGGCTTTCTGCTGAAATCAAATGGCGTCATTTTGAGCACCTTTCTTGCCCATCTGTTTATGGACTGCTCGATCTTTCTGCTCCACAAGACAAGAATTTTAAAGCATGTGATACGAAAAAATTTTAAAACCGGCATTTTTTTTACCAGCCATATATCAAAAGCTCTGCAGATCAGAATTTTGCATTTTCTGTTCTGCAGAGCTTTTCTTATTTAATGTTCTTTTTTACATGCCAAACAGCAGTGCAAAGCCATGTACGACAAAAGCTGCCAGCCAGGCGATCACACACTGGGAAACGACAACACCGGCTGCCCATCTGCCGCCAAGCTCCCGCTTGATGGAAGCGACTGCCGCCACACACGGCGTATAGAGGAGGCAGAAAACCAGAAGGCTTAATGCGGAAACCGGTGTCAGAATTTCGGTCAGCTGCGCGGTCGTGCCGAACAGTACGGAAAGTGTGGAGACGACACTCTCCTTTGCCATAAATCCGGTTAGAAGGGCGGTCGATACTCTCCAGTCTCCAAATCCAAGCGGCCGAAAAACCGGGGCGAGACGGCCGGAGACAACGGCGAGAATGCTGTCCTTGGAGTCCTCCACGACATTGAGATGCGTTCCAAAGGTCTGTAAAAACCAGATCACAATCGTGGCAACAAAAATGACGGTGAATGCCCGCTGCAGGAAGTCTTTTGCCTTATCCCACAAAAGCTGTCCGACATTTTTTGCCCCCGGCATGCGGTAGTTTGGAAGCTCCATGACAAACGGAACGGCTTCCCCCTGGAATAAAGTTCCCTGCATCAGCATCGCCATCAGGACAGCCATGAAGATACCACCGAAATACAGAAGAACCATCACAAGGCACTGTATTTCGGGAAGAATGCGGCGGTAAAGAACGCGTAAATCGGAAGTTTTGCCGAACAGCTCATAAACGGAGTTAATAGGATCGTCATTTCCGGTCACGCTCGGAAGGCAGGGTGCGGCTCGCCATGACGCCCGGCACGGTACAGCCAAAACCGACCAGCATCGGCACGATACTGCGGCCGGAGAGGCCGATTTTCCGGAGCAGCTTATCCATCACAAATGCCACGCGCGCCATATAGCCGCTGTCTTCCAGAATGGACAGGAAGAAAAACAGGGTGACGATGATCGGAAGGAAGCTTAAGACACTTCCGACGCCGTTAAAAATACCGTCAATCACAAGGGAATGAAGCACCGGATTGAGCCCCATGCTGTCATGGCGCTGTCCACGAGCTCGGTCAGTTTTCCGATCAGAACCTCCAGCACACTCTGCAGCGATGCTCCGATCACATGGAAGGTCAGGAAAAAGACAGCCGCCATAATCCCGGCAAAACATGGCAGAGCCGTATATTTTCCGGTCAGCACACGGTCAATTTTTGTGCTCCGCACATGCTCGCGGCTCTCTTTTGGTTTTACCACGGTCTCACGGCAGACTTTTTCAATAAAATTAAAACGCATATCCGCAATCGCCGCCGCGCGATCCAGGCCACGCTCCGTCTCCATCTGACAGACGATATGCTCGAGCATCTCTTTCTCGTTTTCATCGAGGGCCAGCTGCTCCAGGATCAGCGCATCGCCCTCTGCCAGCTTGCTCGCCGCAAACCGCACCGGAATATCCGCCCTTGCGGCGTGATCCTCGATCAGATGCATGATCGCATGCAACGCACGGTGGACGGCACCGCCGTGGTCATTCGCCTCACAGAAGTCCTTTCTGCCCGGTTTTTCCTGGTATTTGGCCACATGGACAGCATGGGCAACCAGTTCATCGATTCCCTCGTTTTTTGCAGCGGAAATCGGGATAACCGGGATGCCAAGTCTCTCTTCCATCTGGTTCACGAGCACAGAACCGCCGTTTTCGCGTACCTCATCCATCATGTTGAGGGCCAGTACCATCGGAACGTCGAGTTCCATCAGCTGCATCGTCAGATACAGGTTTCGTTCGATATTTGTCGCATCTACAATATTGATGATGCCGCGCGGATGCTCGTTCAGAACGAAATTCCGGGTGACGATCTCTTCGCTTGAATACGGCGACATCGAATAAATGCCGGGAAGATCGGTGACCAGCGTGTTTTTCTGGCCGCGGATTTCACCGTCCTTCCGGTCTACGGTCACGCCGGGGAAGTTTCCGACGTGCTGGTTGGATCCCGTTAATTGGTTGAACAGGGTGGTCTTGCCGCAGTTCTGGTTTCCGGCCAGCGCAAAGGACAACAGCTCTCCTTCCGGCAGCGGATGCTCCTCTGCCTTATTGTGGTACTTTCCGCCCTCTCCAAAGCCGGGATGCGGAATTGCTTTCGCATCCGGCTGCTCTTTTTCTTTTACAGCGTCCCGCATCTCATCAATGGCAATCCGTCCGGCATCGGCGAGGCGGAGTGTCAGTTCATAGCTGTGAATCCGCACTTCCACAGGGTCTCCCATCGGTGCATACTTTACCATCGTCACTTCCGCCCCCGGAATGATTCCCATATCTAGGAAGTGCTGCCGCAGCGCGCCCTCTCCTCCTACCGTGCGGACGGTCGCTGTTTTGCCGATCGGCAGTTCTTTCAGTGTCATATATTTCACTCCTTATTGATTCTCATTATCAATAGTAAGTATATGACACAATTCGACTGCGGTCAAGCAATTGCCATTATTTCTCTTTTTGTTTTTCTTCGAGCTTCTTCTGTACACTCGGAAACAGCTCCAGATCCGTGTGTGGGATTGCCTGGGCCTTTCATCATAGAGATGAAAGCGGCGACCTGGCCCGAACTGGATGTAGACCATCTCGTCCAGAATGCGGTCAATATCGTCGATGCAGGTCCGATCCAGCAGGATTTTTTCTGCTCCCGCAAGCGACGTATTTCCGGCGCAGATCAGGCGGCTGCGGTCCATATCCGGGTACATGCCGATCGTGATGGCGGATTCCTTTGAAACGTGCTTTCCAAATGCACCAGCCGCGTAAAACCGGTCAATTTCTTCCATGGAAATGCCGGATTCACGCATCATGTACTCAACCATCGTGTAGGCCGCTGACTTTGTACGAAGGAATTCGGCGATATCACTCTGATAGAAGCACAGCCCTTCACTATATTCAACGCACCACTCTCCCGTCTCCGGGTCTTCCTTGATCTTTTCGGACCGCTCCGGCTGCAGGGTACCGAACAGGTTGATCCAGCCATTTAGGAATAATTCCGCGAGCAGATCGATAATGCCGGAACGCAGATGCCCTTTGGCTTACCCTCTCCGATTACATGGCACTGGATTTTCCCGTCTTCTATTTTTACCGTATCAACAGCGCCTTCTGCAGCTCGCATGCCGGTTTTGACCACGCCGCCCTCGAGCGCCGGACCGGCAGCGCCTGCGCCGCAGAGCAGAAATTCCCGGTTTCCGACGACAAGCTCGCCGTTCGTTCCGATATCAAAAAAAACGCTGATCGTTTCTTTTTATAGAGTTCCGTTGCGATCATACCGCTTAATATATCACCGCCCAGGTAATTGGATTTTCCCGGCACGCAGTAGACACATCCCTTCATGGGAAATCCCATCTCTTTCGCCGGAAGGAATCCGACGCGGTCTGCGCGCACGGCGTACGGGGATGAAAAGACGCAGAACGGATCCAGTCCCAGCAGGAAATGGATCATCGTTGTGTTGCCGGATACGACCATTGAGAGAACATCCGACGGCGCAATTCCTGTCTTTTGGCGAAGTTTTTCAAAGAGCAGTGTAAATGTCTCCATCGTACACGCACGGATGTCCTGCAGTACCTCCGGTTTATCCTTACAGGCAAAGATTCTCGTCAGAATATCGGTTCCATAGGCAGTCTGGCGGTTGTATTCGCTCTCCTCGGCAAGCACAGTACCGTCGCTGCAGTTTACCAGGCGCACAACGACGGTCGTACTTCCAAGATCAGCGGCATAGCGTAATGCTCTGCTGCTGTATCGCCCGCTTCCAGATCAACCACCTGCCAGATGCTTCCATTCCATGCGAGGGAAACCGTTATGTTATAGTCTGCCTCATCGCAGATGGGATACAGTTTCTGCAGCGCTGGAAGGGTAAATGATGCGGTGATTCCTTTCTCTTTTAATGCATCCAGTATCCGCATCTGGCTGGAGCGGGCGTCCTCCTCCGTCGGCGGGACCAACCCCAGATACTGTTTCTGTGTTATTCCTCTATTCATTATTATATCCATTCCTTTCGCTTCGCTCAGGCACAAAACGTTATGAAAATGTTTCCCTGAGCTCATTTTTTCTTTATAATTCTTCTTGTAGGGAACTCGGTATACTACAAATCACGGAGAG
>ENA-OUNI01000525-OUNI01000525.1-human-gut-metagenome-genome-assembly--contig:-NODE-525-length-17640-cov-2.184777_pt1 | contig 17640 bp, 28 predicted proteins | sample MGYA00242499_ERZ504580 | MGnify/ENA primary metagenome ERZ504580 (study PRJEB26092, sample SAMD00036315) | human gut metagenome | host: Homo sapiens | study: EMG produced TPA metagenomics assembly of... | reverse complement strand
TTGTCTGGAACGGTTATTGGCAGCATGCCGGTCGGGAAGATATAGGTATACTTGCTCCGCGCCGTTTGCAGGAGGGGAAGCTTTTCACGCATGAGTTTCAAGGGTATAACTTGACGAATCCTTTTGCTTCCATGTACACCGGGAAGCTGGCGAAACAGACTGTAACAGGGCCTGTGGAGATACAAGGAGCGGCTTTTGAGGGACCGTTTATCCGGCGTGAGGTTGTTGGGAAGATTGGCTATCCCAATAAGGATCTGTTTATCTTTTGTGATGATACGGACTATTGTCTCCGTACGGTACAGGCAGGATTCAGAATACTGTATGTTCCTGATGCGCTGATGGATAAGGAGAAGTTTTTTCTCGAATGACAGTTGGAGCGAACGGAGTAAGAAGAAAAAGTGGAAACGTTTCTATCAGGTACGTAATTCCACTTATTTGAGTCATCATTATGGACGTAATTGGGCAGTAAGGTATCTTCGCGGTTTTAATGGAGTGGCGGGCTATATTTTGACGGCGCTTGTCACTTGTCCGTTTACCGATGCTTACCGATGGAGTGATATCCCTAAACTGTGGAAAGCTTATTGCGACGGGATACACGAAAGGCTGGGGAAGATAGACTGATTGACCGGTTGTCAGAATGCCTTATCGGTCAGGAGATGGGCATAGATTGTCTTTTTCCCGTTGCGGGTTTGCATGGCAAATGCTTTCTTGTAAGTCAGCTTGTGGAAATGGTATTTGGTATAAAACGTTTCCATTGCTTTTTATCATATTCCTGGTTTAAGCATTTAGAAAGATTACTCATGGGCTGTATCGGAATATATTCACCATTTTCGATACGGCAGGAATATGTTTGTATGCTAAGGCAAAGAGGTAATCGATAAAAAGATAAGTTACAATCCGGTTGTTGTTTTTCCAATAATTGTAGAAAGCATCCAGGATGAAAGAGGGGAGAATATTGCCTTTACCGCAAGCAAGAAAGAAACCGGTCCATTTACCTTTTACCACGTTGCAGTTATTGGGGATGTGGTGATGGCTGTAGTATGGCAGGCTCGTGTTGATTATCGAGTCTATATCTTTTGTGAGCAATATTGTGCTATCCAGCCATATGCTCCATGCCGTTTTAATAAATTCATTCTTAGCAAGTCGGAAAAATGCGTGATTGTCATTTCTCGTTTGTACAATCTCTGCATGATAAAGTCGGGCATTGTTGCATATTCCTGAAAATTTTTCTCTGTTATCAGGATTACGGGGTGGTTGTCTGCATGCCGGCATATGGAGGAATAGCATACTTTTACTATGTCGGGCATCTTCTTTTCTCCTTGCCACCAGCACACCCATATTGGAGATGTTGCACCGATAGGTTCTTCCTTTTGGGGTGTTTGTTCCTTATAATGGTCAAGAACCTCATTTGTCTTATATCTGTAAAGTATAATGAGGGTAAGCAGATAATGTTTGCCTTTAGATATAACTTTTTGATCTATTTTTCTCAAGAATAACCTTAATTCTTTCATCGTTTCAGTAGCTTGTTTAGAATATTCCGAATGGCTTTGCTAATAAGTTTCAGGCGGTTCCTTTTTTTTAAGGAACAGATATAGGATGCTCCCAAAATGGCGTTCTTATCCCGGAATATTATTTTGGGGAGTTGGGGAACCGTCCAATTCTTGTGGGCGGCCATTATTCTGTACTTAGAATTTTAATTTGCTTATCCAGCAGATATTTGTTCAGGTAAGATTCATCATGCCAGCGTGCTGTGATGTTTCTTTTTAAGTCGGTTTCCGTCATAAGGCTGCATTGCTCTAACAGTTCGATATAGGCCTTGCTCTCACCGCCGATTAGCCCGCCTTGATAATAGTGCTCGCCGCTGTTGTATGGTATGTATGCTTGTGAATTTTTTCTTCGCTCATAATGATATTTTCGCAATGGTTTGTTTCTATAGGTGTGCCATTCCAAACCGGTCAATGCCTCTTTCTCGGTCGGTAAAAATTCTTCGGGGGTTATTATTTGCAGAAACTCTGTATTGCCATTGAAAAAGAACAGATAATCAAAATGTTTGAGTTCTTCTTTGTGCCTTAGGAACATTTGGTAGCGGAACAGGACATTTTTGGGCCAGCCCAAATCTTCCTGGAACGAAACTTGTACATTAGTGCTGCTTTTTAACGGATAATCGGTGAATATGAAGTATTTCTTTTCATATTGAGGAAGAAACAACGATTCGCAACTGGAATAGAACTTATCCCAAAGTCGGATATATTTTCCGATACCCACATAAAGAATACCAATTTTCATAATTTATTGTATGCTGTCAGGTTGATTAATCGGTACTTTTATCCATTTGTCGGGACAGATGTCCGGTGTTTCGCAATGCCGGAACCAACGTTCGGGCATGATGACGGTTTTATTTTCCCGCGGTTCAGCCATGCTCCCCACCAGCTGAACGTACTGTTACAGATAATGTGGTGACGGCAGCGGCTCATCAGCATCATATCCTGCCAGCTTTCTGTACCTTTGTTCCAGTCGATAAAGAAGGCTTTTGGCAACGGCAGGTTTTCTTTCACCCAGGCAATGTCGTCCGAGAAAACATAGTAGGAGGGCTGGCTTATCCGTTTGTTCATTTCGGCTATGGCGTTGAGGTAATAAGGCAGTTGGCATACACAGCCGGTTGTTTTCCAATATTGGGTTCCAGGTAATCTCCCCGGCGTACATGTATGGAAACCGCATTCTCATCATGGTCTATTCTGTTCGGACATTTCCTTTGTTTTCCTGTTGGACAGGCGCGGATTGAATGTAAAAGCCTTGCGTATATCGTCTGCCATGTCGGCAAAAAACGTTCCGACTGATAGAAACCCTTGAAATATAATAGAGGCCAGAAATACTTTTGTCATATGGAACAAGACTTGACGGGATTTGCTTGCGTTCATAGATTTTCTTGAAAAAGAGAAATTCAATAACCTTTTTAAGGGTTGGTTGATACGGAATTCTATTGGGGGAAGATTGAAAACCCGATGCATCTCATAGCCGTTATGGGCTTTGTAGTGCACCATATCGGATAAATCAATCCGGGTATTGCTGTAATGTTTTTTCATCCGCATATAGAAGGCGTAGATAAACATTTGATTACCCAGTCCGCCGGTCATCTTAATAAATCTCATATCTCTGTTTTGAGGAAAATGTTTTTTTAACGTTCGTTTAAAAAACATCTTTTCAAACGATTTTAAATTGTTTCTATTTGTATATATTTATAACTGTATTATATGTGCGTATCCTCAGATTGATACATTTTTATCCGTAAATGCGAAAAAAACGAGTCACAATATTTTTTAGATAGGAAATAACTTTTATCTTTGTGTTTTTTAAACGAACGTTTAAAAACATTTCTTTTGACCATAAAACGGTATTAGATGAGTGATAGTCTGTTGTATAAGCTTCGTAGCGGCAAGCCCCCGAAGGTATTCTTTTTTTTAAAGGGATATTTGAAGCGGTGCATACCCGATTGCTTTTTCAGAATCCGGAGAAAGAGCTGTTTGGCACAAGTGGAGGCGCGGCCTGATAAGGATTACATTTATGAAAGGGTGAATTATTATAATAAGATGCAGTATCCGGTAGACCTGCCCGATACAATATTGCATGAGCATAAGCATAGCTATTATGTCTATCTGGACAAGATAAAGAATTTTCGTCCGTCTACGTTTCACAAGGCATATTATTTTGATTTGCAGGATGTGGCCCGTTGGTTTGACCGCCAACTGCGCATCAGCTATATTCCCGGTGACGTATATTTTACTCCCGAATACCCTTCGATTGTAAAGAGCCGGTTGCTGAAGGAGGACAATGCGTATTCGGTTGTGCTTAAACTGGACAAACTGCGTCATTTTATATTTCTGAACGATCCTGTGCCTTTTTCACAAAAACGCAATCAGGCTATATTTCGCGGCAAGATTCGCCTTAGCCGCATTCGTGAGAAGTTCCTTCAAAAAATATTTTGGCTCATCCATTTGCGATTGCGGCGTGGTGGGCAGGAACGAAGGTTATCCTGAGGAGTGGATGACTCCTAAGAAAACAATCCGTGAGCATCTTGATTATAAATTTATCATGCGCTCGAGGGTAACGATGTCGCCTCCAATCTGAAATGGGGTAATGTCGTCCAACTCCATTGCCGTAATGACGCGTCCTACCTGTGAAACCTGGTTTATGGAAGGAAAGCTGATTCCCGATTATCACTATATTGAGATTAAGGATGACCTTTCCGATTTGGAGGAGAAACTGAACTATTACATCGCTCATCCGGCAGAGGCGGAACAGATTGTCGAGCATGCCCATGAATATGTTTCCCAATTTTTCGATACCGGACGCGAACGGCTGATTTCATTGCTTGTAATGGATAAATATTTTCAGGTAACCAAACAAACGTCAAATTGTTAACACCATTGTATGATACATATTGCTTGTAATATTGATGCTAATTTATACAGCACTGTGCTGTTACGCTGGTTTCTCTGTTTGAGAATAATAAGCGTGCCGATATTTGTGTGCATATTGTAGCTCCGTACCTTTCGGAAGCGGATCAGGCTATTCTACGCAACCTGGCTGCTCCTTATGGCAATGAAGTCTGCTTTTACTATCCTCCGAAAGATCTGTTGCAATGCTTTTCCATAAAAAAGTTCGGCAAGCGGATTTCCATGGCAACTTATTACCGTTGCATGTTTTCATCTATCTGCCCGAGAGTTTGGAGAAAGTACTTTACCTGGACTGCGATATTGTAATATTGGGAGATATTTCCGAATTCTGGAACACGGATTTGTCCGGGTGCGGTGCGGCTTGTGTCGAAGATATCGGCAAGGATGAGGATGAGCGTTACGAACGCTTGCACTATGATAAGTCCTGCTCGTATTTCAATGCGGGGGTGCTGCTGATTAATCTTGATTACTGGCGGAAACATAAGGTCGATGTGCAGTGTGTGCGGTATTTCGAGACTTATCCGGAGCGCATCCAGTTTAATGACCAGGATTTGCTGAATGTCGTCCTATGCAAGGACAAGGTCTTTGTTCCTTTGAAGTGGAACATGCAGGATGGCTTTTATCGCTACGGCATTGACAAACGGGTGGCCGACTGGCAGGCTTTCCGTGAAGAACTGCTGCATCCTGTCATTCTGCATTATACCAACAAGAAACCCTGGAATTATGACAGTATGCATCCGTTGAGGAATGAATACTATAAATACCTGGATATGACGCCCTGGAAAGGGAAACGGCCGCTTTCTTCTGTAAAAGAGCGTTTAAAAAGGTACATTAAGTGCGTGCCTTATTTGTTGGGGCTTAGAAAACCTAAATATGTGAACCTCGGCAAGTAGCAGCCTGCGGTCCGGGACGCATTTTGTGAAGCTGTTTGATAACTGATTACGTGAGATGGTAAAAGTTTCTATTGTAATACCTGTTTATAATCGGAAAAATTTCCTGACTGTATGCATAAAAAGTTTGCTTGCACAGTCTTTTGAAGATTTCGAGATATGTCTGGTCGATGACGGAAGTACGGATGGCACCGGGCTTCTGTGCGACGAACTGGCGGAAAAGGATACTCGCATCAGAGTATTGCATGTGCAAAATGGAGGAGCAGCTATGCGCGTCAAAAAGGGGTGGAGCTGGCAACAGGAGAATGGGTAGTCTTTGTCGACTCTGATGATACCATGCCTGCCGACGCTTTGCAGCGTTTGTTTCAAGCAACGTCGGAAGATACGGATATTGTAGTCGGTTTTTGCAGGAAAAAGCGCTTGTGGGGGGTAAACAGCTTTCGCCGGCTTGTTACCGTAAGCTTTTAATCAAGGGCAGATACAACATTTCGGCTACATGCGGAAAGCTGTTCAGGCGCACGTTGTTTGATGAGTACACGCTACGTACACCCCGGGAGATTGTGATGGGAGAAGACATGCTTATGAACCTGCGGTTGGCGTTTGCATCATCCAAGCCGGTACGTCTGGTTGGCGGAAACAGTGTCTATAACTATATACAACATGGCGGGAATATAACGCATGTATTCAAACTTACGGCTGATTACGAGCACATCTTCCATAAGGAGAGGCTGTTGTCCATTCCCGAAGAAGAACATGCCCGCTATATGCCTGTAATGATTTACCGCAGGCTGAGGATGCTGCGCCGCATTCTGCGGTGTGCGCAAAAAGACAATACGGTTGAAGAGCTGCGGACTTCTGCTTTTGTGAAAGAGCTGCTTGCAGATATCCATGCTATCCGTTATACATTCTGGCGTTATCCGCACTGGAGGCTTTGGCAATTTCTCGCAAGTGCGGGTAAGTAAGGCGGAATCATAAGCTCTCTTTTTCCCACAGCCTTAATGCCGCTGCCACCGTATCGTCCATGTCTGCATACGTATATTGCGCCAGTCTGCCGCCGAACAGCACTCGCTCCTGTTGCTGTGCAAGTTCTTGATATTTCCTGAAAATCAGGCTGTTCTTTTCGTCGTTTACCGGATAATAAGGCTCTTTCCCCTGTTCAAAATCATCGGGATATTCATAGGTGATGACAGTAGAACGCTGTTTGCCGAACTCAAAGTGCTTGTGTTCGATGACACGGGTATAAGGAGTTTCGCGGTCGGTATAGTTCACGACTGCATTGCCTTGAAAGTCTTCTATATCCGTGAGGTGTCTGTGTTCGAATCGCAGGCTGCGATATTCCAGATGTCCGCATGCATAATCGAAGTATTCGTCTATGCAGCCGGTGTAGAGCACCTTCTCCGCCAAAGCGTCCAGCTCTTTGCGGTGCGCCATGTAATCGGTTCCGGTGCGCACCTCGATGTTCTCCAGCAAGGCACCGATTAAACGGTTATATCCTCCATGGGAATGCCTGATACGGGTCGTTGAAGTAGTTGTTGTCGAAGATAAACCGGAACGGAATGCGCCGGATGATAAATGCCGGAAGCTCTGTTGCCGGGCGTCCCCACTGTTTCTCCGTGTATCCTTTTATCAGTTGCCGGTAGATGTCCTCTCCGCAAAGTTTCAGTGCCTGTTCTTCCAGGTTTTGCGGGTGGGTTATATGCTCGTATTCCCTGCACTGTTCCTGTATCTTTGCCCGGGCCTCTGCCGGAGTACGTACTCCCCACAATTGGTAGAAAGTGTTCATGTTGAAAGGCAGGTTATACAGTTTTCCTTTATAATTGGCAATCGGAGAGTTGGTGTATCTGTTGAACTCTACAAGCCGGTTCACATAATTCCATACTTCCCTGTTGTCTGTATGAAAGATATGCGCACCGTATTTATGCACGTTGATACCGTCTACTTCTTCGCAGTAGATATTGCCGCCGGTGTGTGGACGTTTCTCTATCACCAGACATCTCTTTCCGGCTTTATGAGCCTCATGGGCAAACACGGCTCCGAACAGGCCGCTGCCTACAATCAGGTAATCGTATGGTTTCATTCTTCTTTAGCGTTGTTTTTATCCAGCTACAAAGCTACACAATTATTATCGGGATTGCAGAAAAAGTACCGGTTATTGTGCCGCGTTTTGATAAAAACAGTTGTTTCACATGCAATCGGCTGGTTTTTATCGCCCGGCGCGCAAAAAAAGAACCTGTTCGTTTTATTCTCCCCCTGCTTTGTGCTATCTTTGCGCCCGATACGAACGTAATGAATTAACTGTTTGACCGAATGAAAGAATTCTTCCGACTCCTGCGGCGTTTTGTTCCGCCTTACAAGAAATATCTGATATGGGCATTGTTCCTGAACCTGCTATCGGCAATTCTGAACATATTCTCTTTCGCCCTGATTATCCCTATCCTTCAGATACTTTTCAAGATGGATACCAAGACCTACGAGTTCATTCCCTGGGATGCGGCAGGAATCAACATGAAAGACATAGCGGTCAACAACTTCTATTATTACGTCACCGAGATGATAGCCTCGCAGGGCGGCTCATTGACATTGCTGATTTTAGGCGTCTTCCTGGCGGTGATGACCCTGCTGAAAGCATTCTCCTATTTCGCCTCTTCCGCCGTGATGATTCCTCTCCGCACGGGCGTGGTGCGCGACATCCGTGCGCAAGTATATAATAAGGTGCTGCACCTGCCGCTGAGTTTCTTTTCCGAAGAACGGAAAGGCGATATCATAGCCCGCATGAGCGGCGACGTTACCGAGGTGGAGACATCCGTTACCAGTTCGCTGGATATGCTGATAAAGAACCCGATACTGATTATAGCCTATTTCGGCACATTGATAGCCATCAGTTGGCAGCTGACGCTGTTCACGCTGCTGGTGCTTCCGGGCATGGGCTGGGTAATGGGCACGGTAGGCAAGAAACTGAAACGGCAGTCGCTGGATGCGCAGGCAAAGTGGAGCGATACCATGTCGCAGTTGGAAGAAACCCTGGGCGGGTTGCGTATCATTAAAGCCTTCATTGCCGAAAACAAGATGATGGAGCGTTTCAATAAGTGCAGCAACGAATACCGCGATGCTATCAACCGGGTAGCCACCCGCCAGGCATTGGCGCATCCCATGAGCGAGTTTCTGGGTACATGCGTCATCGTTATCGTGCTGTGGTTCGGCGGCACGTTGATTCTGAGCAACAGCGCTACTATAGACGCCCCCTCGTTCATTTACTACTTGGTGATACTGTACAGCGTTATCAACCCGTTGAAGGAATTCTCCAAAGCCGGATACAACATTCCCAAAGGACTTGCCTCCATGGAGCGTATCGACAAGATACTCTTTGCGGAGAATCCCATTAAAGAACCTGCCTTGCCGAAACCGCTTTCTTCGCTCAATGACAAGGTGGAATTCAAGGACATCAGCTTCAGCTACGACGGTTCCCGCCAGGTATTGAAGCATATCAACCTGACCGTGCCCAAAGGCAAGACTATCGCACTGGTAGGGCAATCCGGTTCCGGAAAATCCACATTGGTGGATTTGCTGCCCCGCTACCACGATGTACAATCGGGCAAGATACTGATAGACGGTCTTGATATCAAGGATGCGCGTATCGCCGATTTGCGCGGCCTGATAGGAAACGTCAATCAGGAAGCCATTCTCTTTAATGACACTTTCTTCAATAACATTGCTTTCGGTGTAGAGAATGCCACCATGGAGCAGGTTGTGGAAGCTGCAAGATAGCCAATGCCCACGATTTCATTATGGACACCGAGAAAGGTTACGATACCAATATCGGCGACCGTGGCGGCAAGCTTTCCGGCGGACAACGCCAGCGTATCAGCATTGCCCGCGCCATTCTCAAGAATCCTCCCATACTGATTCTGGATGAGGCCACCTCCGCACTCGATACGGAGTCGGAACGTCTGGTGCAGGAAGCTTTGGAGCGGTTGATGAAAACCCGCACCACGATTGCCATTGCGCACCGTCTTTCCACAATCAGGAATGCGGATGAAATCTGCGTGCTCTACGAGGGCGAAATCGTAGAACGCGGCAGGCACGAGGAGCTTCTTGCCAAAGACGGCTACTATAAAAAGCTGAATGATATGCAATCTTTGGGATAATACCCCCTCTGTGTTGTTTTTCGTTTTTTCTCGTCACTCATCACCTGTAGCGCTCTATCCCTTTCTCGGAAAGGGATAGAGGAACTGTTGACAACGGTGACGAGCGTGATGACAAATTGTTGGTCGTCACTTTCTGTCGTCATTTTTACCCTTCTTTTCTGTTGTAAAATGCTTATATACAGCTATAAAATGCGTGTGGTGCAGAATGTGTTAACAGCGGTTAAAATCCTCTGTTTTCAGGGGCGGAGCATCCCAATCTCTGCGTTTTAATGCGACTGTTGCCCGTTGGTTTTGTCGTTTTGGCGCATGTATAATATAGGAAAGCCTGATGCAAAACCTCGTTTTCCAACTGCGGGCTCCCCGGTTGCCGGCTGCGGGCCGTACGGTTGCCGTATGCGGGCTGTCGGGCCCGCAATTGCGGGACGAAGTTTCAGTAGAAGGATAAGGCTGTTTCTGTAGTGGCATAACGACATTATCCCCCGTGTATGCGAGGTCTTGTCATGGGATATGGGTGTTCCGCCCTGCTATTTTCTTCCGAAGTCCGCGGGTATTTCTCCCCATTGCCTGGTTTCCCATTTCAGGATAGGGGTGGAGTAGGTGTTTTCACGCAGCCATTTCTCGGCGCGCTCTATCAGCAGGAAAAGTTGTTCGGTTCTGGAGTCGCGGGGTAGCTTGGTCTTGCATTTCTTCTGTTTCACCCAACCGATGGCATTGACGCTGTCGCTGTAGATAGGCATGTCGAAGCCCTTTTGCTTCAGCAGGGCAAGGCCGTGCACGATGGCAAGAAACTCTCCGATGTTGTTGGTGCCGTACACGGGACCGTAGTGGAAAACCTGCTGGCGGCTGGCAACGTGTACCCCACGGTACTCCATTGCTCCGGGATTTCCGCTGCATGCGGCATCTACGGCAAGGCTGTTTTCGAGTACAGCGGCGGGGTAGGGAGCGTCTGCATTTTGAGACGGCTTGGATGGCGTGCTGCCTGCGGATGTATTGCGCTTGATGTAATCGTAGGGTGAAGCGGCAAAGGCCTGCTCTGCTTCCTCGCGGGTGTCGAACGATTTGAACTTTGCCCCTCATAGCCTTTGGTCTGTAGCTGGCATTCGGTCCAGGATGTATAAATGCCCGGAGTGACGCCTGCCCATACAACGTAGAATTTCTCTTTTTTCATAACTGCGGCAAAGGTACGAATATATTTCACAAATGCGAACAATCGGCTCCGTTCGCTTGTTCTTTTAAATTGAGAAGAAGTGGGAAGTAAAAAAAGAGTATCGGTCCAATTCCTTGAGTTTGTAATTTTATATAACTCATTTATTCTTAATAAGAACAGACAATAAAATAAAAAGATATGAAGAGAACATTTGCAGAAGCGTTGGAACACCGGCGCAGTTATTATTCCATAGGTAGCGACTCTCCTGTTTTGGATGAGGAAGTGGTGCATATTATCCGTACGGCGGTGAAGAACGTGCCGTCGGCCTTTAATTCGCAGTCAACAAGAATCGTCCTGCTGCTGGGCGACGAGCATAAGAAACTATGGGATATTGTAAAAAATACGTTGAAGCAGCGCATTTCGCCTGAGGCTTTTGCAAAGACGGAAGCCAAGATTGACGGCTGCTTTGCTGCCGGGCATGGCACTGTGCTTTATTTTGAGGACACAACGGTTGTAAAGAAATTGCAGGATGCGTTCCCCTCTTACAGCGAAAACTTCCCGACTTGGTCGCAGCATACATCGGCCATGCATCAACTGGCTGTCTGGACCATGCTGGAAGACGCAGGTTTGGGAGCTTCCTTGCAGCATTACAACCCGCTGATTGACGACGAGGTGCGACGTACCTGGAACTTGCCGGAGAGCTGGATGCTGATAGCCGAAATGCCTTTTGGCACGCCCACTGCCGAACCGGCGAAAAGGAGTTCGGGGAGTTGAGCGAGCGGATTAAAATTTTCCGCTGATTGTGAGGTAGTCTCACTGTAGAATTGCTTATCTTTGTACACAAACGGTAAGCAACTATGATACGTATCTTTCTGACCGGTTACATGGGAGCCGGTAAAACAACTTTGGGAAAGGCTTTTGCCCGCGAACTGAATGTACCTTTCATTGATTTGGACTGGTACATCGAGGAACGTTTTCACAAATCCATCCGTGAACTGTTCGTCGAGCGGGGAGAGGCCTCTTTTCGTGAATTGGAGCGGAATATGCTGCACGAGGTGTCCGAGTTTGAGGATGTCATTATCTCGACCGGCGGCGGCACGCCCTGTTTCTTCGACAATATGGACTACATGAACGGACACGGGCAAACCGTGTTCCTGGATGTACATCTTGATATACTGTTCAACCGTTTGCGGGTGGCAACCCATCAGCGCCCCATCCTGCAGGGAAAAACGGACGAGGAGCTGCGCGCCTTTATTGCGGACGCATTGGAGAAACGCGCCCCTTTCTACGTGCAAGCCCGCTACCGTTTCGATGCAGGACATCTGGAAAGCAGACGGCAGATTGCCGGGTCCGTGCAGCAGTTGCGTAGCCTGCTGGGCATTTAATCTCTTGTAAATGTGTGTTTTTCGCCCTAAAAGGCAAGATGTTCCAGATTTATATGTATTTTTGTACCCCTTTTTTATAAATAAACTACTAAAACAGCAGAGTAACAAGAAATGAGAAAATGGCGTATTGAAGATTCGGAAGAGCTGTACAACATTACAGGTTGGGGCACTTCGTACTTTGGTATCAATGACAAAGGTCATGTTGTAGTAACACCGCGTAAAGACGGCGTCGGCGTCGATTTGAAAGACCTGGTCGACGAATTGCAACTGCGTGACGTGACGGCGCCCATGCTGGTGCGCTTTCCCGACATTCTTGACAACCGGATTGAGAAGATTTCCTGTTGTTTCAGACAAGCGGCGGAAGAGTACGGCTACAAGGCGGAGAATTTTATTATCTATCCCATTAAGGTGAATCAGATGCGTCCGGTGGTCGAGGAGATTATCAGCCACGGCAAGAAATTCAATCTCGGACTGGAAGCAGGCTCCAAACCCGAACTGCATGCGGTGATTGCCATCAATATGGACTCCGACTCGCTGATTATCTGCAACGGATACAAGGATGAGAGTTACATAGAGCTTGCTTTGCTGGCGCAGAAGATGGGAAAACGCATCTTTCTCCGTTAGTAGAGAAAATGAATGAGCTGAAGCTGATAGCCAAAATGGCGAAACAGTTGAATGTAAAGCCCAATATCGGCATACGTATCAAGCTGGCTTCGTCGGGAAGCGGCAAGTGGGAAGATTCGGGCGGCGATGCAAGCAAGTTCGGACTGTCGTCCAGCGAATTGCTCGAAGCGCTCGACTTCATGGCAGGCAAAGGTATGCAGGATTGCCTGAAACTGATACATTTCCACATCGGAAGCCAGGTAACGAAAATACGTCGCATCAAAACCGCTCTGCGTGAAGCGTCGCAGTTCTATGTGCAGTTGCACAACATGGGATTCAACGTGGAATTCGTGGACATCGGCGGCGGCCTGGGAGTGGATTATGACGGAACGCGCTCGTCCAACAGCGAGGGCAGCGTAAACTATTCCATCCAGGAGTATGTGAACGACTCCATTTCTACTCTGGTGGATGCCAGCGACAAGAACGGCATTCCCCATCCCAATATCATTACGGAGAGCGGACGCGCTTTGACGGCGCATCATTCCGTACTTATATTCGAGGTGCTGGAAACCACCATCTGCGAATGGGACGACGATGAAGAGGTGACCGAAAACGACCACGAACTCTTGCGGGAGCTTTACGGCATTTGGGATACACTGAACCAGAACAGGATGCTGGAAGCCTGGCACGATGCGCAGCAGATACGCGAAGAGGCGCTCGATTTGTTCAGCCACGGCATCGTGGACCTGCAGACCCGCGCCAAGATTGAGCGGCTGTATTGGTCTATCATGCGCGAAGTGAACCAGATAGCCGGCGGACTGAAGCATGCGCCCGATGAATTCCGCGGTCTCCCCAAACTGCTGGCGGATAAGTATTTCTGTAACTTCTCGCTCTTCCAGTCCCTGCCGGACTCCTGGGCGATAGACCAGATATTCCCCATCATGCCTATCCAGCGTCTGGACGAACGGCCGGACCGGACGGCTACCCTGCAGGACATTACCTGCGATTCGGACGGTAAGATTGCCAACTTATCTCTACCAAGAACGTGTCCCATTACTTGCCGGTACATTCCTTGAAGAGTAAGGAACCCTATTATGTGGGTGTGTTCCTGGTGGGCGCCTATCAGGAAATTCTCGGCGATATGCACAATCTGTTCGGCGATACGAATGCGGTGCACGTATCCGTGAGCGATAAGGGGTATACGATAGAGCAGGTTATCGACGGTGAGACGGTGGCGGAAGTGCTGGATTACGTGCAGTACAGTCCGAAGAAGCTGGTGCGTACTTTGGAGACCTGGGTGAGCCAGTCGGTAAAGGAAGGACGCATCTCCCTGGAAGAAGGCAAGGAATTTTTGTCTAATTACCGTTCCGGTTTGTACGGATACACATATTTGGAATAATGAGAGAGAAACTGACTGTAATCAAGGTGGGTGGCAAAATCGTGGAAGAGGAAGCCACCCTCTGCAAGTTGTTGGATGACTTTGCCGCCATCGAAGGATATAAAGTCTGGTGCACGGCGGCGGACGTTCGGCAACGAAAATCGCAGCCCTGTTGGGTATTGAAAGCAAAATGGTGAATGGACGCCGCATCACCGATGCCGAGACTTTGAAGGTGGTGACAATGGTGTATGGCGGATTGGTGAACAAGAACATAGTGGCCGGTTTGCAGGCACGAGGCGTGAATGCGCTCGGCCTGACGGGTGCGGACATGGACGTGATCCGTTCCGCAAAGCGTCCGGTAAAGGAGGTGGACTATGGTTTCGTGGGCGATGTGAAGCAGGTGAACGGAGCGTTTCTGAGCGAACTCATCCATAAAGGTGTTGTTCCGGTAATGGCCCCGCTGACACACGACGGCGAGGGACACATGCTGAATACGAATGCCGATACGATTGCCGGAGAAACGGCCAAAGCCTTGTCCGGACAGTTTGACGTGACGCTGGTATATTGCTTCGAGAAAAAAGGCGTGTTGCGCGACGAGAATGACGACGACAGCGTGATTTCCCGGATTACCCCGGAAGAATTTAAGCAGTATGTTGCCGAAGGGGTTATCCAGGGCGGCATGATTCCCAAGCTGGAGAATTCTTTCGAGGCTTTGAATGCCGGGGTCACGGAAGTTGTAATCACCTTAGCCTCAGCTATAAACAGTGACGGCGGAACCCGTATCAAAAAATAAATCAAAAAAAAGTGGTGGCAGACTGTAACTTTCCGTTTGCTGAACCGTCAATTAATTAGAGATGCAGGAAATCAGTTTTCGTAATGACATTCTCCCTCTGAAAGACAAGCTCTTTCGGTTGGCCCTGAGGATTACATCCGACCGGGCGGAAGCGGAAGATGTTGTGCAGGAAACACTGATTAGGGTATGGAACAAGCGCGACGAGTGGACGCAGTTCGGTTCTGTCGAAGCCTATTGCCTGACAGTGGCAAGGAATCTGGCGATAGACCGCAGCGAAAGGAAAGACGCCCGAGCGGTGGAACTTACCCCCGATATGGAAGAGGCTTCCGAAGCATCGGCCCTTACGAAAGGCTGGTGAATAAAGAACGAATGGCTCTGATACACCGCCTGATAAACGAACTTCCCGAAAAGCAGCGGTTGATTATGCAGCTGAGGGATATGGAAGGTAAGAGCTACAAGGAGATTGCGGTTGTCCTGAGTCTGACAGAGGAACAGGTGAAAGTGAACCTCTTCAGGGCAAGGCAAAAGGTTAAACAACGGTTTATTGATATAGAAGGTTATGGACTTTAAATATATAGAACAACTTTTAGAACGTTATTGGCAGTGTGAGACTTCTCTTGAGGAAGAAGCGCAGTTGCGTACTTTCTTTACAGAAGAGGACGTTCCCGAACACTTGTCGCGTTATAAGGATTTGTTTGTATATCAGCAACTTCAGCAGGAAGAGCATCTGGGTGCGGATTTCGATGCACGGGTGCTTGCCGAGATTGAAGCTCCGGTTGTGAAGGCCAGGCGCATGACATTGACGGCGCGCTTCATGCCGTTGTTTAAAGCCGCAGCCGCAGTGGCAGTGGTGCTTTCATTGGGCAATGTGATGCAACATTCGTTCTTTGCCGATGTAAGAGAGGTGGCTGCCGCCGATACTATCGGCAAACAAATTTCCGCTCCGTCGGGTCGCTTTCGGGGGATAGGGCCGCAACGCACGAGAAGCAGATATTGGATAGCCTGCATCGTGTAAGCAAGGAGAAGGAAAACAGACAGTAGATATTTTCATTTGCTTTTAAAATAACATTTTCATTTGCTTTAAATATAATATAGTTAGTGTGCTTTTATTAAAACAAAAACAGAGGCTGTGAAGTTTCAATTCTCTCAAAATTTTATAGAAACTAACTAAGATAAATGGGACGCCGCGTGATGCAGCGTCCCTTTTATTGTTGTTGGGGGGCGGAAAGTTGCCCCCTCCCTCTGCAGTGTATGTAGAATCAAAGCTTGTATAATCCCTTCTTGGGGAAGTCCAGTTCCGGGTTGCCCTTATAACCGATGTTTCCGCTGCCGCTGGTACGTGCTTTCAGGAAGTCGGTGGCATGGCATTTGATGTCTCCCGAACCGGATACGCTTGCCGAAACGCGTTTTGCCTGCAGACCGGATGCAAACAGGTCGCCCGAACCCGCTACACGGTAATCGGCTTCCTGGGAAGTTCCCGTCAATATTGCCGTGCCCGATCCTGAGACGGAGGCTTCGGTGCCGGCGGCCGATACGTTGTCAAGCTTCAAATCTCCGGAACCGGCTATGGATGCCGTGAGATTGGCGCAAGTGATGTTGCTGCCTTCTATGTCGCCCGACCCTGCCACGGATACGTTAAGATTGCCGGTGCAGGTTATGTTGTCCGCGTCGATGTCTCCCGAACCTGCTACGGATACTTTCAGGTGGTCTGTTTTCAGTCCGTTGGCTAACTCTACATTACCGGAGCCGGCAACGGAGATGTTGTTGAGTGTCTCGGAGGAGACGCGTATCTCCAGCTTGTTGTAAGATACGCTGACACCTTTCTTGAACTTGATATTCAAGGTGTTGTTAACTACATTGATGTCCAGAAGGTCTACGATATTGTCGGAAGTATACACTTCCACTTCGGGTTTTCCCGCCTTTTGGGTGTAAGTAACATTCGGGCTGCCTGCCAGGTTCAGACCGGTGAAGTTGTCTACTTTGATATTCTTGGTTACATAGTTCCTGCTGGCTTTGACTGTTTTTCCGCCAAACAGACCGGAGTTGCACGTGCAGGCTGTTGCACTTAATGCGAAGATGCCTGATACGATGATTGCTGTTAATGTTTTCATGTTCAATGTATTTTAAGTGTTCTTGTTTGTTAGACGTAGTCTTCTCTCAAAAAGTTGCAGGGAATTATGACTTTTTACCGGGAACTTCTTGCTGCCGGTTCTTATTCAAATCCCATGCCATAAGCATAAATCTTTGTTTATTAGGATGTAACGGAGGAAATGCGGTGTCCGCTTTTGAACACATTGTTCGTTTTGGTAGACAAGCGTTTGCTTTTTCGGACGATTCTTCGTTCTTTTGTCCTTATTTCAAGAGAAAAGAACAGATGGCAACGGAGCATGTTTTAGAGGATAAGGAGTTGGGACGTTTGCTGGTACGGGTGAATGTCCGTGCCCGGCGTCTGACCTTTCGTACGCGTGAGGATGCCATTTATGTAACTGTTCCGCCGGGCACAACCATCGGAGAAGTAAAGAATGCTGTGGAGCAACTGCGTCCCCGGTTGAAGGCCGCCCGACAGCAGCAAAGCCGTCCGCTGATTGATTTGGACTATCGGATTGATACGGAATTCTTCAAGTTGAGTTTGGTTGGCGGAGAACGCGACCGCTTCTTTTCGCGCTCGGAACTGGGGGGAAATGCAGATTATCTGCCGCCGGATGCAGACTTCTCAAATAAAGAATTGCAGGCTTGGCTGCGTAAAGTGATTGAGGAAGCCTTGCGGCGTAATGCCAAGAATTATTCCTTCCGCCTTCGGCCTTTATGCACTTCTCTTGCAGCATAGTCTATCAAGTGATTGGGT
>ENA-OUNI01000524-OUNI01000524.1-human-gut-metagenome-genome-assembly--contig:-NODE-524-length-17676-cov-3.454214_pt1 | contig 17676 bp, 21 predicted proteins | sample MGYA00242499_ERZ504580 | MGnify/ENA primary metagenome ERZ504580 (study PRJEB26092, sample SAMD00036315) | human gut metagenome | host: Homo sapiens | study: EMG produced TPA metagenomics assembly of... | reverse complement strand
CTGCGGTGGCGGCGCGCGAGGCTGTGGTGGCGCTTGGCTCGGATACGGGCGGATCAATCCGCCAGCTGCTCCTTCTGCGGCGTGCCTGGGCTGAAGCCCACCTATGGCGCGGTTTCCCGTTTTGGACTGGTGGCGTACGCCTCCTCCCTCGATCAGATTGGCCCGGTGGGGCAGGATGTCGCGGACTGCGCGGCAGTGTTCGAAATCATTAGTGGAAAGGATCCGCGTGACGGCACCTCTATGGAGTTCCCTGCCTTTGATCGGCAGGCGGTTATGGCGGACGGCCTTTCGGGCAAACGCATCGGTATCCCTTCGGATTATTTCGGGGAGGGCATTGAGCCGGACGTGAAGGCCCGTGTGCTTGAAGCGGCAAAGCTTTTGGAATCGCTCGGCGCGCATGTGGAAGAATTTGCAATGCCAATTGTCGAATACGCCGTGCCGACCTATTATATCATTGCATCTGCTGAGGCGTGCTCCAATCTCTCACGCTATGACGGCATCAAATATGGTTACTCATCGCCTCATGCAGAGAACCTGATGGAAACCTATGTCAAAAGCCGCAGCGAGGGCTTCGGCATGGAGGTCAAGCGCCGCATCATGCTGGGCAACTTCGTATTGAGCTCCGGCTACTATGACGCGTATTATAATAAAGCGCTCCAAGCCAAGAAGCTGATCCAAAAGGCGTTTTTTGACGCCTTTGAGCAATACGATATGCTCCTTGGCCCCGTGGCGCCCACCACGCGCCGAAGCTGGGAGAATCGCTTTCTGATCCGTTGAAGATGTATTTGGGCGATATCTATACGGTGATGATTAACCTCGCCGGCCTGCCTGCGGCCTCCGTGCCGTGCGGATTTGATGGGGAAGGGATGCCGGTCGGCCTACAGCTCATTGGAAAGCCCTTTGACGAGGCGGGGATTTTGCAGGCGGCCCGCCAATATGAGCAGGCGACGCAGTTCCACCACCAATGGCCCAATACTTGCGCGGGAGGAGAAGTTTGAAAGAGAAATCTTTCAAACTGCATTTTGTGCTTTTCGATCATAAATTCCGCTCGAAATTTTGGCTGCGCCAAAACCGCACAATTCTGCGGCACGGCGCAAGAAAGGAATGTCCATAAGCATGAAATATGAGGTAGTCATTGGCCTGGAAGTCCATACGGAGCTTTCTACCAAAACGAAAATTTTCTGTAACTGCACAACGGCCTTCGGCGGCGAGCCAAATACGCACGTCTGCCCGGTATGCGCCGGGATGCCCGGCACTTTGCCGGTGTTAAACCGCGCCGTTGTCGAATATGCAATGCGCACGGGCCTTGCGCTCAACTGCGATATCACGCGCTATACGAAATTTGACCGCAAGAATTATTTTTATCCCGATTTGCCGAAAGCTTATCAGATTTCGCAGCTCTATCTGCCCATCTGCACCTGGGGGCATGTGGAGGTGCAGGGCAGGGAAGGACCGAAGGAGATTCGTATCAAGGAGATCCATATGGAGGAGGATGCGGGTAAGCTCATCCATGATCCATTTGAGGATTGCACGCTCGTTGATTACAACCGCTGCGGCGTACCGCTGCTGGAGATTGTCAGTGAGCCGGATCTGCGTTCGGCGGAGGAAGCGGTCGAGTATTTAGAAAAGCTGCGGGCAGTGCTCCAATATGTCGGCGTGTCGGACTGCAAGATGCAGGAGGGCTCTCTGCGCGCGGATATCAACCTCTCCGTGCGCCCCGCTGGATCACAGGAGCTTGGTGTACGCACCGAAATGAAGAATATGAATTCCTTCCGGGCCATTGCCCGCGCCATCGAAAGCGAATCGCAGCGGCAAATTGACCTGCTGGAGAGCGGCGAGCGTGTGATTCAGCAGACCAGGCGTTGGGATGATAGTAAGGGAGAAAGCACGGCCATGCGCTCTAAAGAGGATGCGCAGGATTATAAATACTTCCCGGAGCCGGATCTTCCGCCGATTTCGATCAGCGACGAAGAGGTAGAGCGCGTGCGTGCGAGCTTGCCGGAGCTGCCGGAGCAGAAGAAAAAGCGCTATATGGAGGAGCTTGGCCTTTCGGCTTACGATACGGATATGATTACAGGCTCCGTTTATTTTGTGCGGCTGTTTGAACGCACGGCAGAGGTTTGCGGCAGCCCGAAAGAAGCGGCGAATTGGATTATGGGCGACTTGATGAAGCTCCTCAATGATACGGGCACGCTGCCGGAAAACATGGCTTTCCAGCCGGATTCGCTCGGCAAAATTATTTTGATGCTTGCACAGAATAAGATCAGCCGCCAGTCGGCCAAAAAAGTGTTTGAGCAGGTGTTTAAATTAGATGTAGATCCGGAGCAGTATGTGAAGGAAAATAACCTCGGCGTGCTCAACGATACGGGTGCAATCCGCGCCGCGGTGGAAGAAGTGCTTGCAGCAAATGAAAAATCCGTTAATGAATATAAGGGCGGAAAAACGCAGGCATTCCAGTACCTCATCGGCCAATCAATGCGGGCCTTGCGCGGCAAAGCTCCTGCGCAGGAGGTTACCAAGCTGCTCAAGGAGCTGCTTGGCGAGTAAAAATCAGAATCATTCGGCTGCCTCAGCGGCCGGTTTAAACGGCAGGAGACCTTCGGTATGCAAATGCGTGCTGGTCTTTCCTGCGTTATCTACTTGGATGCAAATAGAACCAGCCCCACGCTTCGCTCATTCGTTTTTGTTTCGTCAGCCCGCAACTCCCAAACAAGGAAATATTTTCAAATACTTCAAGTTTTGGCTTGCGTTCCTGTTTTGGTTGATATACACTATTTATAGGAAGGACTGAACCTTGATATAAAAGCAACGAGCCAAGGAAATGCGATTTTCTCACGATGGGCAGAATTGATTCGTATGAGCGTGAAGCGTGCGTTTTAGCGGATCAGATAGACATGCCAATTGGTTTTGGAGGTTCTTTTGATGGATCTAGAATTTGGACAATTAAAAAAAGCTGATTATAAAAAGGCGATTCAATTTGCCATAGAAGGTATGCACTTTAACTGGTATTTAGATAATAAGCTGTTGCAAAATCTTTACGGCAGATATTTTCTGTATCTTGAAATGTCAAGGGCTACACAAGCCATCGCAGCATATAAAGGTGACGAACTAGCGGGCGTGTTACTCTGTGAAATGAAAGGAGAAGCAAAAAAGGATCACTCTATTTGGAAGTCTGCCTATGTAAAAATTTTTGATTTTTACAAAACCTGTTTGTAAAAAATGGTGTTGCGCCTTATGACGAGGCGAATCGAGGAATGTTGGTAGAATACTGTAAACACAATTCGCCAGATGGGGAAATTATTTTTTTAGCAGCAAATCCGAATATCAAGGCAAAAGGAATTGGCAGTATGCTGCTGCGAGAATTAGAAGAACGAGAAAAAGGCAAAAAAGTATTTTTATATACCGACAGTGCTTGTACATACCAGTTTTATGAGCATCGCGGTTTTGAATTGGCGCAGGAAAAAGATATTACATTGAAAATAGGGAACAAGGAAGTGGCGCTCCGATGTCTTTTATATAGTAAAGTGCTTGGATAACGGACGGTTTTCAGCTCATCGGGCTCATTTTATTTGGCTGCTGGTAAAAGGATCTATCTCATACCAATGATACGATGGGCATACCCTCGGTGTACAAAGAGCAACACGGTTTTTTTAGGGCATCTTCGGAGACTGACTGCGTAACTTTCGTTGCCGGGCTGGCGTCCACCAAGGACGATGACGCCGCCAGCGTTGGTTTTCGCCGCTGGCAGGCGTATTGATCTTTGTACACAGTGGGTACACTTTGGAGAAAGCAAAACGGAAGGTGTGGTGGAAATATTGGATACGATCTCCCAGGGAGAGAGAGGGCGGCTCGTATCCTGATTGATAGAGAGGAGCAGAAAACGATGACAACCAAACAGAAAATTCTTTTGTCCGTCTGCGTGACCACCGCTGTGCTGGCGGCCGCACTTATTGTGCTCTTTGCCGGGAATGCCTTGTTGCTGCGCCGGAATACACAGAAGGTCCCCATCCATTCGGAAGACTTTTCACAGAGGGAAGGCGCCGACCGCATCCATTTTTTAAATACCGGCTCGTCAGACGCAATCCTCATTGAGTCAAACGGCCGCTTTGCTCTTGTGGATGCTGGGGAGGATAGCGACTATCCCGCAGATCGGCCCAACTTGATCTATACTGGTTATGAGCAGGTCGTTCTACAATATTTGAAGGATCATGCCGCGGATGGGAATGGAAAGGTAACGCTCGATTTTGTGCTGGCCACCCATGCCCATTCTGACCATATGGGAGGCTTTGATACAGTGATTTCCGACCCGGATATTACCGTGAAGCGGGCGTATCTGAAGCCATACCGCCCGGATAATATCCGCAGTAAGGAGAAACGCCAGTGGGATAATCAGGAAGTTTATGATCAGATGGTGCAGGCGCTGAATGCCCGCGGCGCTGAAATTGTTTCCGAGATTCCAACGCAGGCGTTCCCGTTCGGGGATTTTACGATCCGTTTTCTGAATACGGAAATTGATACAGAGCATCAGGGCATTGATGAAAATGATAATTCCGTGCTGACGCTGCTGGAAAAGGACGGCACCAGGCGCTTTTGACAGGCGACCTGAATAACCTCAGCGGGGATGAGACGCGCCTTGGGCCGGAGATCGGCAAGATTGATCTGCTGAAGATCGGGCATCATGGCTATGTGTTCTCCTCTTCCCAGAAGTTTTTGAACACTTTGAGCCAGAAGTGACCGTTGCGACAAACCGCCGCTCTAAAATGATCTATCCCACGGTGAAGTGGCGGCTGGCCCTGACTGGATCTGCACTTTTTACCACAGTGGATTACAATGGCGTTATGGCGACTTTCCCAGATGGCGGCGGGCTCGTGATGACCGACCATATTATGAACGAAGAGGAGATGGCGCTGACGATCCCCACGCAGAAATAGGCGCGTGCGCTGGCCCCTTCAGCGTGCAAGAGGGTGGAACGCTGTAAAAAAGGCGCAATATCACGGGAATTTTTATTTTTTGCTTGCTATTTTATTTGCAGTGTGATAAAATATACGATAAAGAAGATGACTAGTATGAAAGAGTGGGGCAACCCGCTCTTTCTGCTTGTCATAGCCATTTTGCAACAAACCCGCCGCTTGGCTTGAAACGGCTGCGGGAATTTTTGTGGGAAAAGAGGAATGCTTTTGTCATCGAAGGGCAAGGGCGGCAACACGGTGGCCGCCGTATGGGCGCTTGCGGAGCCATTGGCGCAGCAGTTAGGGCTTACGCTTTGGGATATCCGCTTTGTCAAGGAGGGCGCTTCCTGGTATCTGCGCGTTTTTGTGGAGAAGGAAGGCGGCGTCAGCGTGGATGACTGCGTGGCGATGAGCCATGCACTGGATGGCCCGCTGGATGAAACGGACCCGATCGAGCAAAACTATTATTTAGAGGTTTCGTCGCCCGGCTTAGAACGGGAGCTGACGCGGGATGAGCACTTTCAGGCGCTGCTGGGTGCACGCATTAAGGTGCGCCTGATCCGTCCGGTGGATCAGGTGCGTGATTTTACTGGCGAGCTCCTATCCTTTGACAACGGAGCAATTACGCTGCTGCTGGAAAACGGCACGCAGATGCAGCTACAAAAAAAAGAGGCGTCCTGGATTCGGCTGGATGATGCAGATGCATTTTAAAAAGCCCGATAGAAAGCGCCTGACATACGCCGGAATCGGGTGGCCTAATTTGCGCGTTAAGAAAATGGCCGGTCCGTTTGGCACAGTCAGGGATAGGGCCTGAAAGCAGGCGCTGATCCGAACCCGGCTTTGATATGGAAAGGAATGGTCATAAAATGAATACCGAGTTTTTTGAGGCGGTTAAGATTCTGGAGAAGGAAAAGGGCGTGCCAGCAGAGCTGCTCTATGAAAAAATACAAACTGCCATCATTGTGGCGGTTCGCAAAAATTACCACGATAAAGATGTTGTCTGCTGTGAAATCAAGCCTGAGGAAAGCGAATTGAACGTTTTTCTGCACAAAACGGTAGTTAACGAAATTTCAGATCCAGATACGGATATCCTGACGGAAGAGGCGCAGAAGTATAAGCCCAGTGCCCTGCCGGGCGACATTGTGGAAATTCCGCTGGAGCCCAAGCAGTTTGGCCGAATTGCCGCGCAGACGGTGAAGCACGTGATCCGGCAGGGCATCCGCGAAGCGGAGCGCGGCCAGGTGATGCAGGAATTCCAGAGCCGCCAGCAGGAGATCACAACCGCTAAGGTGACGCGGGTAGACCCAGTTTCCGGCAATGCAACGTTGGAAATTGGCCGTGCAGAAGCAGTGCTGCCTAAGGGTGAGCAGGTGCCTGGAGAAACCATCGCGGAGGGCGACCTGATTAAGGTGTACATCGTAGACGTACGCGAGAGCGAAAAAGGCGGCCCGAAAGCGATCATTTCCCGTACCCACCGGGGTTGGTCAAGCGCCTGTTGAAACGGAAGTGCCGGAAATTTATGACGGCACGGTGGAGATCAAGGCCGTATCCCGCGAGGCCGGCTCCCGCACGAAGCTGGCAGTTTACAGCGCGATCCGAATGTGGATGCCGTGGGCGCCTGTATCGGCCCGCGCGGCGCGCGCGTGGGCAAGGTGGTTGACCTGCTCGGCGGTGAAAAAATCGATATTGTTAAATATAGCGAAAACCCCGCTGAGTTTATCGCGGCGGCATTGGCCCCGGCGGAAGTGCTCAGCGTAGAAATAGAAGACGGCGCGGCAAATTCGTGCCATGTAACTGTGCCGGATACACAGCTTTCCCTGGCCATTGGCAACAAAGGGCAGAACGCCCGCCTGGCAGCAAAGCTGACCGGCTGGAAGATCGATATCAAGCCGGAGAGCGGCTTCTATGAGCGAAAGCGGAGCAGGAAGAAGAAACAGAAGCATGATCGAAGGCTCTTGCATTTAGGCGGTAAGGGGGATGGAAATGCAGAATAAAAAGGTTCCGCTGCGCAAGTGTGTCGGCTGTTGTGAAATGAAGCCCAAAAAGGAGCTCGTGCGGGTTGTGCGCAGCCCGGAGGGGAGATTTCACTGGATTTAACCTCTCGCAAGCCCGGCCGCGGCGCATATGTGTGCCATGACCCCGAATGCCTTGCGAAGGCCCGCAAAAAAAAGCAGCTGGAGCGCGCGTTCCAGTGCAAAATACCGGATGAGGTTTATGACTGCATGGAGGAGGAGATGAGGCAAAATTGAAAATGGTTATTTTCAATTTACCGCCATCAGGAGGGCGCTTATGATGGATGACAAAGCTCTCGGGCTTTTGGGAATCGCCAGAAGAGCGGGCCGCTTAAGCCTTGGGCACGATGCTGCAAAGGGCGCCGTCCTCGCGGGCAGGGCACGGCTGTGCCTCATCAGCGCGGATGCGTCCGACCGGCTGGAACGGGAATTTTTCCGCATGACACAGGGTGAAAAGAGCATCCCGCTCAGGCGTGTCCGGTATACGATGGAACAATTCCACCGCGCAATCGGCGCAAAAGCGGGCGTGCTTACGGTGGATGACGACGGCTTTGCAGAAAAGCTGCTGACAGGGGAGGATAATGCGTATGATGATGAATAAATACAGGGTTCACGAGGTGGCAAAGGATTTCGATAAGCCGAGCAAATCGGTGATCGACCTGCTGGGGGAATATTTTGAGGAGCCAAAGAAGCATATGACGGCGCTTGAGGAGAAAGAGCTCGATGTGATTTTTGAAACCTTTACCCAGCAGAATGAAGTAGAGAGTTTTGACGCATACTTTGCAATGGGCAAGCCTGCCGAGGCAGAACAGCCTGCAAGGCCGGCAGAGAAGGAAGCGCCTGCCGCAAAAAAAGCGCCGGAGCAGCCGGCAAAGCCGGGCACGGCGCCGAAGCAGGAAAAGGGCGCGCAGCCTCAAAGCACGAAGCAGGGCCAGAAGCCGCAGCAGAATGCAGCGCCGCAAAAGAAGCAGGAGAGCCAGAATAAACAACCGCAGCGCCCGGCGCAATCTCGCACCAAGGGTGCGGCGCGCACGGTGAACACCCGCACAACGCAGGTGGAGCTGGATAAATACAACGAGCGCTATGAGAAGATTGCGCCGACTAACACGCGCGGCGCAGGTGACCAGAGCGTTCAAAAGCAAAAATTAAAGCAGCGCTCCCAGCAGTACCGGCGGCAGGGTATGCGCTCCCCACGCAGGGAGTCCGAGGCAGAGCGTCTCAAGCGCATCGCCGCTGAGCGCGCGAAGAAGCCGCAGCTTGTCATCCGGGTGCCGGAGGAAGTTTCAGTAGGCGATCTGGCCGCCATGATGAAGCGCACTGCCGCAGAGGTGATTAAAAAGTTGATGGCGCTCGGCGTGATGGCCACGGTCAATGAGATCATCGATTACGATACGGCTGAGATCGTAGCCTCTGAGCTGGGCATTAAAGCGGAGAAAGAAGTGGTCGTCACCATTGAGGACCGGATCATTGACGATAGCGCGGATGACGATAAGGATCTTTTACCCCGCGATCCGGTTGTTGTGGTGATGGGCACGTTGACCACGGCAAAACCTCCCTGCTGGATGCGATTCGCAACACCTCGGTAACAGAGGGCGAAGCGGGCGGCATTACGCAGCACATCGGCGCATACCGCGTATCTATCGACGGGCAGGATATCACCTTCCTGGATACGCCCGGCCATGCGGCCTTCACTGCAATGCGCGCACGCGGCGCGCAGGCGACAGATATCGCGGTTTTGGTGGTTGCAGCGGATGATGGCATCATGCCGCAAACAGTGGAAGCGATTAACCACGCGAAAGCGGCGAATGTTTCGATTATTGTCGCAATCAATAAGATGGATCGCCCCGGCGCCAACCCGGAGCGCGTGATGCAGCAGCTGACGGAATATGAGCTCGTCCCCGAAGAGTGGGGTGGAGATACAATCTGCGTTCCGGTTTCCGCCAAGGCGCATCAGAATATTGACAAGCTGCTGGAGGCTATCCTGCTCGTTGCAGAGATGAAGGAATTGAAAGCCAACCCCAACCGCGCCGCAAAGGGTATTGTGATTGAAGCGCGCCTCGACAAAGGCCGTGGCCCGATTGCGACGCTGCTCGTTCAAAACGGCACGCTGCATGCCGGCGATATCATCGTGGCAGGCACGGCTGTCGGCCGTGTGCGCGTGATGACGGATGACCATGGCCATAAGGTGGAAGAGGCGGGGCCGTCTGTCCCTGTGGAGATCATGGGCCTTGCGGAGGCCCCCCAGGCTGGCGATGCATTCGATGCGGTTTCCGATGAGCGCCTGGCGCGAACGCTGGTCGATCAGCGCAAACAGCAGGCCAAGGAAGAGCAGTTCAATGCCATTCAGAAGATAACGCTGGATAATCTCTTTGCCTCCCTCCAGGATGGTCAGATGAAGGAGCTCAATATCATTATTAAGGCCGATGTGCAGGGCAGTGTGGAGGCTGTCAAACAGAGCCTTGAAAAACTTTCAAACGAAGAGGTGCGCGTGCATGTGATCCATGGCGGCGTAGGTGCGGTCAGCGAATCCGATGTGATGCTCGCCCATGCGTCGAATGCCATTATCGTCGGCTTCAACGTCCGCCAGATCCGGTGGCGGCGAGCCAGGCGGAGCGCGATGGCGTGGAGATGCGGATGTATCGCATCATTTACGACTGCATTGAGGATGTGGAGCATGCAATCAAGGGCATGCTTGCTCCGAAAATCCGCGAAGTGGAGCTTGGCCGTGCGGAGGTGCGCAATACGATCAACATCTCCAGCGTGGGCAGGATTGCCGGCAGCTATGTAACAGATGGCAAGGTGCAGCGCAATGCAAAAATTCGCGTTGTGCGTGACGGCATTGTGGTGGCGGAGGATGAAATCGCCTCCTTCGCCGCTTCAAGGATGATGTCAAAGAGGTGGCCCAGGGCTATGAATGCGGCATCGGGCTTGTGAAATTTAACGATATCCGGGAAGGCGATATTCTGGAAGCCTTCATTTTAGAAGAATATAGGGATTAAAGCATGGCGCCGCGTTCTCCGCGGGCCGAAAGGTATGAACGATAAATGGCAGGATACCGAATTGACCGCGTATCGGAAGATATCAAGCGGGAAATCATTGCAATTATGCGTGAACTGAAGGATCCCCGCATTCAGGGGATGCTGACGGTCGTGCGCGTGGAGGTTAGCTCAGACCTCTCTTTTGCCAAGGTGTATGTTAGCGCAATGGAAGGCTTGGAGACGGCGAGGCTTGCTGTGAAAGGCCTGACAAGCGCAACGGGCTACGTCCGCCGCGAGGTGGGCGGCCGCCTGCACCTGCGCAAAACGCCGGAGCTGAAATTCATTGCGGATGACTCCATTGCACACGGCATGGAAATCACAAAAAAAATTGAAACGCTCGTGAAGGAGGATGGGGATGCGGATTGATGAAAAAGCGGCCGCCCGGCTGCTGGAAGGTCAGGACGATTTTCTCATCCTTACGCACGGCCATCCGGACGGGGACACGCTGGGCTGCGCTTTTGCGCTCTGCCGCGGGCTGCAAAAATGTGGCAAACGCGCGCGCGTGGAATGCACGGATGAGATCCCCGCAAAATTTAGCTACCTTTGGCGGGAGGTGGAGCAAGAGGCGTTTGCCCCCCGCTTTTTTGTGGCTGTAGACGTGGCGGATCCAAAGCTGCTGGGAAAGCGCTTGGAGGAACGCTATGCGGCGCATATTGATTTGTGCATAGACCATCATGGCTCCAACACTCTCTATGCGGCTCAAACGCTGCTCGATGCCTCCGCCGGTGCGGCCTGTGAGGTCATCTATGAGGTGCTCCGGGAGCTAGGGGTGGAGATGGATGAGCAGATTGCCGATTGCATCTATACCGGCTATCCACAGATACGGGCTGCTTCCGCTATTCCAATGCGACCGCGCGTACGCACCGGATTGCGGCCGATATGATTGATTGCGGCGCGGACGCCCCCATCATCAACCAGGTCATGTTTGAGACGAAAACGCGCACTTACGCCGCCTTGGAGCGGCTTGCCTTGGATTCTCTCGAAACCTATTGCAACGGCCGAGCGGCCTCATTACAGTGACGCAGGAGATGTATCGCCTGAGCGGCTCAAACGAAAGCGAGTGCGATCCGATCGCCTCGCTGCCGCGTCAGATTGAGGGGGTGCTCGTTGGCGCGATGTTGCGGGAAAAGGCGGATGGCACCTTTAAAGCTTCTGTGCGCACCCACCGGCCTGTGGATGCAGCCGAGCTCTGCAAGCGCATGGGAGGCGGAGGCCACCCCCGCGCGGCGGGCTGCCAGCTGGAGGGCCCGCTGGAATGTGCAAAGAAAGTGCTGCTTCAACAGATTCGTGCAGTTTTGGAGGCGTAAATGACCGGAATCATCTGTGTGGACAAACAGGAAAATATGACCTCCTTCTCCGCTGTAGCGCGCGCACGCCGGATCACAGGGGAGAAGAAGGCGGGCCACGCGGGCACGCTTGACCCAATGGCAACGGGGGTCCTGCCGGTGTTGTTCGGCGGGGCCACCCGTTTTATGGAGTTTTTACCGGTGCAGGATAAGGGCTACCGAGCGCACATTCGGCTGGGGTTGACCACCGATACCTTGATACGACGGGCACAGTGCTCACACGCAGCGAGCCGCATGTGACAAGGGAGCAGCTGGAGCAGGCGCTCTGCGGTTTTCGAGGCGCTATTTTGCAGGTGCCGCCGATGTATTCCGCCCTGTCGAAGAATGGCGTGCGGCTCTATGAGCTTGCACGCAGGGGCGAGGAGGTAGAGCGGCCCGCACGGCCTGTAACGGTTTACCGGCTGGAGCTGATGGCGTTTGATGAGCAGGCGCAGGAGTTTGAAATCGATGTGTTCTGCTCGAAGGGCACCTATATTCGCTCTCTAGCGGACGATATCGGCCGTGCGCTCGGCTGTGGGGCCGCCATGTCGGCCTTACGCCGGTCATATGCCGCCGGTTTTTCCTGGAGGATTGCGTCACGCTGGATGCGCTCGCAGCATTCCGGCAGATGGTGCGCTTTCGCAATGCATCATCCCGCTGGAGCGGCGCTGGGAACATACCCGTCCCTGACGGTGACCGAGGCGCAGGCTGTGCGATTTGCAAACGGCGGCGCGCTTGATGCGGGCAGGCTCCGTTTTGCGAAGAGACAGAGCGGCTTCTACCGGGTATACAGCCCGGATCAGAATTTTCTCGGCCTGGGGGAATTGCCCGTGCAAGGGGACGAGCTGAAAGTCCGGCGGGTGCTACAGGACACTTGATGAAAGGAACCTCTCTTCAGAAAGGAGGAAAGCCCATGCCGTATGTGACTAATTTTCACACCTTGCCCCAAACAGGAACCTCGCTTGCACTGGGAAATTTTGACGGCGTGCACACTGGCCACTGTGCAGTGATCAGTGAGGCCGTGCAAATGGCGCGCCGATGGGAGCTGTTGCCCGGTGCGGTGGTCTTTCGGGAGCATCCGCAGGCTGTGCTGCGGGGCTGCGCTCCTGCCCGGCTCTGTGATGACCGGATGCGTCTGCGGGCTTTTGAGGCCGCGGGTGCACAAGCCATCTGTGTGGTTGATTTTCAGGAGATTATGTGCCTTTCTCCGGAAGCGTTTGTCGAGCAGATTTTGGTGCGCCGCCTCCATGCGCGGGCTCTTTCGTGTGGGTATGATTACCGTTTTGGAGGGGGATGCACGGGAGATGCAGCCAAGCTGCGGGAACTGTGCCAAGGCTATGGAATCCGCTTTTCTATGGCGGAGGAGGTTGATTTCTGCGGGCTCCCGGTGAGCAGCACCCGCATTCGCGCGGCGTTGGAGCAGGGCAGGCCGGAGGAGGCCAACGCCATGCTCGGTCGGCCTTTCTGCTACGATTTCACCGTGGTGGGAGGCGATCGGCGCGGCAGAAAGCTCGGTGCTCCCACTATCAACCAGTTTTTTCCATCCGGCTTTGTCGTTCCGAAGTTCGGCGTTTATGCATCCAAAACATTGGTGGAGGGCCGATATCATCCTTCTGTTACCAATATCGGCATGCGCCCCACGATCGGAACGCAGAGCCTGCGCAGCGAGACCTATATTATGGATTTCAGCGGTGACTTGTACGGGCAAAATATTGAGGTATCCCTCCTGCACTTTTTGCGCGGTGAGGTGCGTTTTGAGTCTCTTGATGCGCTACGCGCGCAAATTGCGGCGGATGCGCAGGCGGCTAGAAATTTTGTTCAGGCGGAGGAAGCATCAAATGCATAACATTCAGGCTGTGTTGTTTGATTTTGACGATACTTTGCAGGATCGCGAGGCGGCCTATCGGGCCTACTGCGCGGCCTTTTTGGGGGAATTCTTCCCTGCTCTCCCACCGGAGGAGAAGGCCCGGCGCATCGATGAGATGGAAGCGCATATTGAAGGCGGCTACCGCAAGCGTGAGGAATACTTTCCGGAGATGATCGCGCTGTGGGGGTGGGAGAGCCATCCGCCGGTGGAATTGCTCTGCCGCCATTTTAACGAGCACTATGGCGAGCATGTTGCGCTTTTCCCCGATGCGATTCCCACCATTCAGGCGCTGAAAGAGCAGGGTTATCTGCTTGGCGTCGTCAGCAACGGCCCATCTGTTTTGCAGAATAAAAAGCTTGATACGGCGGGAATCCGCGACCTGTTCGATGTGGTGGCCGTGTCTGGCGATTATGGAATTCACAAGCCGGATAGGCGCCTGTTCGATCTTGCGGCGCAAAAGCTCAATGTGCCGAATGAAGCGTGCCTGTTTGTGGGCGATCACCCGGTGAATGATATCAAGGGCGCGCTCGGCGCGGGCATGCAAGCCATATGGATGGATTACGGCACCTTTGCCGGGCAGCGCACACAGGGCGTGCCGGAGATTCGGCGGGTTTCCCAGGTGCTCGGGCTGCTGGAGGATTTGCCGCGGACAGTGTAGTGATGCAAACAGTCACCGCGTTTATCTGGATCCTTTCGCAATTGTATAGGCATGAAAACTTTAGCATCAGCAGGCCTTTTTAGCCAGAATAAAAGATTTTTAGTCAATATGCACATTTTTCTTGCAAAATAGTGTTTGATTTAGTCTAATTTTATAAAGTAGGATGAGATATGAAAAAGAACATTGTGTTTGCCCTGCTTGCGTCGGCTATTTTTTTGGCGGGGTTAACAGGCTGTGTATCGCAAAAGGAGCATGAGGGTGTGGTGGCGCAGGTTCAGGCGCTGGAATCTGAGAATACGCGATTAAAAGCAGAGGCGTTGGAGCTTTCGGCAAAGGTTGACGAATATGAAAACGGCAAGGAAAATCTTCTGGTCAAAGTGAGAAACCATTTTGAAAAGAAGGAATATGACGAGGCAAAGCAGCTTGCGCAAACGCTCCACAAGAAGTTCAACGGAACGTCGGAGGATCAGCAGGCCCAGCAAATCATACAGCAGATTGACAAGACCCTGGAAGAACAGAAACGCACAAAAGAGGCAGCGGAATCGAAAGCTGCCGCTGAAAAGAAAAAAATGCGCGGGATAAAGCAAGGGAGATTATCCGGGTTTCTAAAGTTTATACGGGGACGCCCAATTCAGCGGGGGGTGTCGATTTATATATCGTATGGAAGAACATGTCCGACAAAACGATCAAATATGTTGATTTTGAGGCGGTTCCCATTAACGCTGTGGGCGATGTGGTTTTCTGTGAAATCCGCAGGTCATCCACTTTTTATGGGCAGGAAACCGGCCCTTATAAAAAAGGCCAGGGGAATTCTGGCGCATATCTCTGGGAAAACGCATGGTATAATCCTTCCATTACTTCCGCACAGATACGAGGTATTGAGGTTACATATATGGACGGCTCTTCCGTAACGCTTAAGCAGGATGAGATTCAATATGTGCGCTATTGATGGCTGAGAGAAATATGCTCTGTTTCATGAATTTCAAGTTTCTCTTTACAATTCCCATTCTATATGATAAAATAAGCAAGTATTATGCCCTGCTCTCGGCAGCTGGATGAAACCGCCAAGCGGTGCGCCACCTGCTCCTGCTGGGAGCCCGGCGAATTTTTAAATGAGGTGACAAGCATGACCAACGAAGAAAAAAAGGCAATCATGGCCGAATATGCGCTCCACGAGGGCGACACCGGCTCCCCGGAAGTGCAGATCGCAGTGCTTACAAAGCGCATCAACGATCTGACCGACCACCTGAAGGTGCACAAGAAGGATCACCATTCCCGCCGCGGCCTGCTGAAGATGGTCGGCCATAGGCGCAATCTTCTTAAGTATTTGCAGGATAACGATATTGAGCGCTATCGTGCCATCATTGCACGGCTCGGCATCCGTAAATAAAACCGCATTGAGGCAGGCGGGGGAGGCCTTCTTCCCCGGCCTGCCTTCCGTATGTTACCACGCATTTTCGACGCAATACGATTTCTTTTGCATCCATTCGGGCGGGTGCATGGTTTAGCAGTGAATCGAGCGCATGGCTTTATCCGTGCGCTGGATTTATTGCTAAGCGTGCTGCCTCCCGTGGAAATAAATTTTTACGAGGTAGAAATATGTTCGAACAGTACAGAAAATTCGAAACAATGCTTGCTGGCCGCCCGTTGACGGTGGAAACCGGCAAAATGGCACAGCTTGCAGGCGGCTCCTGCATGATTAGCTATGGTGAAACGCAGGTGCTCTGCAACGCCACCATGTCCGACAAGCCGCGCGACGGCATCGATTTCTTTCCGCTTTCCGTTGATTTTGAGGAGAAGCTTTATGCCGCGGGCAAAATCCCCGGCTCTTTCCAGCGCCGTGAGGGCCGCCCGAGCGAGAAGGCGATCCTAGCATCCCGCGTGATTGACCGCCCGATCCGCCCCTTATTCCCGAAGGATATGCGCAATGATGTGGCGTTGTAGCCACTGTTATGTCCTGCGATCCGGACTGCTCTCCGGAGATTACCGCGATGATCGGCGTATCCATTGCGCTGAGCATCTCCAACATTCCGTGGAAGGGCCCGATTTCCGGCGTTTCCGTCGGCTATATCGATGGGGAGTATATCATCAACCCCACCGCTGAGCAGCGCGAGCGCTCTGAAATGGCGGTGACTGTCGCCTCAACGGACAAGCTTGTCGCCATGATCGAGGCGGGCGCGAAGGAAGTTTCCAACGATGTGATGTTTAACGGCATCATGGCCGGCATGAGGCAAACCAGCAGATCATCGAATTCATCAAAGAAATCCAGCGGGAAGTTGGCCGCGAAAAAATTGATTTTCCGTCAAACGATCCCTCTCCAGAGCTGTTTGAGGCTGTGAAGGCCTTTGCCATCGATGATGTGCGCGCAGCGCTTGACACAGACGATAAGCGCGTGCGCGATGAGCGCCTGCTGCCTGTTTACGATAAAGTGCATGCGGAATTTGATGAGAAGTTCCCAGAGGAAGCGGATAAGATCGACGACTGCTGTATAAGCTCCAAAAATTCGTTGTACGTCGCTGGCTGCTGGATGACGGCAAGCGTGTGGATGGGCGCGGCATTGATGAGATCCGCCCGTTGGCAGCAGAGGTTGATGTGCTCAAGCGCACGCACGGTTCCGCTATGTTTACCCGCGGCCAGACACAGGTGCTCACTGTGACAACGCTTGGCCCGGTGGGCGACGCCCAAATTCTTGACGGCATCGATGAAGAAGATCGCAAGCGCTATATGCACCAATATAACTTCCCATCCTATTCGGTGGGTGAAACTCGCCCGAGCCGCGGCCCCGGCCGCCGCGAAATTGGCCATGGCGCCCTCGCAGAGCGCGCACTGCTGCCGGTGATCCCGAGCGTGGAGGAATTCCCCTATGCGCTGCGCCTGGTCTCTGAGGTGCTTTCCTCCAACGGCTCCACTTCCCAGGCTTCTATCTGCGCATCCACCCTGTCCCTGATGGCGGCGGGCGTGCCGATCAAAGCGCCGGTAGCGGGCATTTCCTGTGGCCTCGTCACCGAGGGCGACCGCTTTATGACGATGGTTGACATCCAGGGCCTGGAGGATTTCTTCGGCGATATGGATTTCAAGGTAGGCGGCACGAAAAAGGGCATCACCGCCATCCAGATGGATTTGAAGATCGACGGCCTTACACCGGAGATCATCAAAGAGGCGCTTGAGAAAACCTACAAGGCACGCCTGTATATTCTAGATGAAATCATGCTCAAATGCATCCCTGAGCCTCGCGCGGAGCTCTCCAAATATGCACCTAAGATGCTTACCACCAAGGTGCCGGTGGAGAAGATCAGCGAAGTGATCGGCAAGCAGGGCAAGGTGATCCAGAAGATCTGTGCGGAATGCAACTGCAAAATTGATGTGGAAGAGGATGGCAGCGTCTTTATCTCCGCAATTGAAATCGACGATGCCAAACGCGCTTTGCTTATGGTGGAGACGATTGCAAACGATCCAGAGCCCGGCTCGATCTATAAAGGCGTTGTGACTCGTATCTTGACGTTTGGCGCGTTTGTTGAAATTGCGCCCGGCAAGGAAGGCTTGGTTCACATTAGCATCTGGATGTAAAGCGCACGGAGAAGGTGGAGGATGTCGTCAATGTGGGCGATGAAGTGATTGTAGAAGTGCTCGGCACCGATGAGAAGGGGCTGAACCTCTCCCGCCGCAATGCGCTGATTAAGGTGGAGGCCTCGTGCCGGAGAATACCATCTCCGATGCGCCTCGCCGCCTGCCCCGCGCAGGGATAATAACCGTGGCGGTGACCGCCGCAATGACCATCGCGGCGGCCGCCCCGCCCCGCAGGGACTAATAAGCTATAAAATAAAAAT
>ENA-OUNI01000523-OUNI01000523.1-human-gut-metagenome-genome-assembly--contig:-NODE-523-length-17717-cov-4.082717_pt1 | contig 17717 bp, 37 predicted proteins | sample MGYA00242499_ERZ504580 | MGnify/ENA primary metagenome ERZ504580 (study PRJEB26092, sample SAMD00036315) | human gut metagenome | host: Homo sapiens | study: EMG produced TPA metagenomics assembly of... | reverse complement strand
AAGCGGCCTCTGCTTTCCGTCGCACAGTAAAGTACCCGCCCTCGATGCCGACTACCACCAAAAAAAGTTCCCTCGTCGCGCCCGGCTTTTGAGCAAACGACGTCTCCCACTTGAAACTCCATGCGACCCCTCCCCTAAACTTGCGTTAGGATCTGAGGGCCGTCCGCCGTGATTGCCACGGTATGCTCAAAGTGAGCGGAAAGCTTCATCGGCGGTTTTGACCGTCCAGCCGTCTGGCATCGATTTGATCTGTGCAGTGCCTGATTAATCATGGGCTCGATGGCTAGGGTCATACCTGGTAACAGGCGCACACCACGGCCCGGTGTGCCGAAATTGGGGACCGACGGATCTTCATGAAGCTTTGCACCCACGCCATGTCCGGTATATTCCCGGACGACGCCATAGCCGCGTTCCTCGCAATAGCGCTGCACCGCGCTGCCGATATCACCGATCCTGCGCCCGCGACCGCCGCGCGAATACCCTCGTAAAGGCTCTCACGCGTCGTGTCGATCAGCCGCTTCGCTTCAGGCTGATTGGCCCCGCCGCGAAAGTGGCGGCGTTGTCACCGTTGAAGCCGTTCAGAGCGGCTCCTAGGTCGATGCTGACGATATCACCCTCACGGATGACGCGCTCTTTGCTCGGAATGCCATGAATCACTTCGTCGTTTATGGATATGCAGGCGGTGGCGGGGAAGCCGTAAAGATGCAGGAAATTGGGCGTCGCCCCCTGCTTTACGATATACGAATACGCAATGCGATCAATTTCCGCGGTTGTCACCCCGGGTTTGACCGCCTCCCCCGCGATCTGCAACGCCTCGGCAGAAATGCGGCATGCATCGCGCATGAGCGCCAGTTCCCGCCTTGTTTTGAGCACCACCATGCTTAATCCTCCACTGCTTTGAGAGTCAGCGCCGAGGTGTGCTCCACCTCATCCTGCCCCTCTACAATGCGAAGCTTTCCGGTTTTCGCATAGTAATCTTTGAGCGGCTCCGTCTGCTCATGATAAACGCGCAGGCGGTCAAGCACCGTGTCAGGATGGTCGTCCTTGCGCTGCACAAGCTTGCCGCCGCACTGGTCGCAGACGCCCTCTTCCTCGGGCTGTTTATGCTCTAAATGATAGGATGCACCGCATTTCTCGCAAACCCGGCGGCCAGCCATACGGCCGGCAATCAGCTCATCGGGCACCTCAATATCAACAACCTTGTCGATCTCAATGCCCATCGCGTCAAGCGCCTCTGCCTGTGGGATCGTGCGTGGAAAGCCATCCAATATAAAACCATTTTTACAGTCGTCCAACGTAAGGCGCTCTTGGATGATGCCGATAACGACATTATCCGGCACGAGCTGCCCCGCGTCAATAAAGGATTTTGCCTTCAAGCCCATCTCCGTGCCCTTTTTGAGGCTTCCCGGATGATGTTGCCCGTGGAGATCGCGGGGATGGAATAGTGGGCGGAGAGCATCTCAGCCTGCGTTCCCTTACCCGCGCCCGGCGCGCCAAGAAGAATGAGTTTCATGCCTTTCTCCTTTCGCGGTTCTTAGTCAAGGAAGCCCTTATAGTGGCGCATCATCATCTGGGATTCCAGCTGCTTCACCGTTTCAAGCGCAACACCGACCAGAATGATGATAGACGTGCCGCCCAGTGAAATATTCATCGGATGCTTCGCAAGCGAAGTAATCTGAGAGAACAGGATCGGGAACAGCGCCACAACGCTCAGCAGAAGAGCGCCGAGCAATGTAATTCTTGACAGAATCCGGCTGATATAATCAGACGTGGGCTTACCAGGACGAATGCCAGGGATCGCGCCGCTGTTTTTGCGGATGTTATTCGCCATCTCGATCGGATTGTACTGGATCGTCGCATAGAAATACGCGAAGAAGATGATGAGAACGAAATAGATCACCGCATAAAACGGGCTTTGCGCTTTAAAGAGATTGAAGAACGTCTCCCAGCGCTGCCCTCCTTGACAGTCATAAACAGCTCGATGGTGGGCGGGAGGGAAAGGATGGAGCTTGCGAAAATGATCGGCATAACGCCGCTCATATTCACCTTAATCGGAATATGCGTGGACTGGCCTCCATACATTTTGCGCCCAACCACGCGTTTTGCATACTGCACGGGAATCCGGCGCTCCGAATTATCCATCCATACGATGAATGCGATCATCAAAAGCACGCACACCACAACGATTGGCACCAGGGCATAATACGCGCCGCCCTTCGAGATATAACCGCGCTCCGGGTGGAACAGCTGGGTAACCATCGTCGGGATGCGGGAAACGATACCGGCAAACAGGATCAGAGAGATGCCGTTGCCGATGCCTTTTTCATTGATCTGCTCGCCGAGCCACATGATTAATGCGGTGCCAGCCGTCAATACAAGGATAATGATAATGGCCTGAAATACCGCCCAACCGCCTGTGAAATCCGCGCCGGTCGCGGGATCCTTCAGCAGGAAGTTTACGCCGTTGGTCTTCGTGTTGCGAAGATAGAAGTAGTAAGCGGTGCTCTGCAAAAGGCCGAGTGCAACCGCCACATAACGGGTAATTGCGGCAATCTTCTTGCGGCCTTCCTCGCCGTCTTTGGAGAGTCGTTCCAAAGCGGGGATCGCCACCGTCAACAGCTGCATGATAATGGAGCTGTTGATATACGGCGTGATCGACATTGCGAAGATCGTGCCGTAGTTGAACGCGTCGCCGGTCATCATGCTCAAATAGTTCATGAAGTTCCCGGCGTTGGGATCGGCAATGATGCCCGCGGCCCCGATATCCACAAAGGGAACCGGGATCGCGGCGCCGATCCGGAATACAAGGAGAATCAGCGCTGTAAACAGCATTTTCTTCCTCAGATCGGCAATCTTCCACGCGTTGATAAAGGTTTGAAACATGTCAGATCACCTCGGCCTTTCCGCCTGCCGCCTCGATCTTCTGTTTCGCGGCCTCTGAGTAAGCATTTACCTGCACGGTAAGTTTCTTGCTGATCTCGCCGTTTCCTAAGATTTTCACGCCGTCGAGCACCTTTTTGACAAGGCCCTTTTCGATCAGCGCGTCAATGTCAACCACCGCACCGTCTTCAAAAGACTGATCAAGCGCGGAAACATTTACAATAGAGAACTCCTTGCCAAAAATATTGACAAAGCCCCTCTTGGGTACACGCCTTTGCAGCGGCATCTGGCCGCCTTCAAAACCCGGGCGCATGCCGCGGCCCGCACGGGCCTTCTGGCCCTTGTGGCCCTTACCAGCCGTTTTGCCTTGACCGGATCCTGCACCTCTGCCGATCCGCTTAACTTCCTTTTTGGAGCCAGCGGCCGGTGAAAGTTCGTGCAACTTCATTTATTCGCACCTCCTTGCTTACGCTTCGGTTACCTCAATAAGGTGGATGATCTTTTTCACCTTACCCTGCGTCTGGGGATTATCCGGCTGAACGGATACGTCCCCGATCTTACGAAGACCAAGTGCATGGGCGGTGGCAATCTGATCCTTTTTGCTGCCGATCAGGCTCTTGACAAGCTTTACCTTGACGTCTGCCATTTTATCCACCCTCCTTAACCTAGAATTTGTTTGGCCGACTTGCCGCGGATGGCGGCAACCTCGTCGACATTGCGCAGCTTTGAGAGACCGTCGATGGTCGCTCTGACTACATTGCAGGGGTTGTTGGAACGCAGCGCCTTGGAGCGGATGTCCTTGATGCCAACCGTCTCAACGACCGCACGCACGGGGCCGCCGGCGATAACGCCGGTACCGGGAGCGGCGGGCTTGAGCAGCACAACACCTGCGCCGAACTTGCCGGTGATCTCATGGGGAATGGTAGTGCTTGAGCGCTACCTTGATCATATTTTTCTTCGCATCCTCAATGCCCTTGCGAATTGCGTCCGGGACTTCGCCCGATTTACCGAGCCGAAGCCAACAGAACCGTTGCCATCGCCGACGACAACGAGCGCCGCGAACTTGAAGATACGGCCGCCCTTAACGGTTTTGGATACGCGGTTGATGGCAACTACGCGCTCCTGGAGTTCCGTAGCCGATGCGTCAATCTTAGCCAAAAGTATTCCTCCTTCGTTTAGAACTTGAGGCCGCCCTCACGGGCGCCTTCGGCCAGCTCTTGCACACGGCCGTGATAGATATAGCCGCCGCGGTCAAAAACGACCTTCGTGATATCCTTTTCAGCGGCGCGCTTTGCGAGCAGTTCGCCCACCTTGCGGGCAGCGCTCTTATTTCCGCCGTATTCCTCGAAATCCTTTTCCACAGTTGAAGCGGATACAAGGGTAACGCCCTTGTCGTCGTCGATTAACTGAGCGTAGATATTCTGCAGGGAGCGGAATACGTTAAGACGCGGGCACTCAGCAGTGCCGGAAATCTTGCCGCGCACTCTCTTGTGGCGGGTCTGACGCGCCTTATTGCTGTCAGGTCTGTTCACCATTTCGTTTCACTCCTTCGATTCAGATTACTTGCCGCCCTTACCGGCCTTGCCTTCCTTGCGGCGGATGTGCTCATCAACGTACTTAATGCCCTTGCCCTTATAAGGCTCTGGCGGACGCTTCTCACGCACCTGCGCTGCAAACTGGCCGACCTTCTGCTTGTCGGGGCCGGAAATGACAACCTTGTTCGGCGAGGGAACCTCAATGGCGATCCCGTCGGTTTCAGGCACAATCACCTGATGGGAGTAGCCGATGTTTAAAACAAGATCCTTACCCTGCTTTGCGGCACGATAACCGACGCCGTTGATCTCGAGCTCTTTGCTAAAGCCCTTTTCCACACCTTCGACCATGTTGGCCACCAGAGTGCGGGTCAGGCCATGGAGCGAACGGTTGAGCTTATTGTCGTCCGGGCGGGTAACGTGAATCACGCCATCCTCCACCGCGACATTCATATTCTGATGCACTGTTCTGGAAAGGGTGCCCTTCGGGCCCTTAACGGTGACAGTGTTCCATCGATTTTCACATCGACGCCTGCTGGAATAACGATTGGCTTTCTGCCGATACGTGACATTCCTTCCTGCACCTCCTTACCAGATAAATGCAAGGACCTCGCCGCCAACATTGGCCTTGCGGGCTTCCTTGTCCGTCATAACGCCCTTGGATGTGGAGAGGATTGCAACACCGAGGCCTTCATGACCTTGGGCATCTCCTCACAATTGGTGTAAATGCGCAGGCCGGGCTTGGAAACCCTGCGCAGACCAGTGATGACCTGGGATTTGTTCGGGCCATATTTGAGCGCAATCTCAATCATGCCCTGCTTGCCGTCGTCAATCACTTTAAAGCTTTTTACATAGCCCTCATCCACAAGAATCTGAGCAATTGCTTTCTTCATGTTGGATGCGGGAATCTGAACCGTATCATGCTTTGCCGAATTCGCATTGCGAATTCTGGTGAGCATATCGGCTATCGAATCGGTAATTTGCATGCCGTCAACCTCCTTTGCAATTGCTCTTTACCAGCTGGCCTTCTTCACGCCCGGGATCTGGCCCGCATGGGCGAGCTCCCTAAAGCAGATACGGCAAACTCCGTACTTCCGAAGATAGGCGTGCGGCCGGCCACAGATTTTGCACCTGTTGTATTCCCTGGATGAATATTTCGCGGGTCTTGCCTGTTTGACTTTCATCGACTTTTTGGCCACAATAATCCCTCCTTACTTCGAGAACGGAGCGCCCATCAGAGCGAGCAGCTCGCGGGCTTCTTCGTCCGTGTTTGCGGTGGTGACAAAGCAGATGTCCATACCGCGGACTTTATCGATCTTATCATAATCAATTTCCGGGAAAATCAGCTGCTCCCTGATGCCCATGGAATAGTTTCCGCGGCCGTCAAAGGAGTTGGGGTTAATGCCCCGGAAGTCCCTCACGCGGGGAAGCGCGAGATTGAAGAAACGGTCGAGGAATTCATACATCCGCTCGCCGCGCAGGGTAACTTTTACGCCGATTACCATGCCCTCGCGGAGCTTAAAGTTTGCAACGGATTTTTTCGCCTTGCACAGAACGGGCTTCTGGCCCGTGATCGCGGAAACGTCGGCAACGACGGCGTCAAGCACCTTCGGGTTGTCGCGCGCTTCGCCGCAGCCGACATTGATGACGATCTTGTCAAGCTTCGGGATTTGCATGACGCTTTTATACGCGAACTTTTTCATCAGTGCAGGGGCTACCTCATTGACATAGAGTTCCTTGAGTCTTGCCATGTGTCATGTCCCTCCCTTTATTCAAACTGAGCGAGGCAGTCGCTCTTCTTGCAGGTGCGCACCTTCTTGCCCTTGCTGTTGATCGCGTGGCCAATCCGGGTCGGGCGGCCGCACTTCGGGCAGATGAGCTGAACCTTGCTGGCATAGAGCGCGCTTTCCGCCTTAATCAGGCCGCCGGGCTCGCCCATCTTGCGGGGTTTCACATGCTTGGTAACAATGTTAACGCCCTCGACGATGACCTTGCCCTCAGCGGGGCTAACCTGTAAAACCTTGCCCTTCATGCCGCGATTCTTGCCGTTGATGACGATGACCTCATCGCCGGTTTTCACATGCACTTTATTGTTCATAAATTCTTACCTCCCCTTAAAGCACTTCCGGAGCGAGGGAGAGAATCTTGAGATAATCTTTCTCGCGCAGTTCTCTGGCCACCGGTCCAAAAATACGTGTGCCCCTGGGATTCTTATCGTCCTTAATAATAACGGCCGCATTCTCGTCGAACCGGATATACGTACCGTCCTCGCGGCGCACGCCGCTCGCGGTGCGGACGACAACCGCTTTTACAACTTCGCCTTTTTTTACAACGCCGCCGGGTGCTGCTTTTTTAACCGAAGCAACCACTACGTCGCCGATATTGGCATACCTCCTGCCGGAACCGCCGAGCACGCGGATACACATAAGCTCCTTCGCGCCCGTATTGTCGGCAACCTTGAGGTAACTCTGCTGCTGTATCACAGTGTTTTCCTCCTTGTGTTACGCCAAACTTATTTGGCTTTTTCAATGATTTCGACCACGCGCCATCTTTTGTCCTTCGACATCGGGCGGGTCTCCATGACGAGAACACGGTCGCCTATGCCGCACTCATTCTTCTCATCGTGTGCCTTGAGCTTCACAGTGCGGTTGACAATTTTCTTGTAAAGCGGATGCTTTACCCTGTCCTTTACGGAAACAACCACGGTTTTATCCATCTTATCGCTGGTGACAATACCCACCTGCGTTTTTCTGAGGTTTCTTTCGCTCATGCTTTAGCCTCCCTTCCCTCACGAAGTCGCGCCGTGCAGTTCGATATCGCGCTGAATCGTTTTGATGCGGGCGATATCCTTCTTGACGGCATTGATTCGCATCGGGTTATCGAGCTGGTTTATGGCTTGCTGGAAGCGCAGATTAAAAAGCTCGTCCTTTAATTCGATCAGCTTGGCATCAAGCTCCGCGGGGGACAGTTTTCTCATTTCACTGGCTTTCATTACTGCTCACCACCCGTTTCTTCTTTCGTTACAAATTTGCACTTGATCGGCAGCTTGTTGGCCGCAAGGCGCATCGCCTCACGCGCAAGCTCCTCATCACGCCCGCGATCTCAAACATGACCCTGCCGGGCTTTACAACCGCCACCCAATACTCGGGGGAACCTTTACCGGAACCCATGCGGGTTTCCGCCGGCTTCTCGGTGATCGGCTTATCCGGGAAGATCTTGATCCAAACCTGGCCGCCGCGCTTAATGTAACGCGTCATGGCGATACGGGCCGCCTCAATCTGATTGGAGGTGATCCAGGCGGGCTCGAGTGCAACGAGACCAAAATCGCCGTAGTTTACCTGATTGCCGCGGGTAGCCTTGCCTTTCAAACGGCCTCTTTGCACCCTGCGGTATTTGACACGCTTCGGTAACAGCATTATCGAGCTCCTCCTTCCCTGCGCGGCCTGCGGTTTGCATTGTCATGCAGCACCTCGCCGCGATAAATCCAGACCTTCACGCCAACGCGGCCATACGTCGTCTTTGCCTCAGCAAAGCCGTAATCGATATCCGCGCGGATGGTCTGCAACGGGATAGTTCCCTCATGATAGTGCTCCGTACGGGCGATATCGGCGCCGCCCAAACGGCCGGAAACCTGCGTTTTGATGCCCTTCGCGCCAAGCTTCATTGTGCGGCCGATGGCCTGCTTGAGGGCGCGGCGGAAGGAAATACGGCGTTCGAGCTGGGAAGCGATGCTCTCCGCCACAAGCTGCGCATTCAGATCGGGGGACTTAATCTCCACAATATTCAGAGAAACGTCCTTGCCGAGCTTCTTCTCGCACTCCGCTTTGAGCTTGTCAATCTCGGAGCCACCGCGGCCGATTACCATGCCGGGCTTTGCGCAGTGGATATTGATACGCACACGGTTTGCGTCGCGCTCAATCTCGATCTTGGGAACGCCGGCCGGGGCAAGCTTAGTCAGCAGCCACTCGCGCAGATTATAATCTTCTACAAGCATATCGCCGAAGTCTGCGTTCTTCGCATACCAGCGGGATTCCCAATCCTTAATAACACCGACACGCAAGCCGGTGGGATTAATCTTCTGGCCCATTGTTTAACCTCCTCTTCGCTTATTCCATTTCCTTGAGTACAAGGGTGATGTGCGACGTTTTCTTGTTGATGCGGAATCCGCGCCCCTGTGCTCTCGGCCTCAGACGCTTGAGGGTCGGGCCCTGGCAGACATAGCACTTCGCCACATACAGCCTGGAAACATCCATATTGTTGTTTGCCTCAGCGTTTGCGATTGCCGACTTGAGCAGCTTCTCAAGAATTTCACACGCGGCCTTGGGCGTGTGCTTGAGAATTGCCATGGCCTTATCAGCGGGCTGATTACGGATCAGATCCAGAACAATCTGCACCTTGCGCGGCGCAATGCGCACGTGCGTAACCTTAGCCATTGCTTCCATGTTTGACACACTCCTTTCGACCGTTATTTGGAATTCGAGGTTTTCGACCCCGCGTGGCCCCGGAAGGTCCTCGTGGGAGCAAACTCGCCGAGCTTGTGGCCAACCATGTCCTCCGTCACATAAACCGGCACATGCTTGCGCCCGTCGTGAACGGCAAAGGTGTGGCCGACGAAGTCCGGGAAAATAGTGGAGCTGCGGCTCCAAGTTTTTAAGACGATCTTCTCGCCTGCTTCGTTCATTTTCTGGACTCTTTCGAGCAACTTAGGCTGTACGAAAGGGCCCTTTTTCACGCTTCTGCCCATAATTCTTAAGCTCCTTTCATCGACTACTTGCCGTTACGGCGCTTGACAATCATCTTGTCGGAGCGGTTCTTCTTCGCGCGCGTCTTGTAGCCAAGAGCAGGCTTGCCCCACGGCGTGACCGGACCGGGACGGCCGATCGGGGATTTGCCTTCGCCGCCGCCGTGCGGATGGTCGTTCGGGTTCATGACAGAGCCGCGAACCGTCGGCCTCCAGCCCATGTGGCGCTTACGGCCAGCTTTACCAATTTTAACATTCTCATGATCGACATTGCCTACCTGGCCAATGGTCGCCATGCAGTTAACGGATACGTTACGCAACTCGCCGGAGGCAGACGGAGCAACGCATAAGCGCCTTCCTTTGCCATGAGCTGAGCGGCGTTGCCCGCTGCGCGGGCCAGCTGCCCGCCACGGCCGGGATAAAGCTCCACATTGTGGATGAACGTACCGGTCGGGATATTAGCAAGCGGCAGTGCGTTGCCGGGCTTGATATCCGCGTTAGCGCCCGCCTCAACAGTATCGCCGGCCTTCAGGCCCGCGGGAGCGAGGATGTAGCGCTTCTCGCCGTCTTCATACTGAAGCAGGGCGATATGGGCGGAACGGTTCGGGTCGTATTCGATGCTGAGCACCTGTGCGCCCATGTCGAACTTATCGCGCTTGAAATCGATAATACGGTATTTTTTACGGTTGCCGCCGCCGCGGTGACGGACGGTGATCCTGCCGTAGCTGTTGCGGCCGGAGTTTTTGTTCAGAGGAGCCAGCAGGCTTCTCTCAGGGCCGTTCTTCGACAGCTCCGTGTAATCCGTTACCGACATATTACGCCGTGCGTTCGTGGTCGGATTGTAGATTTTAATCGACATTTGGTTCACTCTCCTCGTAGCGGCTTTGCGGAGCATGCCGGGCTCCATACGTCGCCGCCGGGTATTTTAAGGGGATTTTTCTTACATCATGCCGTCGAAGAAATCGATCTTCTTGGACTTTTCCGTAAGCGTTACGATCGCCTTTTTCCAAGAGGCTGTGTATCCCTCGTAACGGCCTTGCCTGCGGAGCTTGCCGCGGACATTGATCGTATTGACCTTTTCAACTTCTACGCCGAAAAGCTTTTCAACCGCCTGAGCGATCTCCACCTTGTTGGCATCCTTGGCTACCTGAAACGTGTATTTGTTCAAGGCAATGCCCTGCATGCTCTCTTCGGTGATGACCGGGCGCAGGACGATATCCTGTGCTAACTTGCTCATGCATATACCTCCTCAATCTTCGCGACAGCGTCCTTGAGGACAAGAATCGTGTCGCAGTTAAGGATGTCGTAAACGTTCAGGGTGCTGACAAGCGTTGTTTTCACGCCTGCGATGTTGCGCGCGCTGCGGTAAACCGTGTCGTCCTTCTCCGGCAGAACGATGAGCGTTTTTTTGCCGGTCTGAAGGGCGCCGAGCACCTTGACAACCTCTTTGGTCTTAATTTCGCTGAGCGCGAGCTTGTCGAGCACAACGAGCTCATTGCCCGCAACCTTGCTGGAAAGCGCGCTCTTCATGGCAAGGCGCTTTACCTTCTTGTTGACGGAAATGCCGTATTCACGCGGCTTCGGGCCATGTGAAATACCGCCGTGCGTCCACTGGGGAGCGCGGGTCGAGCCCTGCCTTGCACGGCCGGAGCCCTTCTGGCGCCACGGCTTTTTGCCACCGCCGCTGACTTCAGAGCGCGTAAGGGTAGACTGCGTGCCCTGGCGCTGGTTTGCCAGATAGCTTACCACCATGAGGTGCATCGCCGGAACGTTGGGCGTGATGCCGAAGATTGCTTCGCTCAGGCGAGGTCTTCCACCTTTTTGCCGGCGGCGTCGAAAACTGATACGTTAGGCATTTGTTCCACTCCTTCCTTACGCGTTCTTGACACTGTCGGCGAGCAGGACAATCCCGTTCTTCGGGCCGGGCACTGCGCCCTTGACCGCGATGAGGTTGTTTTCCACATCCACCTTGACAACGTCTAAATTCTGGATTGTGACACGTTCCGCGCCAGATGGCCCGCAAGCTTCTTGCCTTTGAATACGCGGGAGGGATCGCTGCACGCGCCGAGCGAACCGGCATGCCTTGCGACCGGGCCGGTACCGTGGGACTCTTTCAGGCGGGAAAAATTCCATCTCTTAATCGCGCCTGCCGTGCCTTTTCCTTTGCTGGTGCCGACCACATCGATGTGATCGCCCGCCGCAAAGACGTCAGCCTTCAGGATATCGCCGACATTCATCGCGCTGATATCCGCGAGACGGAATTCACGCAGCACCTTTTTCGGAGCGACATTGCCCTTCGCGAAATGGCCCTTCATGGGCTTGTTGACGCGCTGAGCCTTGACATCCTGAAAACCGAGCTGCACGGCTTCGTAGCCGTCGTTTTCGACCGTCTTTTTCTGGACGACCGGGCACGGGCCTGCTTCAATAACGGTAACGGGGACAACATTGCCCTGCTCGTCAAAAAGCTGCGTCATGCCGATTTTCTTGCCGATCAAACCTTTTTGCATTTACCTTTCCTCCTTCGGTTATTGGTTGCTTGCGCCAACTTGACCTGCGGCATGTAAAGCGGATTAGCCTTACAGCTTAATCTCGATTTCCACGCCGGCGGGAAGCTCAAGACCTGTCAGAGCCTCGACGGTTTTGTTCGAGGGTCTGAGAATGTCGATAAGCCGTTTGTGGGTGCGCTGCTCGAACTGCTCTCTGGAATCCTTGTACTTGTGCACGGCACGAAGCACGGTGACGACTTCCTTCTCAGTTGGAAGCGGCACGGGACCGGAGACCTGCGCGCCTGTGTTTCTGGCCGTCTCAACAATCTTCTCCGCCGATTTATCGACGAGATTGTGATCGTAGCCCTTGAGCCTGATGCGGATCTTTTCCTTAACTGCCATGGGGAACGCCTCCTTCATTGTTGGCGGGCAACGCGAAAATCTGAACACTGAGCCGGGTGTTTCACCTTGCTGCATTGAAAAACCGGATCTGCTGAGAACATGATCCGGGTTCCGATTGTTCGCGCCTGGCCGCAGAAAACCCGCCGCAGCACAAACTGCGGCCGGCCAAAGCGAGCCAGTATTCTTTCGCCCGGTTTGTAAATCGGACATACTCCGCAGAAATTCCCCGCCTCAAGGGGCGGCCACCTTCTGCATCATCGCATATCTGCACACCTACACAGCATGCTTGAATATGATACCACACCGATTTGGAAAAAGCAACAATTATTTCATAAAAATTTCGGCGGAATCACGAATTTTCAAGGTTTGTGCGATCTGCCCGCAAACCGGCCCGCAAAAAAAACAAAATGCGTGGAAATTGCGCGCCCGCAATCTCTAATATATGAATGAAAAGGCCGCGTGAAGAGGAAGAAACAGCTTCTCTCCGCGCGGCCGACGGCAGATGCAATTTTGGCATGCCATCTACAGATATTGGGCAAGGCCCTCAACAGGCCTGTCATGCACTCGAATTTTGTAATTCTCTATTATATTGTCCTGGCTTTTACTTCTACCTGTGTAATGATCTCCCGAAGCCGGACACCGTCTATCATATATTCAAGGGCTTCGTCCGCCGTCGCGCACCATTTTTCCGTTTCCGGCTTCCAGGCTTCGCTAATATTTATCATACCTTCCGGATGAGTGATCGTATAAAGAGTTCCCTTCCATTCAAACTCTACCTCTCCCCCATAATCGACACACCATTTAAAGTCGCTGATTGTTTCAAAGCGGTTCTCTTCTGAATTTTCTTTTTTATAAACTGTTTCCATCATTTCTTTCCTCCTAACATACTTAAATTCTGGAATATCTTTCTGGTAATTAATCGGCTTCTGTGGTTTGGGAAATCCATTTTGGTTGTCCCAATGTATCTCATGATCATGAGGATCAGAATGCTTATCGGGTCTCCTGTGATCCGTATAATGCCTCTCTCTGACCGCTCGCCCATCTTCTCCAATTTTAGTAGCATAAAGATCTCCGTTCGGCATCCGTGTTTCTTTTATCACCCCCGGCTTCCCCAAAAAACGCTTGTCCTCTTCCTTCCTCGGCTTCCATTTGCGCCGTAGGCGCTGCCCATTCCCATCCGGCAGCCATCGTCCCGCATCACATAGCCGCGCTTAATCACCAGTTCGCAGCCCGGCGGCACTGGCTCCAGCCCGCAGATATATTTCGCGTATTTAGACGGCACGTAAGCATCGTCGTCCATATGCCGCCAGGAGCTGAGCTCGTAATCAATCGGGACAATGTTGCCCCGCATCTCCGGGAACGGCTCGTGATAGCAGAGAATCCGCTCCGGCTCCACCCGCCGCAGCAGCTCCTCATAGCCCTTCATGAAAAACGGTTTCTGATCCGCACGATTCCCGTGCTCCGATACCATATAGGTCGAAACCGCCACGGTGCTCCCCTTTGGAATCCCCTCGAAGCAAAAGGCAAAGCTGCGCTCATCCCCCCAGCTCACGGTGGGGATCACACGCATCCCCTCCGAGGCAAAATACGCCCCGCACCAACGGTTGCGAAAGGTGTTATAAAGCTGCATCAGCGGGTGCTCTCATAGGGAAGCGGCGCTTCCCTATATACATACTGAAATCCGGTGAGAGCGCTGCCCGGTACCGTTTGAGCTTTTCGATATCATGATCGGGATCCTTCCACACCCTCTCAAACTTGTAGTCGTAGAGGAAAAAATGGACGATCCGCCCAAATGCCGTTCATCATCCAGCTTTGTTTTGTCAAAGCCGATCAGCCGCAGATCCCGGAATTCTTCCTCATCAAACGCGGCTTTGGGTATCATCGGGATTTTCCACGCGCCGCTGCCCTAAAATTGATTCCGGAGCAGAAGCTGGCTTGTGCGGTAACGGTAATTTTCTTCTGTCATCTTTGCACTTCCTATTGGTATTGAATTTGAGAAAAACTCTCTACCAATAGGCAAAAACGCAATGTTTGTTGCCCTGCATGATGCAACAAATGCCGGGGTTCACAGAAAGTTTACAATTAGCCTTGTGAAAATATACATTTATTGTAAAATTAAGACAAATTTACTTTTATATTGTATAATTCCATTTTATATCATTCTTTTTTGTGTCAAGCGCACGTTACGGCCGCAGCGCATCCTTCCGGATTCAAACAGATACAAACAGCCGCTCCGGGAAAAGAACAGCTTTGTTTCCCCGGAGCGGCTTTTCGACTGGCGGTAACTTTGCTTGCTTTTTACTCCGCCGAGCAGCTGACCGGCGTATAACCGGCCTGCGTCACTGCGTCCATCATCGCCTGGTCCGGCACAACCTTGGCAAGCGTCACAGTCGCCTTCTTTTCCTCCAGATTCACATCCACAGCGCTCACGCCGTCTATTGCGGCGAGCGCCTTCTGCACATGCATCTGGCAATGCGCGCACATCATGCCTTCGATCAAAATCGTTTTTTTCATTGATGTTACCTCCATTTTTTCCGGCGCAAAGGCCGGGCATTGTTTCTCCTGAAAGCCGGATAGGAACTCCGGCATGGGGATCTTTTTTCGCTTGGTATCCCGCTTCGCAGCGTGCATGTGGAACAGATTCAGCCGCAGCGCGTTCATCACAACGCAGAAGCTCGAAAGGCTCATCGCGGCGGCGCCGAACATTGGATTGAGTTGCAGGCCGAAGATGGGGATCAACGCGCCCGCTGCAATCGGAATCCCGATGCAGTTGTAAAGAAACGCCCAAAACAGGTTTTCGTGGATATTGCGCAGCACCTGGCGGGATAGGCGGATTGCGGCCGGCACATCCAAAAGGCTCGATTTCATCAGCACAACGTCCGCCGCATCCAGGGCCACGTCCGCCCCTGCTCCGATGGCGATGCCGACGTCTGCGCGGGTCAGCGCCGGGGCGTCGTTGATGCCGTCGCCGACCATGGCCACCTTCCCATATTCCGAAAGCCTGCGCACAACGGCTTCCTTATCATTCGGCAGCACGTCGGCAACCACTGCATCAATGCCGATCTGCCCTGCGATCGCCTCTGCCGTGCGGCGGTTGTCGCCGGTGAGCATCACGGTCTGCACGCCCATATGCTTCAGTATCCGGATTGCCTCTGCGCTGTCCGGCTTTACCACGTCCGCTACTGCAACAATCCCGAGCAGCCGCCCGCCCAGAGCAAAATAAAGCGGCGTTTTCCCTTCGTTGGCTAGCGCCTCGCCTGCCTGCTTCATCTGGCCGGTCAAAAGGTTTTTCTCCTGCATCAAGCGGCGTTGCCGCCGAAAGCGGCTTTCCCGCCAATCTCACCCTGTACGCCGTGGCCGGGCAACGCGGCAAACGCACGGGTAGAATCATATTGCAGGCCGGTTTCGACCGCTCTTGCCCGAATGGCATGTGCCAACGGGTGCTCGCTCTTCTCCTCCAGCGCGGCGGCAGTTTGTAGCAGCTCCGCCTCTGCCACACCGGGCGCTGGGTGAAGATCGGTCACCTGGGGCTTTCCCTGCGTGACCGTCCCGGTTTTATCCAACACAACAAAGTCCGTCTTTCCTGTTGCCTCCAGCGCAGAGGCCGTTTTGAACAGCACGCCCTTTTTAGCGCCTACCCCGCTGCCCACCATGATCGCCACGGGCGTTGCAAGCCCCAATGCGCATGGGCAGCTGATGACGAGCACGCTGATTGCGCGCGCCAATGCAAAGCCAAAGGTTTTTCCTGCAATCAGCCAGGCGGCGCCGGCTACCAAGGCGATGCCGATCACCACCGGCACGAACACGCCGGATACCCGATCCGCCACCTTTGCAATCGGTGCTTTCGTCGCGGCGGCATTCTCCACCATTTCAATAATCTGGCTGAGCGTCGTATCGCCGCGACGCGGGTGGCTACACAGGTGAGCGCGCCGTTCTGGTTCAGGGTTGCCGCGCTGACCAAACTGCCGGGCGCTTTATCCACCGGCAGGCTCTCGCCGGTGAGCGCCGCCTCGTTGACCGCGCTCTCCCCTGCCAAAACCCGCCCATCCACTGGAATGCTTTCGCCAGGCCGCACCAAAAAGGTATCGCCCACGCGCACCTCTTCCACCGGCACGGTTGCCTCCTGCGCGCCGCGCAGCACATGCGCTGTTTTCGGGGCAAGATCCATCAGGCCCTTAATGGCGTTGGTCGTTTTGCCCTTGCTGTAGGCTTCCAGCAGCTTGCCAACGGTGATGAGCGTTAAAATCATTGCGGCCGATTCAAAATACAGCTCATGCGCATAATGGGCCGCCCCTTCCAAATTGCCGCCGAGCTGGGCGCTGCTCATGGAGAACAATATCGCTACACTATAACCAAACGCGGCGACGCTCCCCATGGATACCAGTGTGTCCATATTTGGCCCGCCGTGCATCAGGCTTTGAAAGCCACTGATAAAAAATCGCTGATTAATTACCATAATCAGCCCAGCTAACAGCATTTCATACAGACCGATCGCCATTGGGTTTTCCCCCAACGCGGTTGGAACGGGCCAGCCCCACATTTTGTGACCCATTGACACATACATCAGCGGCAGCAGCAGGCATAGGGAAGCGGTCAGCCTTTTCATGAGCTTCGGCGTTTCATGATCCTCCAACGCCTCCCGCGCGCCATACGGCTTTGGCCCTTCCCCCTGGCAGAGCCTTCCAGCTCCGCCCCATAACCGGCCGACGCAACCGCGCTGCAAATTTCCTGCGCCGTGGCAGGCCGGTCAAAGGCCACGTGCATCGAGTTCGTCAGCAGGCTGACTGTCACTTCCTCCACACCGGGCACTGCGGCCACCGCCTTTTCCACATGCGCGCTGCATGCGGCGCAGGTCATGCCGGTCACACGGAATTTTTCTGTTTGCATCTTTCCACCCCATTTCCTGATATCCTATTTTAATTTTTTCATCAAATCCACCGCTTCTTCCACAATTTGCGTGTTTCCCTTCCGGATTTCTTCCACAACGCAGGTTTCCAAGTGATCGTGGAGGATTAGGTAGCCAAAGCTCTGCAAGGCGCTTTCCACCGCCGCCACCTGTGTAAGGATATCGCCGCAGTAGCGGTTCCCCTCCACCATATTTTTAATCCCGTTGAGCTGGCCGATCATCCGGTTCAGCCGGTTTTGAAGCAGGCGAACCGCCTTTTCGTCACGCGGGCTGTTTTTATAGCGTGGGCAACACTTCTCACATCCTATTTCGACATCAACCTTCTCTTGATTGGAATCCACCAAGCATTCCTCCTTCCCCAAATACCCATAGCGGGTATTTGTTTATTTATAAAATATACCTCCCTAGGGTATTTGTCAAGCCCGATGCAAAAAAGAAAACTTCAAAAGCCTGCAAATGCAATTCGCTCGGCAGGCATAAATCAAAACCACTAGTAAACTAGTGGTTTGCTCAGACCCCAGAGGGGTCAGTACTTGCTGACCCCTGGAAGGGGTACTGAGGGTTTGTCATCGCATCACTACTACAGGCAGCCGCTGAAAGCGGCTGTTTTCTTTTGCCTACTTTCTCTTGCTACCCGTAAACGGGTCCATATACTCCTTGAGTGAGATCTGGTCGTTTGCCAAATCTTCCTCCAACTGGTTCTTGATATACTCCTGGATCATCTTCGCATTCTTTCCTACCGTATCCACAAAGTATCCTCGGCACCAGAA
>ENA-OUNI01000522-OUNI01000522.1-human-gut-metagenome-genome-assembly--contig:-NODE-522-length-17737-cov-4.570698_pt1 | contig 17737 bp, 21 predicted proteins | sample MGYA00242499_ERZ504580 | MGnify/ENA primary metagenome ERZ504580 (study PRJEB26092, sample SAMD00036315) | human gut metagenome | host: Homo sapiens | study: EMG produced TPA metagenomics assembly of... | reverse complement strand
GTGTCCTTCACTCTGGCCGCCTACAACAACCAGTTGAAGTATCAACCGCCAAAGATGCCGTGGCATATTCCAACCTGTTTGTGGTGGATAAGGCCATGAACACTTACCACATCACCATCAAACGGGGCAATACCTCCGTATTCACCTACAATTTTGATGACCAGCGCAAATATACCGCCCATGTGGATGTGAACAGCGAGGAAATGGAAAGATGCATCCAAGAGCTGCGCACCAAGAAGCGCAACATCTACAGCCTGGGGGTCATCGAGAACAAGTTTGAGTTGTCAATGGCCAATCTGTATGTGCATGAGGACTTCATGTTTTTCATCTTTGACCTGAAAAACAAATCATACATCGACTACGACATCGAGTTTGTCAAATGTTTCCAGCGTGACCAGAAGAAGAGCAAGAACGCCATCCAGCAAGAAACGACCATCGAACCTATTTATCAGAAAGATTTTGATACGAAAATCAAGGGCAAGAGCCGGAACCGGCTGATACTTGGTTTCGACAAATTCACGATACCCGATGATAAGGTATTCGAGATCGAGATTTACGAGCGAAACGGCGGGCGGCACATCAAGCTGGCCGTGTTGAACGAATACATCCTTTCCGCAGAACCCTTATACAAGCCACAGCCATGAAACTGAGAGAAGCATTAGACACCTATATGTTCGACAACGTGGGACAGTTCGGCGGCATCGCCGAATCACTGGGCTATCAGACCGAATACCGGGACGGATATTTCCGGTTCCGCAAAGACGGGGAAGAGCTGAGCATGAGCGTAAGCGAAATCAGGGAAAAAGCCGGAGCAAAGTACGATGAAAGCCTTCGTGACCAATCAAAAGAACGTGTATCCGCCCTTTTTGACAAGGAACGTGCCAATGATCCTAAATATGTCGCCGAGCTGGAGAAGGATGGCATCAGCATCAAGCGGTGGGAGAACCTGAAGGGACATGACAAGGACGGCTTTACCGTCATCGACCATCGCCTGAAGGTATGCTACACCGGACAGTCGCTCTATGAATACGCCTACAAGCAAGGGAACATCCTCGACGGGAAAGGCACCAAGCTGGAAAAGGGTGTCATGTCTGATTTGATGGAGATACACGGCAAACCGGGGAAGCTCCGTTTCAACGATGACGGAATCTCCGTATTCTACCGCAAAGAGGCGTTGGTTATCCCGGACAAGGTGCTGGGAAAGAAGTTGGGCAAGAAAGAGAAAGAACAGCTGCTTGCCGGTGACATCGTACCCATCACCGTAAATAAGAAGGACATCCTGCTGCAAGTTGACCGGGATCTGAACTCCGTCATCCTGCGCACCAACCAGGAAATCAAGATTCCCGACATCATCGGGCAGACCAGCGAATATGGCGGCTACAAGTTAACCAAAGCCGACAAATACCTGCTCGCCAACGGCCATGCACTGGAGAACAAGCTGCTGCACAGTCCGGAAGGCTACTTCATTGCCGACATCCAACTGACGGATGACAGGAAAGGAGTCATGATACAGAACATACAGAGTATCACTCCCGGCAAGGCACAAGAGCTGATCAAGGCCATGACCCCCAAACTGGAAGCCCATGCGGCCAACATAGAAGCTGCAAAAGAGCAAAAACACGAAGAGGGGCGCAATATGGAAGCCGAGTTTAAGGAAGCGGTGGGCAAACATGACTTTGAAAAAATCGGGAAGCTCAAAGAGGAAGGATATAAACCCAGTGAAGAGTTTATCAAAGGAATCGGTAAGGAACACGGTCTGGATGAAAGGCAAACCCATGAAGTCATCCAGCTGTTCGGCACCAAGCCGGAAGAACAGGGCGAACATGAAAGGCAGGCCGCACGTCTGTTGGATGCCGCACAGACCGACAACTTTCATGTCATCCAAGAGATACAGAAAGAAGGGTACCGGCTCACTCAAGAAGACCTTACCCGGATGCGTGAAACGGTGTGCAAGCCAACACACTGATAGCCGTACAAAAGATTTTCGGGATGGAAGGCAGCACAAAGACACTGGGAGATGTCAAACTGGCCAGCACACCCAAACCCGACAACAGCAAGGAAATGGCCCGTCCGATAGCCAGCACCATCAACCGGGCTTTCAATGACTTATAACCTAAAAAATCAGGAATTATGGATTACGATGAATTAGTACAGAAAAACATTGCAGGAGAAATCAGTGACTTAGAGTTTCTACTTGCACAGGAAGAGCTTGCACAAGCCTATCAAGAAGAGATGGCTGCCAAGCAGCAAGAGACAAACAACCAAACGGCCAGAGAATGGCTGCTTGATTACGAGAACAGAAATCTATACCAATAAATCATGGATACAGCAAGTGATAAAGCATTACAGCGTTTCGCCGAACTGATGATCGAAAAGATAAAGCAGGTGGAAGACAACTGGCAAAAGCCTTGGTTCGGGATAAAGGGTGGGGGACTTCCGCAAAATATCGAGGGAAGAACCTACAACGGAGTAAATTCCTTCATGTTGTTTCTACTTTCGGAAAAAGAGCAGTACAGCCTGCCGGTCTATATGACCTTCATGCAAGCCAAAGACAACGGCCTTAACATACTGAAAGGAGAAAAGTCATTCCCAGTCATTTACTGGAATTTCTCAGTAAGAGACAAGAACGGAAAGAAAATACCTTTCGACGTATATAAGAACCTGGATAAAAACGAGCAGCAGGAATATAAGGTCACGCCGTTTCTGAAGACATACAATGTGTTCAACGTACAGCAGACCAATCTTCAGGAAACGAAACCGGAGAAATGGGAAGCATTGAAGGAGCAATTCAAGATACCGGCCATCAAGGACGAGCAAGGGATGCTCACCGTGCCTCTGATTGATGCGATGGTACGGGAACAGCAATGGATCTGCCCCATTTATTCCAAGGAAGGAAATAGTGCTTACCATGCAAGGGAGAAGATAACCATATCGTCGTACCCCTGAAGGGGCAGTTTAAGGACGGAGAGAATTTCTACTCCACACTACTGCATGAGATGGCGCACTCGACTGGAGAACCTGAGCATCTGAACCGGGAAAAAGGCGTGATTTTCGGAGACAAGCAATATGCCAAAGAGGAACTGGTTGCCGAACTCACCTCCGCTACCGTCGGGCAAAGCCTGGGAATATCCACCATATCCGGGAAGAAAATGCCATGTATCTAAAAAACTGGCTGGGAGCTTGAAAGAAGATCCCAAATTCATCTACAACATCCTTGCCGATGTAGGAAAAGCCAGCAATATGATTCAGGAACATACCGCACGGATGGAACAGTACCTCACACCGGAGGAACGGTTCACGCAGGCCGTCCTGCAAGACAACCGTCCGGTATTGGAGCAGATGAAAAACGAGGTTTTACCCCTTCATCACGGTTATTGGAAAGTGTTGCGGCAAACCATCCTACAGCCGACAACCTTGAAACGCTACACAGCACTTTCGGCATTTCGCTGCCTTCCATGGAAGCGGAGCCAGCCATGAAAAATATGAATGAGCCACAGCTCGGATTATAAACTTTTAAAAACCATCATTATGTTTACAGGACAAATTATCGGTTATGTCGGTGCGGATGCCCGGCAGAACAAGAACGGAAAAGGATTCAACTTCCATGTATCCACCAAGTACAAGAACGTGAACAACGAGGAACAGACCCTATGGGTATGCTGCTTCGTAAATTACGAGAGTAAGGTCTTTGAGTATCTGAAAAAAGGGACACAGGTATATGTCTGCGGCGATGTGTATGCCGATGTATTCCAGAAGGATGACGGTAGCCACATCCCATCCGTCAGCCTGACCGTCTCACGCATTGAGTTACTGGGAAAGGCAGAGAAAAAAGAGAGCGGTGACGGAACGGCATCCGGACAACCCCAATAACAGCAACGGCCATGGAAAGAGAGAAGAAAGACCTGTCATTCATCCTGATCCTGCTATCCACGCTCATCGGGACAGCCGTACTGTTTCAGTGGCTATCGTTACGGGATTATACGCTCCACTACGTAATCCGGCCATGTGGGAAAGGCTGATGGAGAAGGATATCCTATTCCGGTTTCTCTACGTTATCCTGATCGGAGGCCTCGCTTTTCTCTTTCCGGTTGGCAAAGTGAAAGACGAAAACAAGAAATGGGTTTACACCAGTATGACACTGGTTACGGCATCCATGCTGGTTGTCGGATTCAGCCGGTTATCAGCGTGGTATAACCTATTTGTATTTCCCATTCTATTCGTAGCGTACACGCTGCTTGTCATCAAGACTCTGCCTTATTTCATCCGGCGTCATGCCCAATCCGATGATAGCATTTTCGGGTTAAGCCGGGAAGAATCGGCTTTCTACTTCCGCTTTGAAACCGCCTCCGGGCCGCTGGTCATCCATAAGCCGCAGCAGAATGTCTATATCGACGGCGGTCCGGGAAGCGGTAAATCAGAGAGCTGGATCAAGGGAATCATCTACCAGTGCGCCGAGCGCAACTATGCCGGATTCGTGTACGATTGGGAGGGTGATCCCACCAAGGACAAGTCACCCATCCTCTCACGTATCGCATACGGAAGCATCGAACATTTCCGGAACAAGGGGATGGAAACACCCCGTTTCGCCTATATCAACTTTGTGGATATGTCACGCACGGTCAGGGTGAACGTACTTTCTCCGCAATACATGTCAAAGGGAAACGAATCGCTATTCATCCGCAATATCATCATGACACTGATGAAGAATCTGGAAGCAAGCTGGAAGGAAAAGACCGACTTTTGGGCCAACAATGCCATCAACTACGTCTATTCAATCGCCTATAAATGTTTCAAGGAAAGGAAGCTTGGTATCTGTACGCTGCCCCATGTGATAGCCCTTGCCCTTTCTGACAGCAACCTAGTATTCCACTGGCTGTCGGAAGATCCTGAAATCGCATTGAACATGTCCTCCATGCTGACCGCCTGGAAACTGGGTGCACAACAGCAGACAGCCGGAGCCGTATCATCCGCACAGACTCCGTTGGTACTCCTGAACAACAAATACATCTTCTGGGTGTTGTCGCCACTTCCCGAAGAAGAGTTCTCTTTGGATATAACCAACAAGGAACACCCAACGCTGTTATGCGTAGGCAATGCGCCCACCATCAAGGAAGCCGTTTCCCCTGCTATTTCCTGCATCGGCAGCGTCTTGATGTCACAGATGAACAATCCCGGCAAAGCGACCAGCATATTCATGGTAGATGAATTTCCGACCATCCTGTTGCAAGGCATTGACACTTTCATCGGAACCGCCCGGAAGCACAATGTCGCTACCATTCTCGCCGTTCAGGACTTCAACCAAGCGGTCAGGGACTATGGAGAGAAAAGTGCCAACATCCTGAAAGCCTCCTGCGGAACGCAGGCTTACGGTATGACCGGAAATGAGAAGACCGCCAAAGACATCGAGAACTTGCTTGGGGAGAAGAAAGAAGCGCAAGAATCTTATTCACACCAAGCCGGTGGCAATAACAGTGTCACGGAGAGCCTGCAAAAAGAAAAAGTCTTAAAGGCAAGGGACATTGCCGGACAAGCAGCCGGACACTTCATTGGCAAGATTGCCGGAGGCAAGCCGCCATTCTTCAGCGTGCAGATGGATATGTGCCGTTTTGAAGAGAAGGAGATACCCCGTTTCTCCTTACCGGTCAAACTGGGCAACGGCAAAGAAGAGATGGAACTGGAAATCCTGGAAGAGATTATCCAGCAGAACTACATCAAAATCATTGAAGATGTCAACGCCATCCTCAAAAAGATAGAGGACAAATTAAAAGAAAAGTCAGCAGTTCCGCCAACCGGGACACACAAGACAGAACAAAAAATCATCCGATAACATTCAACAAAAGAATCCTACCATGAGAAAAATTCATTCATTATTAGCGGCAGCCTGCTTATTGGCCGCTTCATGCAACAAAGAGGAAATCCAATCGGAAACAGACAAAGCCGGCATGTATCACATCACCGTAGCCGTAACCGGTTCCTCACCCAAAGGCAGTGTGCATATATATAATCTTGACGGCGTGAGATTCAGGAACGAACGCACCGGTACCTCCGCAGCTTCCGTAGATGAGAGTTTCACCGATAAAGCGGAATACAGCACGGAAAAGCCTGTCAGCCAAATTACCGTGCAAGGCATTCTCTATTCAAAAGAGAGTGCTATCATCACCATGCAGATAAAAAAAGACGGGGAAAGCGTATTCAACCAGAGCAAACAGTTGGAGGCCGTTCCCGGTATAGACACTACTGTTGATTTGGTTTACAGTACCTTGAAATAAAAATGCAGACGAATCAAAAAACATATACTTCTCTTCCATATTTAGATGATATTTTCTATATTTGTTGTAATCTGAAGTATCTTATTTGATTATCAACGTTTTGTAGAAAACTCGCATGAGAACGGGCAACGGATAAGAAAATTCCAAGCTGTTTAGAATCACTATATTCCTCATGCTTTCAAATAACTCTTTTTCTTGATGCAAAGGTAGCATTTTTTTCGTGATTGCCGGTAATTTTCAGGCATAAAATATCACGGTCATTTCAAGAAACATATACAGAGGACATGACAGCCATACCGTAGCCGAATCCCCGTAACTCACAGGCAAAGGTAACCCGTGTCCTGCTCGTACAAGCAAGGTCAAGCCCTCCGGGTGTCGTGGAAAAATCATCCTCGCCCGGAGGCTTGCGGTATTTTTCCCGCCAACCTTGCATGTACGGGACACGACCTTTTATGGCCTGTAGTTACGGGAACTCCGGCCCCGAAAAGCCGGATCACTAAAAATAAATTGTTATGTCACAGCAGGTAACAAAAGAAAAGTACAGTATCGAAACACTCAGAGAGCGGAATGTTTCATACGACCACCAGCATTGGCTGACACAGGAAGATGTGGATATGGCCAACAGTTATGTGGAACTCATTGAGCGGACACGCTCTAAGATTACACCGCAAATCGGAGACAGGCTGGTATATGTAACCGAACACGGGGATTATTACGGAAACGCCCTTATTGACAGCAGGAGTGCAAAAGAAGGATATCTTTCCGTATGCGAACAGCCGTATGTGCCTTTCGTGTGGGAAGAGGACGGCAATATCCGTCTGAGTGTCAGCGGAGGCGCATTCCATTCCGTGAATCCGGAGGAACTGAAATTCCTGAAATGGACGGAAGGGGTGTTCAAGGACTGGGGGCATTGCGGTGCTTGCGCCAACGGTTCGGTGTCATTTCTGGCTAAGGTACCGTTATGGTTTTATGCCGAACCCAATCCCAGGTATGGAGATTTCACGACCGAGACCTACCGGAAGTTCTACCTACACAAAAGGGAGGAATCGGAAAACGGCAATCTCTATCAAGCTTTGACATCGCTTTTCGGGACGAAGCCGAGTTCCGGCAGTTCCTGAAGGACTACGAAGGAACGGTGTTCAAGGGAAATTGGGATAATCAAATCGTGTTATGGTGTTTCCGTCGGGAATATGTGTTCTTACCTTCCGCCGAATGGGAAAAGATAAAAATCCCTGCCGTAGAGCGAAAGCTCAACTTCCATCCCGAGCAGGTCAAGATAGTCAAGGACATGGAAAAGCACATCACTTATTTCTACCGGATTAAACCGGATAATTTTTAACATTTAACCCTAACAGATATGCAAACGACAACAGCACCCAAGGCTGGCAACGCTCCCGACCTGCTTCAAGGCATTCTGAGCGTACAAGTGAGAAACGAGGACAAGATTACGGAACAGGACCGTGTCTATTGCCAGACGCAGCAAAACCTGCTTTACAAGACACTCGACCAGATTGACCGCTGGTACGCCGTCTTCAAGGAAGAAGCCGAACAATACCAAGCCGAACGTAAGTTCCATTACGAAGAAAACGGCAAGGTTCCATGCGTGATTTCTACACTTACCATAACGACAGGGAAGACTATTCACACAACGAGTTCAAACCGTTTGACCTGATTAACGATCTGGTAGATAAGAACCGAAACGCCAACGCGAATTTTGCGAACCGCATCATTTCTTATTTCAACAGGACTTACAAAGTGTCGGTTCCTGAGTATAAAATAGACGAAAAGACCCTTCCGATGGGCTTCCGTCCTGTTTATGACACATATGTAGATGTAGTCATCGAACACTTGGGCGGCAAGAGTTTCCGGGAAACGGCCGTGGAAGAACTGCTCGCACGCCTGAGCAAAGTTGTCAGACCGGCATACTGGAGCAAAGTCAAGACGGAGTTGAAGAAGGACAAGATAATCTTTCCCGAAATCATCCGTTTCGACGATTTTTCCATGCAATACAACCAAAGGAACAGAATCTCCTACAACTACGGCGGAGAACTGGAAACCTGTGTGCCGGCATTGCCTACGGTGCGGATGACATACTGAATGGAAATTCAAAGATGATTATCCGTTTTGATGACAACGACATTTCTGTCACAGACTGGTACGACCTTACGACCACCAATGCCGAGCAAATCCGATTCTACAAGAACGGACGTATCGATGTCCGGTTCAAGGACAGTGCGGCAGCCGAAAGTTGTTTCAAGCGTCTGCATCTGGATGAAATCACCCTAAGAGAAAACTGACCATGATAAGATTTACACAGCACCCCGTAAGGCAATCCTTGCGGGGTGTTTTCATTTTTAACGATAAACAGATAAAGTCATGTATGCCATCATCCCCCAACAGATACCGCAAGGTATGCGTGCCGAAGTCAACGAGAAGATACTTTTCGCCATAGACTCCGGCAAGAACCTCATTCCGGCGGAGAGCATCTACAACTGCTATACCGGTATCGGAGGCTGCACAACCTCAAACAGTCCGACTTTGCCAGCTACCACGAGTATGCCGAAGCGAAGAAGGAGTTCGAGATGGGACAGTTCTTCACCCCGCATGAAATATGCCGGGACATGGTGGATATGCTGTGTCCTGTCTCATCCGAAATGGTTCTTGACATGTGTTGCGGTATGGGCAATTTCTTCAACCATCTGCCAACCCGCATAATGCCTACGGCTTCGACATAGACGGCAAGGCCGTGTCTGTCGCACGATACCTCTACCCGGAAGCCCATATCGAGAAATGCGACATCCGGCAATACTATCCGGAACAACGTTTCGATGTTATCATCGGCAATCCTCCTTTTAACTTGAAGTTCGACTACAAACTGTCGCAGGAATACTATATGGACAAGGCTTACGATGTGCTCAATCCGGCAGGAATCCTGATGGTCATCGTGCCCTGTTCCTTCATGCAGAGCGGGTTCTGGGAGAAGACACGGATAGCCGGTATAAACGGCAGATTCTCATTTGTCGGTCAGACGAAGTTGGGCCCGTCAGCCTTTGCCGCAGTCGGAGTCCATGACTTCAATACGAAAATCATGGTATTTCTCCGTAAATCGGGCCACATCAAGATGCAGGCTTACAACGCGGAAGAATTCATAACGGCGGACGAGCTGAAAAAGCGCATCGGCGAGGCCAGGGCGATGAAACACCGGTTGCGTTTCGACCTGATGCGCGAAACCAACCGGATCGACAAGGAAGAACTTGAGCTGTTCGAGTACAAACTTGCCAAGTACATGTACGAGCTGAAGGCGCACGCCAAGTTGAACAAACATATAGACAAGGCGGAAGCGTTGGTCACGAAGTTCCGTAACCAGAAACCGCCTGAGAACGCCACGCGGGAGCAGGTGGAGCAATGGGAGAAGAACAAACTGACCCCGAAGAAAGTGCTTGCCGTCATCCGCAGGTACATCACCTCGCAAAATACCGTACCTCGCAAGGAAGTGGCATTGGTGAAGACCTCATACGGCTTCAAACTGAAACAATATGCTCCGCGACTCCTTGACAAAGTTCCGCACAAGGCGGCAAGTATCAACGACCTCGTGCTGGAACGTACTGAACTGCCCATGCCGGAAGTGCCGACAGAAAAGAACATGCATCAAATCCGTGCGGCGGAGAAACTGATCCGACGCAAGCGGAGAGAGTACGAAATGCAGAACCGGCAGTTCCCGGAAATGGAGGAAGATGGCAGGCTGAAAGAATACCTGGACCGGTGTGCATTCATCAACAAGGACGGCGAGACCTACGAGTTTACCACGCTCCAGAAACACGACCTGAACCTCGTCTTGCAGAAACGCCACGCGCTGCTGAACTGGCAGCAAGGCTCTGGCAAGACAGCCGCCGTGTACCATCGTGCCAAATACCTGCTCAAATTCCGCAAAGTACGGAATGTCATCATACTGGCTCCTGCCATCGCCACCAATATGACATGGATACCCTTCCTCTCGATAAACAGGGAACAGTTCCGGGTGGCAAGGAACAATGCCGACCTGGAAGCTGTGCCGGAAGGCGTGTTCATCGTCCTATCCACCTCCATGCTCGGCAAGCTGAAACGGGGCATGGCAAGGTTTGTCAAACGCAGTTCAAGAAAACTGTGCCTTGTTTTCGACGAGTCGGACGAGATAACCAACCCGTCGTCACAACGTACAAGGCATATCCTCGGTCTCTTCCGCCGCCTCAAATACAAGATACTCGACACCGGTACGACCACACGCAACAACATCGCCGAACTGTACAGCCAGTTTGAGCTGTTATATAACAATTCCATAAACATGGTCTGTTGGAGCAGTCGTGTGTACACGAGAACAGGGACAAGGAGATAGAGGAAGATAACAATCCGCACTATGGTGAGCCGTTCCCCGCTTTCAGGGGGCATGTGCTTTTCCGTGCCTGCACTGTCCGGGGAAATCCACCGTGTTCGGCATTGAGAAACAGAACCAGGATGTCTATAACAAGGAGGAGCTGGCCGGCCTTATCGGGAAGACCGTCATTACACGCAAGTTCAGGGACTTTGCAGGAGAGAAATACAAGATACGGACACATACCGTCAGCCCGTCCGACGGCGAGCGTGAGGTTTACCGTGTCATCATCGAGGAGTTCTGCCGCATCTGCGAACTGTATTACAACAGCACGGGGGATGCAAAGAAGGATGCCGGACTCCGGCTTATGCGCCAGATCAAGCTGCTCATCAAGGCCTGCTCCGTCCCACACCTGATAGAGGGCTATTCCGGAGACGGGATTCCGAACAAGACAAGGTACATCGAAAGGCTGGTACGGAAGATACCCGGCAAGGTGGCTGTCGGCTGCACGTCCATAGCCGCATTCGACCTTTACGAGAGCCGTCTTCGCGAATGTTTTCCTGACCGTCCCGTATTTGTGGTCAAGGGAGACGTGGCGTTCAAGAAACGGCAAAGCATCGTGACGGAGTTCGATTCCACCATCAACGGCATACTGGTATGCACGCAGCAGAGCCTGAGCAGTTCGGTGAACATACCCACCTGCAACGACGTGATACTTGAATCCCTGCAATGGAACATCCCGAAGATGGAGCAGTTCTACTTCCGTTTCATCCGTCTCGACTCCAAAGAGCTGAAGGACGTGCATTATGTCACCTACAAGGACTCCGTGGAGCAGAACCTGATGGCGCTGGTGCTTACCAAAGAGCGGCTGAACGAGTTCATCAAGACGGGCGAAGTAAAGGAACAGTCGGAAATCTTCGAGGAGTTCGACGTCACCATGTCCGTCATCGAGAGCCTGCTGGTCAGGGAACGGGACAGCGAAGGCAAGATACACATCAGCTGGGGAAGCCAGCGCATCATGAACTGAAAAATGGAAAAACAAATGAGAAACCGCAGATTCCATTCCACAGGCAAAGGTAGCCCGCCCCCTTACCGGCAGGGCAAGGTCATGCCGCAAGCGGTTCGGAAAATCATCTCGCCGGAGGCTCCGGTATTTTCCCGAAAAACCCTGCACTGCCGGGGTGCGGACCTTTTGGAGCCTGTGGAATGAAATCCCCGGTTCCGAATCATAAACTATAATGAAGAATATCATGGACTTGAATCAGGCAGAAGTGGCAGTGACCACGCAGCATCTCATAGACATGGGGCAGGAAAAAGACAACCTGCTGCAAATGTCCGACTTCGGCGACATGGGGGAATTCCTGTGCACCTGCTCCGAACTGTTCCCCGAAGAGGAAACTCCGGAATACAGGTACACGAAATGGGAGGAAATCCCGGACCTGCTCATCAACCGGGAATGGCTGTGTCCCAACTTCTTCGAGATAAGGGAGGCGATGGAACAGCTGGAGGAACCCGACAAGGATTGCTTCTTCGACTGGTGTGACCGTTACGGGCATGACATCAGTACGGAAGACCCGCACCTGCTGGTGGCGCACTATATCGAACTTTATGGAAATGCGGCCTATATCGACGATGAGCCTTGCCCGGACAGCGGGGATGACAGCCTGCTGTACTGTCCGGGCATATCAAGCAACTATTTCGACACGGGTATTCCCCGCTTCGAGGTATTCGATGACAATTACGATTAAAGCATATAAACATATACAAGATGGAAATCAACTTCAAAGGACCGGTAATGCCGGTTGACCCCTATTCGCAAATGGCGTTTGTGGAGATACTGAACATTCTCCTGACGGCAGGGCACATCGTGGATGTGAACAGGTTCCTGATAAACAGGAATGCCAATCCGCTATTCGGCTCGTTGTCAGGATATTTCAGATGGTCATTCTCCGACAACCACTTTACCCTGTGGCAACGGTGGAATACAACTCGCCGCTCTGCTTCAGCCGGCGCATATTCAGCATCCATTTCGGGATGCTGGCAAGCCGTGACAGGAAAAGAGACAATACGGTAATGAACTAAAAACATATCAATATGAGTCACCAGGTAATTACAAGAATGGCATACAATGCCAAAACCAAGCAGATAGAAACTTGGCAGCATTCCAACAACGTGTGGCCGACAACAGACCATTTTTATGCATTGGATGTGAAAACAGACGAACAGATGTTTGAATTCATAACATTGATAGCAAACGGATTGTGGCAAGGGCGCAAATGGCGTAAAGCATTCAAGACACTTTTTGAAGAATATCCGGAATTGGTCAGGTCCTCATACGAGCACGAGCTTAGAGGCCAACCTTGGAAGGCATACTGTGCCATTTGCAAAAAATATGAGGAACTTGCCCAAAGCAAATGCAATGAAATAGTTGCGCGATTCAGGCAACTTACCGGGATTGTCTGACCCAAACAGATGCAAAATATATGGAAGAGATAAAGATTTCAAACAGACAAATCGCGCTGATGGCTTTCGACCGGTTGCGCAAGGAAGACAAGACAGATTCCGCATTGAAACTCGCACGGTGTATGCTGCATGGCACAAGCATATCTCTTGGCATAGGTGATATCGACTGGGAGATAGACAGGGCAATACAGCAGTGCGGAGGAGTGCCAAGAACAGGATACAGATACACGGCTTATTTCCACTTCAACCGGAATACGGAAATGGCAAAGGAAATATATGACAAGATCGTGAAGGAACTGTATGGTTAGGAAACAACACGGAGGCGGCTTGAAGGCCGCTTCCGTCATTTATAACGGTATGTACGGGAAAAGGAATCCTGCCGTACACAGGTAACAGAAATGGATGAACAGAAAACATTGACATTGGATTTCATCAAATCCCTGATGGAACCGGCCTATACACTAATATGGACGGACTACAATGACAATCTTGACAATCATTGCGGACTGATTCAAAAATGCCTTGACAGCAAGAGCCGCGAACATTTGTGGGAAAAGGCAGACGAGTGGTACAGCGATGCCGAATGGGAAGCTGTCCGTGAGATTATTGCGAAACTGAAAGAGGAATGTGCCGTATTCCATGACTTTGACGGGGAAGCGGTCGATGACTTCTTCGATGAATACGAAGATGAAATCCGTGACGAGATTTACAGCCGCAACGATTCGGACGTGGTGAAGGAATTGGTAAGGCACACGGACGACATTCCTATCCGTGTGGAGATGCTTTCCAACTATGACTGCATCAACTCCAACTGGTTTGAATCGCAAGGCGGTTACAGGTACGAGGAATCCTACTTCGGGGACATGGTGGACAGCCTGAACCTCAATCCGGCGAGAGTAAAGAAAATCTTGACAGAGCACGGCTACAGGGCTTACGGGCGTTTCCCGAACCGTAAGAACCGGAACGGCAAGGAGCAGGTTTCCTACGAACAATTCTACGAGGAACTTATCAATTCCTGCTGCGGGGCGAACCTGCTGACTTACATCGGCAGGGTAAGCTGAAAGAACTGTATGAAGCCGACTTTTCATTGAAAGAGGTCATTATCCCCAAAGGCAACTGTTGCGGACTTTTCAGTTCGACGTATGGTGGTGGAAGCCTGCTTGAAATGGAACTGAAACGGGACGTAAAGCTGAAATTGGAAGTCAAGGACTATCATGGTTTCCGCTTCCGGCTGGATGACGAACGTTCCAAATATGACTGTTCGGTCCGGCATGTATATGGGGTGGACGACTCCTTTTTCGGAGATGCGGTTCGCATTGTATCCTGATAAAATCAACTAATCAACAATCAAATCATAGAAGATTATGGAAAAATACGATGTAAAAGTAAGGTACATCTTCGAGGGTACTTACACAGTGGTGGCGGAAGACCGTGAAGAAGCGGAAAGCATGGTGGCGGAAGACTGCGGTCTGGTATTGGGCGGCAACATCCACACAACGCGGGATGACGATGAAGTGACGGACTGGAAGTTCGGTTGTCATCCGGACTTGCAGGTTCTCTCCGTAAGGCAGCGAGGCGGGAATCCCCCATGTCGGTGTTCGGAGACAGGATCGAAGAACTGCGAAAAGACATCATCGAAGCGATACGGCAGTTGCTCCATGACCATGCCATGAACGCGAGTACGGTTTCCGGAAGAGGATTATGACCCGGTCTGGGTGATATGTTTGGCAAGAACGGAGACCCCTACGAATGCAGGGTGACAGGACTCCGGGTAACGGACAGCAGCCTGACCGTCCTTGCCGAAGAGAAAGAAAGCGGTGATGAAGTGGAATGTTACAGCCCGTTCGAACTCGGAGCCAGTAACATCGACTGGCTTTCCGGAATGTATGAGGCTGTATGGCAGCAACTGGAAGAGAGCAAAAAAGTAGAACCACAAACTGAAGAACAATGAAATATCAAGCGGAAAACGCAGTCTCCAGCTTCTTCTACTATATGTGGAACGCCTGGAGCAAGGAAGAATGCAAGGCCGTATTTGGAGATATGTACCGGCACTTCTGGGATAAATGGTCCGCATTGGCGGACAAGTCCATATTCGGCGCGGCGGAACGGTTCTTTGCCGAGTTATCGGAAAACAACCAGAAATTGCTCGTGGAACGTGCCGTTACACTCTATGACGGCAGGGCTTTCAGAAAAGAGCCGGACGATTCCGACATCCTTGTCTGTAAAGAATGCGGTTCACGGCAGTTGGAAATCCAAGCATGGATAAACGCCAATACGGATGAACGTATCAGCTATGTGCATGATGACAATAACGGGCTGTGGTGCGATGGGAAATGGTGCGAAGAATGTGGCGTTCAGGTCTTTTTCTGTACTAAGGCGGAGTTCACACAAAAGATGCAGGCTGGTGGGAGTCGTGCGGTTTTGAAACAAAGGAACAAATCACAGGTTGAAAGTCTGTGACTCTCCGCCTTCCGAAAACACGCAGGCATTCATTGATGCGGCAGACCAATGGTGGAACAGCCGGGACTACGAACATAAACGGGAAATTTACAACAGGTATAATTCTAAAAACGAATAATATGCAGATTAACATCATTGAACAGATTAGCAACTCATGCAGTTGCAGCCATATGGAAGCGCAGGAATACTTGGATTCTGAAATCCGGTACCTGCGCGAGTTGCAGGAGGCGGACGACTGAGGAAGATGACATCGAAATGGCGTGCAGCAACCTCGGACTTGACCTTGACAACCAGGAATATTTTATCAACCGCCTCGCAGGGGCATAAATACCTATAGCTATGGCTTATTTCATAACATACATTCATTGGCGGACCTGAAGAAGGAATACCGCGTCTGGCATTGCAGCACCACCCGGACAAGGGTGGCGACACTGCCATCATGCAACAGGTGAACACCGAGTTTGAAAGGCTTTTTGAAGTCTGGAAAGACAAACCGGATGTCTCTGCCGCATCAACCGGGTATGAACATGACTATTCGGGTGCCACGGCAAAGGAATATACCGAGTACGTGTATAATGAATACCGTTGGAAAGGTCGCAACTACAAAGGGCAACATGCCCCTGAAATCGTAGAACTTGTGAGAACTTGGCTAAAGGAAATCTATCCGAGATATAAGTTCTCCGTCAGACGGGAGAACTACAATTCCATTTACATCAAACTGATGAGCGCGGACTTTGAGGCGTTCACCAGGGAATCCGGCAAAGTACAGGATCATATCAACCACTACAACATAGAGCGAAACCCCGATCTTACAGACCGTGCCAAGGAGGTGATGCTGAATGTCTGTGACTTTGTCATGTCATACAACTTCGATGACAGCGATGCGATGACGGATTATTTCCATACCAATTTCTACCTGACATTGGCTATAGGGAGTTACCGGAAGCCTTACAAGGTGGAACTGCCGAAACTTGACTGTAAGGGGAAGGACAAGCCGGAAGTGTTCAAGCATCCCGAAGGTCCGGCACACAAGGCCATCAGGCAGGCGTTGGGCACAGCCCGCTTTGATTTTATCGAGCACAGGAGGCATTCCGGCGAAATGATATTCGGAGAAGACCATTACGGCTCACACGGAGAGCATTATTTCTGGCCGAAGGATTATTCAAGCGCGAAACTGGCTCAGAAACGGATCGACAAATTGGAGAAAGCCGGTATTCGGTGCAAGCTTACAGGCTATAACGGCGGTTACATTCGTTTTATCGGCTACACTCCCGAAGCAGAAGCGTTACTGGAGAAGGAACGACAGGAATACATCACCGCCCATCGGCAATGGCAAACCAAACAGACAGTAATCAATTAAACTTATCAATATGGAACCGAACAATTTGAACGAATGGTGGGGCGGACAGCCCGACGGACTGAAACAGGCATTCTCTCTTTTTCCCGATGGACGGTGGAAAGAGGCGGACCTGTATTTGCGAATCAATATCCGTAACTACTGCCTTCTGAAAAAAGGAGGCTGCTTCCCGAAGACAAGGACCGCTCGATGCTCAGCGAGATTGTCTGTGAGCTGGCCGATACGGAGCTGTGCCGTGCAAATGGAAAGACACTCGAAGACATGTGCGATACGGACGGGGCTTTTCTGGAAGAGTACCAGGAACTGTTCAACCGGATATACGATGAACTGGAAATGAGAATTACGGATTATATGAACGGACAATCAAAAAAAATGTAACAATGAAAGCAAAAGTGTTCAAGTACAAGTCTGACGGGAATACCGTCGTGGCTTCTTATATGGAACTGGAGCCGTATGCGAAGAATGTATATCTCTCCCTGTCAAGAAAGAACGAAGACGGGAATGAAGACGATGACTGTTTCCATGTGGTCTGCCGGATTGAAAACGTTTATTTTTCCAGCGGGCAGTATTCACGCCGGTTTCTCAAGGGAGAAGATTGCAGAGAGGAAGCCGCCACCTATTGCAGGAACTGGATTGCGGATACGCTTCAAAGTGCGGAAAGAGGAGCCTTCGTCAATTTGATCTCCGTTCGCGTGTTCGAGGCTCTCGGACTTGACACCACTTCCCTGGTGCAAGCCCGTGAGGAATATAAAAGAATACAGGAGCAGAAACGCAGGGAGCAGAAGGAGAAAGAGGCGGAAGAGCGCAAAGTGCAGGAAGAGCAACATCAGCGGCTACTCA
>ENA-OUNI01000520-OUNI01000520.1-human-gut-metagenome-genome-assembly--contig:-NODE-520-length-17766-cov-2.648279_pt1 | contig 17766 bp, 24 predicted proteins | sample MGYA00242499_ERZ504580 | MGnify/ENA primary metagenome ERZ504580 (study PRJEB26092, sample SAMD00036315) | human gut metagenome | host: Homo sapiens | study: EMG produced TPA metagenomics assembly of... | reverse complement strand
GAAGGAATGAAATTCCGCCGATAACAGGGCCGGGGATAGTGCTGATCAAAGTCGTCATTTTCCCAATGAAAGAACAGATGATCGACAGTACCGCGGCGCCTGCGATAACGTATACGCTGTAAACTTTTGTCATAGCCATAACTCCGATGTTTTCGCCGTATGTTGTTGTCGGTACGGAGCCGATAAATCCTGAGATCATCGTGGAAAAATTATCTGCAAAGAGGGAACGGTGCAGACCCGGATCTTTCAGAAGGTCGCGTCCGACGATTTTGCTTGTTACGATCTGATGTCCGATATGTTCAGAGGCGATAACAAGGATAACAGGCAGAATGATCACGATTGCTTCCCATTTGAATTTTGGCGTGGAGAAGTTCGGAAGCGCAAAAAATGATGCTGAAGCAACTTACTGAAATCAACGATTCCACATAAAAGAGCCGCGATATATCCGGCAATGATAGCGATCAGGATCGGAATCACGGCAAAAAATTTGCGGAACAATACAGATCCAAGGACAGCGGTTAAAAGTGTGACAAGAAATACGATCACATTTTTCGGATCGATGGAAGATGCCGTAAGACCTGCATTGGAAGCGGCTGTTCCGGCAAGTTCAAGTCCGATCAGTGCGACAACCGGTCCCATAGCGGCAGGGGGAAGTACAACGTCGATCCATTTGGAACCGAATTTGCGGATGATCAAAGCAAGGACACATCCTAAGAATCCGACTGCCACAAATCCGCCGAGTGCATAGCTGTAACCCCATTTTTCAATTACAATTCCCGCCGGTGCAAGAAATGCAAAACTGGAGCCGAGGTATGCAGCGCTTTTCCTTTTGTAATCAGGATGAACAATAATGTTCCGATTCCGTTCATAAATAAAACAACGGCCGGATTCAGTCCGAATACGAACGGAACAAGTACGGACGCACCGAACATTGCAAACATATGTTGTATGCTTAGCGGTACGAGCAGCTTGAAAGGTACTTTTTCTTCTACTTGGATAATTTTTTTGTTTCCAAAGTTTAAATCCTCCTCATTTTCATATTTCTCATATGTTTTTCTCATAATCTTTTACATTTTAGCATAGTAAAGGGAAGGCTGTCATTATAAATTTAGCCTCAAAGAGCTGCTTACAGTATAAATCGTCGGAAGTGCCAAAAGGCACATCATGAGATTGTAAGCAGTAGATGGGGTTTGGGCAACTTTGGACTTTTTCCTTTTTAATCATACAAAAGCATATAAGATTAATTTAGATGAAATTGCTTGATCAAATGAGAAATATTTTCTTCCGTATCTTCAAGATCATTTGCAATTTCGGAAACTGTTTTTCCTTTTTCAAGTTTTTTCTGAATGAGAGAGCAGATTTTTTGGAGAAATTCTTTTCGTTCCTCTTCTCGTCCCAGCTTTCGTCCTTCTTCTCTTGCCTCTTCTCTTTGCACTTCGATATCTGTCTCATAGTCGTATTCGTCTAATAACATATTGACAACCTCGCTTCCTTTTCGCATTAAATAATCAGCAAGAATCCCTTTTTCAATGCACTCTTTTATCGCTTTTTTATAAGGCTCTTCCTCCCCGGAGATCTGATAGTTCTGCACGATTTCCATGAACTGGCTGTATTCTTTCAGTACCTGACACTTTTCTAAAATTTCATGATGTTCTTCCGGCCGATATTGATGACCTTTACTTTTAATTCCAGACTCGGCTCACCGTCTTTTACGATATAGGCATCTGACAGGCGCAGTTCTTTTTCCTTTTCCCACTTTTCTTTTCCGTTATAGAATGTGTAAAATTCCGGTGTCGGAAGGAAAACGATTTTCTTCTTATAACGGCTTCTAGGCGGTACAAGCCTTTCATAAGCACGTCCGATGTACAGCAGACTCCGAAGGGGCATGTTTTCGTTGACCGTAGACTGATGCTCGCCGAATACGATCACTTTTCCTCCTGCGTCAAAAGAAATATCGTTTTGAAAATTCATATAGATCGTATTGTCTACACGGAATCTCCGAATCTTCGTTCCTTCCGGCAACGGCTCATCATGGATTGCATTAAAAAGTGCGATCTCATTCGCTTCTGCTGATTCGTCCTCATAGAACAGATCTACAAAGACACTGTTTTTAATTTCTCTGTTTTCTTTTCCTGCCATAGGCTCTCCTTTCATGTGCATGAATAAGTCCTGCAGTACAGGCGGGAAAATACTTTTAAGCTTACTGTTTTCAAACTTGCTGCTTTTAGGTTTGCTTTTGCCAAAAGTTTTTCCTCTGAAAAAGAAAACTTTTCTCTTTTAAGACCTTCTCTTAAAAATCAGTATACGAAAAAAAGAACTGTTCTACAAGACTATCCACGCAAAAACTGTTGTTGTATTGTATCGGGTAATTTTGAGGGAATTCCTCAGACCGGCGAAGCTGCCGGTATCTTCCACAGAAAGAATTTCTGTAAGTAGAGTTACTATAGCATACATGTCATTTAAAAACAATGCCTTACTTTACGAAATGCAAAAAGAGAAACCGATTGCGCCTCGCATTTGGTCTCTCTTTTTATCATCCTATTTTTCGCTGTAATGATGAGTTTCTTCCAACATCATATCTTTCACTTTCATTAAGCGAATCTGTGTACTTCTTTCATTCTCATCCAGCTTCATCGTAATATATTTTATACTTTGTTCCGTCTCCGGAATGATCACATGCTCAAGTGCATTGACACGGCGTCTCGTCTTCTCGATCTCCGCCGCCATAAGCTGGCAGGCTTTCTCGCATTCAGCAAGACGGATCATATCCGGAAGAACATCTGCAAGCGATTTTACTGCTCCGTCCAAGTCTCCTGACGTAAAAGCAAAACCATAAGAATAAATATCATTTTCATCCGCCGTTCTTGTTTTATACTGAAATGTCGGAATATCCACGCTCATGACGTTTTTTTTTCTCCGGCTCCAGATTCACTTCCTGCTTCGGAGCCATAAGCGCCGTATTCAGAGCCGCCTCTGACATGCCTGCTTTTGCGATTACGAAGTTTTTATTTGCAGAGCGGATTCCCGCTTCTACTTTTTTACGAACTTCCATGTTTTCCCGCACGAGATCAAGGTACTGACGCATCAGCTCGTCACGTTTATCTTTCAAAAGCTTATGACCACGAATCGCCGTGATCCGCTTCTTTTTAAGCCGCGTCAGCTCCATTCTGGTCGGATTCACTTGTTTTGCCGCCAAAATTCTACCTCCTTTTCCTGCTGCCGCAGATGATCGCAGCATGCTTCCTCTCAGTTTTTTGAAGATATTTCTCCACTTTCTTTTGCGCGCTGTATCTCTGCGGCTGATTTGTAAGTATCGCAGATTGCCTTGCGGCAACTATGATACATTCTCTTACTCTGCGTAATACTGATCTAAATATTTATCATCAATACGTTTCAATTCGGTTCTCGGCAGCATTCTAAGCAATTTCCATCCGATATCAAGAGTTTCTTCAATACTTCTGTCTGCGTTATATCCCTGCGATACATATTCCGCTTCAAAAGCGTCCGCAAATTTGGCGTACATCAAGTCGATCTCTGTCAACGCTGCTTCACCCAGAATGACCATCAGCTCTTTTGCATCTTTTCCTCGTGCATAGCTGAGAAAAGCTGGTTCATCGTATTCGAGTGATCGGCTCTTGTTTTGCCTTCTCCGATTCCTTTGTCTTTCAGACGGGAAAGGGACGGAAGAACATCGATCGGAGGCGTGACTCCTTTTCTGTAAAGATCACGGCTCAAGATGATCTGACCTTCCGTAATATAGCCTGTCAAGTCAGGAATCGGGTGTGTTTTATCATCTTCCGGCATCGTCAGAATCGGGATCATCGTAATACTTCCGTTCTTACCGTTTTGTCTTCCTGCTCTTTCATAAATAGAAGCCAAATCTGTATACATATATCCCGGATATCCGCGGCGTCCCGGAACTTCCTTACGAGCAGCCGACACTTCACGGAGAGCATCCGCATAATTTGTAATGTCTGTCAGAATAACGAGTACATGCATCTCTTTTTCAAAGGCGAGATACTCTGCTGCTGTAAGCGCCATCTTCGGAGTTGCGATACGTTCGATCGCCGGATCATTTGCAAGGTTAATAAACAAAACTGTTCTGTCAAGCGCTCCTGTCTCGCGGAAACTTTCCACGAAGAAGTTCGACTCTTCAAACGTAATACCCATAGCGGCAAACACTACGGCAAAGTTTTCATCTGTTCCAAGCACTTTCGCCTGACGCGCGATCTGAGCCGCAAGCTGCGCGTGAGGCAGTCCTGACGCCGAGAAGATCGGCAGTTTCTGACCGCGGACAAGTGTATTAAGTCCGTCAATAGCGGAAACTCCTGTCTGGATAAACTCTTCCGGATAGCATCTGGCCGCCGGATTCATCGGCAGTCCGTTAATATCCATACGGGCATCCGGCAAAATTTCCGGGCCATCGTCAATCGGTCTTCCGAGACCGTCAAATACTCTTCCAAGCATATCTTCCGACACGCCAAGCTCCATGCTTCTTCCAAGAAAACGGACTTTACTGTTGGAAAGGTTGATTCCCGTCGCGCTCTCGAACAACTGGACGAGCACGTCGCTTCCGTTGACTTCCAACACTTTACATCTTCTTGTTTCTCCGCTTGCAAGCTCGATTTCTCCGAGCTCATCATAAGTCACGCCTTCTACGCCACGCACAAGCATCAGCGGTCCGGCTACTTCCTGTATGGTTCTATACTCTTTCGGCATTTAGCGGTCCTCCTTTACAAATGCATTTGCAATCTGAGCGCTTAATTCCTCGTCTACTTTCACAAATTCCGCATCTAATGCATCTTCTTTCACATATTTAAAACGTCCGATCTGCTCACGAACCGGCATAGAGATCAGTTTCCGGAGAGACGCTCCTTCGCCAAGCGCGGCAACAGATCTTTCATAAAATGCATTTACTAATCTCATCATCATGTGCTGTTTCTTCAGAGAGGTATACGTATCTACTTCATGGAATGAGTTCTGATGAAGGAAGTCCTCTCGAATCGATCTGGCTGCTTCCATTTTCAGGCGGTCTGTCGGAGAAAGCGCGTCCATTCCGACCATTTTTACAATTTCTTCCAGCTCTGCCTCTTCCTGGAGAAGCGTCATCATTTTCTGACGTCCTTCCATCCAGTCTTCCGCCACATTTCCGTTAAACCATTTTTCCATATCGTCAAGATACAGAGAATAACTGTTCAGCCAGTTGATCGCCGGGAAGTGTCTCTTATACGCAAGAGCTGAGTCAAGACCCCAGAATACTTTTACGATACGAAGCGTTGCCTGCGATACCGGCTCGGACGTATCGCACCCGGAGGCGATACTGCGCCGATTACGGAAAGCGCTCCTTCCCTTCCGTCTTTTCCGAGAGAGATCACATGTCCTGCACGCTCATAAAACTGTGCCAGACGGCTTCCCAGATAAGCCGGATATCCTTCCTCGCCCGGCATCTCTTCAAGACGTCCCGACATCTCTCGAAGCGCCTCTGCCCAACGAGATGTAGAATCTGCCATCAGCGCTACAGAATAACCCATGTCACGGAAATACTCCGCGATCGTAATTCCCGTATAAATCGACGCTTCACGGGCAGCAACCGGCATATCAGACGTATTGGCGATCAGAACTGTTCTTTGCATCAGCGCCTGACCTGTCTTCGGGTCTTTCAATTCCGGAAACTCGTTCAAAACGTCTGTCATCTCATTTCCACGCTCTCCGCATCCGATATACACAACGATATCTGCTTCCGCCATTTTGCAAGCTGATGCTGGATCACTGTCTTACCGCTTCCGAACGGTCCCGGCACTGCTGCCACACCGCCTTTTGCAATCGGGAAAAACGTATCGATCACTCGCTGTCCTGTTACAAGCGGCATCTTTGGCGGAAGTTTCTTTTTATACGGACGTCCACGGCGAACCGGCCATTTCTGCATCAATGTCAGTTCTCTGTCTCCGTTTTCCGTCTCAACGACAGCCACAACTTCTTCTACTGTAAACTCTCCTGCCTTGATTTCTTTAATTGTTCCCTTTACTCCATAAGGAACCATGATCTTCTGCTGCACGAGAACCGTCTCCTGCACTGTTCCGATCACGTCTCCCGTCTCGACTTCATCTCCGACTTTTGCAGTCGGAACAAATTCCCATTTCAGGTTTCGTTTCAAAGACGGAACTTCCACGCCGCGCTTTAAGCTGTTTCCCGATACTTTCATAATATCGTCCAACGGTCTTTGTATTCCGTCATATATACTTGTAATCAGTCCCGGTCCGAGTTCTACGGACATCGGCACTTCCATTGACTCTACCGGCTCTCCCGGTCCAAGTCCCGAAGTCTCTTCATATACCTGAATCGAAGCTTCATCTCCGTGCATCTCGATAATCTCTCCGATCAGACGCTGATTCGACACGCGGACTACGTCAAACATATTTGCATCGCGCATTCCCTCTGCAATAACAAGTGGTCCTGCGACTTTCTTAATCACTCCTGTGCTCATTAGCTTACTCCTCCAAACAGAATATCCGAACCGACCGCCTGTTCCACGGTCTTCTTTACACCGTTTACTCCCGCTCCCGTATTGCCTGACACGCCCGGTATCTGAATAATTGCCGGAAGCGTATTTTCACGGTACTGCTCTATCTCTTCTTCGATCTGTGCAGCCACGGCTTCGGTAATATATATAATCCCGTACTGACCGTCTGCAAGCTGTTTTAATTTTTTTCTGGCATCTTCCCGGGTCTTTACAGCAGATGCTAAGACCTAATGTGGCGAATCCGTAAATGCTGTCGTAATCGCCGATGACTGCTATCTTATACATACATCTCCCTTATCCTTTCCCTGATCGCCTCGTCCGAAAAACCGTTCTGTTTTCCTGTCAGTATAATCCGTACGGTCTTGATCTCCGTCTCTCTTGCGATCAAATATCCAAGCAGAGGTCCTACCGAAAACGCCTCGTACTTCTGCGGCTTCAACATCTCGATCATACGGTTGTCGCACCACCGTTCAAACGCGGAGGCTGACTCTCGAAGCGCCTGTGCGCCTTTTGCATACGCTGTTCCCTCCAGATACTGTGCGATCTCATCTTCTCCGGCAAGAGCCGCGCGGATGAGCTGTTCAACATTCACCCCATCACACTCCGCCATAGCGCTTCGCATGAAATCAGCGCTTTTTCCCGTTTTCCGGAACGCACGGCAATCTTGATATCCGCAATAGCAACCATTGTATCTGCATAATTTTCAATGATCGGTTCACCGGATTCTTTTCCCGCTTTGCGAATAGCTTCAAGCGCCGCCTTATCAATCATAATATCGCACAACTGACCGTCTCTTGTATGAAGAAGCGTTTCAAGAGCTTCCTGCGCAACATTTCCCATATGAGACGGCAAACGCGAAAACTCTCTGTTCTCCACGATCCGAAGCATCTCTTCTCCCGGTATCGGGCAGTCATCATAAAAAATATTCGGATTACGCGCTTCCGTACAAACCTCTTTGATCGCAGCTTTCAGATTATGATACAACTTCGGATAAGAGAGAACATTAAATACGCTCGCATCAGGAGCGACCTCTTTGATCACTTCCCATGTTTTCTCTTCTTCACGCCGCAGGACGACATCAGGATCATCCTGATCCGCCATATCACCCCAGCCTTTCTCGACAACAAACTGCAGCGCTTCCGCCGCCGTTTTACAGGACAAAAGCTGCTCGATGACTGCATCAGAGAACAGGGCGACTTCCAGCGCACGTATACGTGCGACTGCGTAAGTATATTTTGTATTCCCCAATTCTAAACCTCCTTATGCTGTAACAATCCGCCGCATTAAAAATGCGGATTGTTATGCTCATTGCAGATCACTGTTTACGAAAAGAGCTGTCTCTTCACTACATCTGCCAGTTCTTCTCTTTTCGCATCAAAAACTGCTTTTATCGTACAATTTTCTTCGATGCCGCCATATACAAGGATAAATCCTCCGTCAATCTTTCTCGCCTCTTCGGAAATCACAAGTTTTCCGCCTTTTGCCTTTGCCGATGCATCGATTTTCTCTGCAAATGACTTCGGCATCCTGTCGAGATCTCTTTTAGAGAAGCAAATTGCTCCATCCTGGGCAAGCATATATTTATCAAGCATTTTTCCAAGCATTTCAAAATATGCCGCGTCATCCATGTTCATCACCTGACTGTACGCATCCTCAAGCACACTGCGGATCACATCCTGTTTTGCCGCCAAAAGAGCCTGTTTTCTGTTCATATCAGCCGACGATTCCGCCCGTTTTGCATATTCTTTCGCGTCAGCCGCAGCTTTTACACGGATATGTTCTGCATCCGCCCCGGCTTTTTCAACCGCATCTTTCACGATCTTTTCCGCATCTTTTTTTGCCTGATCGAGAAGTTCTGCCGCAGACTGCTCTGCCTCCTCGAAAATCCGGGATTTCATTTTATCTAATCCGCTCATTTATCGCTGTCTCCTTTTCATCAATTCCAAACCAGACGTCTTTTCCTTAAATCTGAATTCCGTTTACGGCAAGGAATGAGATCAGCAGCGCCAGAATAGCGTATGTCTCAACCATAGCCGGGAACAACATAGCTTTACCGAACTGCTCCGGTTTCTTTGCGACGATTCCGATAGACGATGCCGCCGTTTTTCCCTGTGCAATTCCTGAAAGAAGTCCTACGATACCGATCGGAAGACACGCTGCCAATATCAAAAGACCTGAAGATACGGAAACATCCAATGCTCCGCCTCCGAGAATACCGATCTTTGAAAGTGTGATAAATCCTACAAGCAGTCCATACAGACCCTGTGTACCCGGAAGGAGCTGGATAATAAGCACTTTTGCAAACTTACTCGGATCTTCTGTCACAACGCCTGCCGCTGCCTGTCCTGCAATACCTACTCCGATCGCCGATCCTGCTCCGGCAAACAATACCGCAACTGCCGCTCCGAGCAGTGCATAAACAATTCCTAAATTTTCCGCAATATTCATGATAAAGTTTCCTCCTTAACATCTGCATATTTTGTATTTTCTTTAAAAGGATTAAACGGCTCTCCGCCGCCTTCGTAAAATTTCCCGAAAAACTCCACAAACTGCAAACGGTTTGTGTGTACATACGCACCCAAAAGATTGATCGCCAGATTGAGCGTATGACCTGCGATAAAAATTACGACAAATGCGATCACGCCGATCACATTATTCGGAAGCATGCTTCCCATCTGGTTAATAACCGATGCGATTACTCCGGTTGCAAGTCCGAGCGCCAGCAGACGAGAGTAAGACAACACGTCGCTGAGCCAGCCGCTCACATTGTAAAGATCATATGCGCCAAGCGCCAGACGAAGCGCCGGGTTTTTCTTCTCTCTTCCCGACATAAGCACGATTCCCACCGCTCCTGCTATCGCCAATGCCTTCGCTCCTGTATTGAGCCATGCCGGAAATACAATATTCATCTGTGCGATAGATGCAAAAATATCGCTCGGCAAAAGCATCAATATAAGACCGATCAAAAGCATAAACCAAAGAACAACGTCACAGAAGAAGTCCATCACTTTTCCGTCTTTCAGACAGAGATATCCTTTGATCCCCAGTCCCACAAACAGGTGGATGACACCGAATAACAGTGAGAACACAAGCAGTTTCATCGGGTCGTTCAACGGCACAAACCAAAGCGCCGGAACGGTGATCGTCGTTCCGAAAAACTTCTCCGAAACAACATCTACGATATTTCCGAAATATCCTCCGAATAAAATTCCCCACACAAGAGTGGATAATCCACAATAGAAGAATAATTTCATCGATTTTTTCATTCCCTGAGACATTCTCGGGAATTTCTTCACAAGCACAGCGCAGACGATTGCCACAATCGCTCCATACGCCGCATCCGAAAGCATCATTCCGAAAAAGAATACATAGAAAAACGACATGATCGTCGTTGGATCAAGCTCCCCTTTGTGAGGAAGTCCGTAAGACTCTACAACGCCCTCCACACTTGCCGAAAACGGATTGTTCTTTAAAATAACCGGAGCTTCTTCGTTTTCCTGCAGTTCCTCAACATCTACCATACAGTCATATTTTTCTGTCAGATAACCGGAAAGATGCGCCGCCTCACACTGAGGAATGTATCCGCTTATGACAAACGTTCTCTCCGACTGCGGGATCTGACCGAGCACTGCGTATTTGTCCGCGCGTACTCTGTAGTAATCCGCTAATATTTTTAATTTTTCTCTCTGATCCGAAAGGTCTTTCACCTCATTCTCGATCTGTTCAATCCGCGCTCTGCAGTCTGCGATCTCACTTTCCAGCTCTTCTTTTTGAAACTTCGGAACGTCTCCCCACATCTGGGAAGGTCTTGCAAACCCGGCGCTTCTAAGCGCATCTTCCGCTGCCTGCACATCTTCTTTCATGCAGACGACTGCTAGATATACCATGCCCGGTTCTGATGAAACAATGTTTACATCTGCTCCGGTTATATCCGGCGCTTTCTCTGCCAAAATCCCATATACCGTCTCCGCGTCAGTACCTCCCGGCATCGTTCCGAAAAATACTGCCGTCCGGTCTGTCTCTGCCGGTGTCAGCGGAACGTCCAGGCTGATCCACGGATTGAGACTCTCGATACTGTTGTTCAGTTTCGTAATCTCCGCCATCTGTTCAGAGCGCTCTTTATCCAGCCTTCCGATCTGTTTTGCCGTTTTCAGAAGATCTCTTCGCTCATTGCGAATCCGCTCTTCTTCTTCCCGCTCAATCAATGCCTTTCCTTCTAAAGATGCAAACATCGACTTCTTCTCAGGAACATATTTATCAAGAATATCGATCGCCTGTTCTGCCAGAGTCGACGCTTTCTCGAAACCTGCCTTTTGCCCTGCAGTGTCCATCTTCTTAAAATCTTCATCTTCTTCGATTACATGATTGATCTCCACAACACCGAGGCTCTGTAATTTTTCGAGGATTGCTTTTCGGTCTTTCTTTAAGGCGCAGATGCTGATTCTCTGCATCTTAAGTACCGCCATCTGTCTATCCCTCCTTTACAGTCTTATTTCTGTTATGTCAATCTTTCCAACACAAGAGCAGCCGCCTCTTTCTTTCGTTCAAGAGCCGCCTTTTTCATCTGTTCTGCTTCTCTGCGCGTTTCTTCCGCCGCCTGTGCCAGCATAACTTCTCCGTCTTTCTTTGCCTGATTTGCTGTTTTCAAAGCGTCTGACTTTGCTTCGTCAATCAGCTTGTCGGCAGCCTGTTTTGCTTCTTCTTTCGCGGTCTTGAGGATTCTCTTGCTTTCCTGTTCCGCTTCTTTTACGATCTGATCTGCCTTATTTTCTGTTTCCCGGATAGATTTGATCGTTTCTTCTACCATTTCCGCAACACCACCTTCCGCTTTCTTTTCTATCTTTTTAGTTTTACCATACTTTCCCGCTTCATACGGGACGTTCCCTTTTCGGGAAACGATTCCCTCCTCCTGTGCCCTATCTGAACAGACGTAACACAGTGTACAGATTCAACGTTAAACGAATGTAAAACGCCCTCCCGCACCTTATCCGAACCGATGTAACCGCAAACGTTTCTTAGCAGTTTCTTAGCACATTGACACTATTATATACCGAAAGTCTTCAATAGTGAACTACACTTTTCCCGAATTTTTTTACATTATTTCGTCATTTTGCACATATTTTCACAACTTATTTCGTTCAGGTATTCCCATGCCATTCTAATTCATGAAGCTCTCCTTCCAACTCCATTTTCGCAAATCCGTTTTGACGCAGAGCTTCATAGAGAACAACCGCCACAGAATTTCCAAGATTCAAAGATCTGATCTGTCCCATCATCGGAATGCGCACGCAAGTATCTTCATGATCTACAAGAATCTCCTCCGGTATACCTGCGCTCTCTTTTCCGAACATAATGTAACAATCCGGTTCATACGCCGCTTCGGTATATACTTTTTTCGCTTTTGTAGTTGCCATATAGATTTTGGCACCCGGATTTTTCTCAAGGAAATCCGCATAATCAATATAAGTCGTGACATCCAGATCATTCCAGTAATCCATCCCCGCGCGTTTCAATGCCTTTTCGGATAATTTGAATCCAAGAGGCTCGATCAGATGAAGACGCGTCCCTGTTGCCACACATGTTCTTCCGATATTTCCGGTATTGGCCGGAATCTCCGGCTCATAAAGTACAATATTCAGCATAATTATTTTCTCTCATTTCTCAATCGCCCGATAAATCTTTCCAGCCGGCCGATTGCTTCTTTTAGATCTTCCAACGAATATGCGTAGGATATTCTCAAAAATCCTTCGCCGCATTCGCCGAACGCCGTTCCCGGAACAACTGCGACTTCTCTTCATTTAACAGCCTGGTTGCAAATTCTTCTGAAGTCATTCCAAATTGTTTAATACTCGGGAAAACATAAAACGCTCCGAACGGTTCAAAGCATTCCAGTCCCATCTTTTTAAACTCATGCATGAGGAAGCGCCGTCTCTGATTATAGGATTTCCTCATTTCTTCTACTTCATCCCCACAGTTTCTAAGTCCTTGCACAGCCGCATACTGGCTGTTTGTAGGCGCACACATGATTGCAAACTGATGAAGCTTCGTCATCTGAGATATGATAACTTCCGGTCCGCAGCAATATCCGAGTCTCCAGCCTGTCATTGCAAACCCTTTTGAAAATCCGTTAATAACAAGCGTCCTCTCTCTCATTCCCGGAAGGCTCGCAATCGATACATGTTCTTCTTTATATGTAAGTTCCGAATAAATCTCTCAGACATGACATACAGATCATGCTCTTCGACAAATTTTGCGATCGGTTCTAAATCTTCCCGCGTCATGATCGCTCCTGTCGGATTGTTCGGAAACGGAAGAACGAGAACCTTTGTCTTAGGCGTCGTATATTTTTCAAGTTCTTCTGCCGTCAGTTTAAATTCATTTTTTTCCTGAAGAGGAATGATCACCGGAACTCCGTCTGCCATAACCGTACACGGCAGATAAGACACATAACTCGGCTGCGGAATGAGCACTTCATCTCCGGGGTCGAGCATACAGCGAAGTCCGACATCTATTGCCTCGCTTCCGCCTACAGTGACAAGTGTTTCATGTACTGCATCGTATTTTACATGGATCTTTCTCTCAAGATAATTACAGATCTCTTTTCTCAGTTCTTTTAATCCGGCATTAGAAGTATAAAACGTCCTTCCTTTTTCAAGGGAAAACATTCCTTCTTCTCTTATGCGCCATGGCGTATCAAAGTCCGGTTCTCCTACTCCGAGGGAAATTGCGTCTTCCATCTCGTTCGCCACATCAAAAAATTTACGGATGCCGGACGGTTGTATCTCAACGATTTTTCTTGATAATGGATTTCTCATTACAGTGTCACCGGTATCCTTTCCGACCCTTTTTTCACGCCCATGATCGTTCCGTGGTCTTTATATTTTTTCAATATAAAATAAGTTGCCGTGCTCAAAACGCCGTCAATCGTAGACAGACGTTCAGATACGAATCTCGATACTTCTTTCAGCGTCTTGCCTTCCAAAGTTACAAGCAGGTCATAACTTCCGGAAATAAGATAAACCGCATATACTTCCGGATAGTTATATAACCGTTCCGCGATCCGATCGAATCCGCTGTCTCTTTGCGGCGTCACACGCACTTCGATCAGCGCCGTCACCATCTCTACGCCGGCTTTATCCCAGTCGATCAGCGTATGATATCCGCAGATGATCTTCTCTTTCTCCATATCTGCGATCTCATTTGCCACATCTGTTTCTTCCACACCGACTAACACTGCCAGTTCTCCAAGCTCTACCCGGCTGTGCTTTTCGATATACTTCAAAATCTCCATTCTCAACGCTTCTTTTTTCTCGTTCATTTTCTGCCTCCTATACCTTTATATATCATTTCCGTTTTACTTGTTGTAAAATAATATTTTATCATGGATAAAACTTTTCATCTGTATGTATTTTTATTATTTTTCACACTTTTTATAATCCTTCTGCCATCTCGCCAGTTCATCCGGCGCAGGTCTGTCCAGATATCTTATCTCTTCTTTGCTTGTGATCACCCGCGCATTCTGCGCTTTGGCAACCCCAAGCCTGACGCTCGCGCCCCCGCCTTTTCCAGCCACTTTCAATCACCTGATCCGCTTCATCCGGTCAAGATCAGATAACTTCCGGCAGAAGTCAGCTGATACGGATTCAGACGATAATATTCGCAGATTTCTACAGTCTCCTGCTTCAGCGAGATCGATCCCATTGCAATTTCAAAACCGATCTTTTCTTCCTCTGCCATTTCCCATAAGGCCGCCAAGATGCCTCCGCTTCCGATCTGCCAAACCGAAATATCTCTTCCTTTTGCCGCCTCTAAAATCTGCTCCGGCGTTATGAGCTGATCACGAAGCTTTTTTGCCTGCATCAAAAATGTGTTAATAAATCTTTGCGATAATTCTTCCTCCGCCGCTTCTAAAATGCGAAGAGAACCTTCCAGACCTGCATATCCGCATAAGAGCAATTCTCGATTTTTAACAAACTTCTGTCTGTTTCCCGTTTTTTTATCTGCAGTCTCTTCTAATGCATGCATCCCCGGATCTTGTACTTTCGTTCCGCCTGCACATGCGTACACGATCGGAGTTTGCACCGCCGCCGTTCCCTCTGCCGACAAAGACGTCAGCTTTGCTTTAATGCACTCGCAGCCTTTTTGGATTTCCCCGCAAACATCCGCAAGAAACTCTTCCTCTGTCTCTTCCGGAAAAGAATTCTTACCGATATCCCTTCTGCCTGTATTTTGCGGGCTGCCAGTTCTCCCGCCGCGCCCAAAACCGCATAATACCCTATCCCGGCATGGCCGCCGCAAACACATACGTCTGCCCACGAAAAACTTCCGTCCGTCTGATCCATATGAACTTTCTTTTTCACCGACCGGTTCCATATAGTCGGTGAGATCTTTCCGATCTTCATATTTCTTTGCTTTTCCTTCCATTGTTATTTTAAAAATTGACAGCTCCGCCGCTTTCAGTATGTCTGCCTGTCCTTTACTCTGACAGATAATAAATCGCCGCGTTTCCTGTGAGCGGATCTCGGTTTTTATAATCAAACAACACTGTTTTCCCGTCAATTCGTTCCAAATGAGTCATTTTTCTCATCTGACGTCTGTCGTATCCTTCATATGCTTTCAAATAGGTCCGCTCTTTCTCTTCTTTTTTATAAAATGCCGCCGCTTCATCCGATGAAACTCCGCTTTCTCTAAGAAATTCCGGACGTTTTTTCACATTATCCCTCAAATACATATCCAATGTCAACATTTCCATATATTGTTCCGATCTTTCTTTACACGTTTTCACGATAAAATCATATAAGATCTCATACCTTCCGATCCGTGAATGACTTACGGCAAATGCATTTTTTCATCATAATATGCCGCCAGACATTCATACATACAAAACGGAGATGCAAATTCTTGCTCTAATGCCGCCATCGTACAGCAAAACTGCCCGCTGTTATAATACACTTCAACCATCTCTTCTATCTGCTTTAACCGGATGACCTCCGCATAAGTAAGCCATTTTGTAGAAAGGACTTCATACGGCGCACGATCCTGATACACAATCCCGTATTCCTGCGCCCTGTCATGCATAACAGATCCTTTAAAACTTCAGAAAACCAAGCTGAAGCTGCTCCGGATTCATTTTATATACACGGTCAAATGATTTTCCGAAGCTTTCATATCCTTCATACGGCAATCCTGCGATAAGATCGAGATGCTGATGCACATTGTTTCCTTTTTTAATTTTGTCAACAATCGTTGACAAAACATCGATTTTCATCGTTCTGTTGATTTCCCGGATCGTAATCTCATTTGCCGATTGAACACCGATCTCAAGCTGGATCAGACCCGGACGCATACGATTGATCAACGCGATCTCTTTTTCATTCAATAAATCCGCGGAAACTTCAAAATGAAATTTGTGATTCCGTTATCATGCTCATGAATATAAGTCCAGATCGCCATCGCATGATCATGCCGGCAATTAAACGTCCGATCCACAAATTTCACCTGAGGTACTTCTTGTCGATAAAAAACTGAAGTTCTTTTTTTACGAGCTCTATCTCCCGGAAACGTAAACATTTGTCGATAGAGGAAAGGCAGTAACTGCATGAAAAAGGACATCCTCTGCTCGATTCATAATAGATGATCCTGTTCTCAAAATCTTCAATATGATCATAGACAAACGGAATCGTGCTCAAATCAATAACAGGACGAAAATCATTTTGGATTACAGCTTTGTCCTTATTTCTATAAGCAATTCCCGGAATATCAGAAAAGAGTTCATCTCTTTTTACTCCGGAACAAAGCGCCCCTTTTCTTCATGATAAACACGGAGCAGTTCCGCAAACGTCTCTTCCCCTTCTCCGCACATCACGCCTTCTACTTTCGGATACTGTTCCAGCACAGCCTTCGCATCGTAAGATACCTCAGGACCTCCAAGCCAGATTTTTGTATCCGGAAGAATCTTCGGCAGTTCTCTCAAAAGCTGTCCTACATATTCAATATTCCACAAATAGCAGGAAATTCCCAATAGGTCCGGTTTTCTCCTATATATATCCTGCAAGATCGCATCAAACGTCTGATTGATCGTATATTCCGCAACTTCGATTTCTTCCGTATAAGTTCGCGCATATGCTTTTAAGCTGTGGACGGCAAGATTTGAATGAATATATTTTGCATTTACTGCCGCTAATAGTACCTTCATAATTTCTCCTATCTCTTTTTCCAACAAAATTTATACTCTATAATAACACTAAAAATAATCCGCCGCAAAGAACTGTTACATTTTACTGTGATTTTGCGCTCTATTCATTGACATTTCTCTTAAAACCATGTAAAATTAAGACTCGTGCAGCCGGGGTGTTAGCGGTACCTTGTACCTGCAATCCGCTATAGCAGGGGTGATATTGTGCAGAGGGCGACAGCGGCAGAGCTGCCTTAGGTAAGTGGCGTTGATGTTTGGGTCTTACGCGACGGGAATCTGTGAATCGTGTCAGGTCGGGAACGGAGCAGCACTAAGCAGAACCTTCCGGGTGCCGTAAGGGCGCCTGAACTGAGTTAACTGCCTAAGTAACGTCTGTTAGCCTAGCTCGAAGCACAATGCACGAAAAAGTATTTATAAAGTTTATATGATCTCAATGAAAAAGTCCGTGCCGAAACAGCTATACTGCTGTAACGTCTGCACGGGCTTTCTTTTTGTAATGGCAGCGAGCTAAAGTCCGGACTTGCCGGAGACCTTGGCGACCGCTTACAATCGGAATGTGCCTTTAGCGCTTCCGGCGATTCTTTTCCCTCAGTTCCCTGAAAATCCGGTCATAAGCGCACTGCACTCTTCCTCAAGCACTCCGGTTGTCAATTCTGCCTGGTGATTAAATTGTTTTATATCCAAAAGATTCAAAACCGATCCCGCACATCCTGCTTTTGGATTCATGCATCCGACAACAACGCGGGTCAGCCTCGACTGAATGATTGCTCCTGCGCACATTTGACATGGCTCTAACGTCACATACATTGTACATTGCTCCAGCCTCCAGTCTCCCATTTTTTTGCTTGCCTTTTTGATTGCCTTAATCTCCGCATGTGCCAACGGGTCTTTATCTGTATTCCTTCTGTTATAACCTCTGCCTATGATCTTTCCTTCATAAACAATAACGCATCCGATCGGTGTTTCATTAATCGCATATGCTTTTTTGCGCCTGTTTAATGGCTGCCCGCATATACTTTTCATCTAACTTCAACTTCTCATTTTCTTCCAT
>ENA-OUNI01000519-OUNI01000519.1-human-gut-metagenome-genome-assembly--contig:-NODE-519-length-17767-cov-2.478798_pt1 | contig 17767 bp, 25 predicted proteins | sample MGYA00242499_ERZ504580 | MGnify/ENA primary metagenome ERZ504580 (study PRJEB26092, sample SAMD00036315) | human gut metagenome | host: Homo sapiens | study: EMG produced TPA metagenomics assembly of... | reverse complement strand
CGGACGTTCCAGCCGTTTCATGCCCCGTCAGGGCAGGCCTTGGAAGCCATCCGGCAATCTTTTGCTGTACTCGGTTATGATACCGTTATTGGCGGTTAGATAGGAGGGAATTCACATGGCAACAGCTTTGAAAGAACAGAAATTCGTGGAAGGTATCCGGGGATGTACGGACCGCATCTGCCGGCTGCGGGAAGAAAGCGTTCACGGCGCCGTCCCGACGATTTCCATGGAACGGGCCGTGCTGCTGACCGAAGCGTACCAGCAGTACGAAGGGACTTGTTCCATTCCCGTCCTGCGGGGCAAAGCCTTTTACTATCTCATGGCCCACCGGACCCTCTATCTAGGCCGGGGCTCGCTCATCGTCGGCGAAAAGGGGCCGAAACCCTGGGCGGCACCGACTTTTCCTGAACTGTGCTGCCATACCCTGGAAGACTTCGACACCCTGAACAGCCGCGAACGGGTCTTCTTCAGAGTGACCGATGAAGATAAGCGCATCCAGCGGGACGTCATCATCCATACTGGAAGGACCGGGCCATGCTGACCAAGATGAACGGCCTGCTGCCCAGGGCATGGCAGAAATTATTTGCTGCCGGTATGTTCACGGAATTCCTGCAGCAGCGCGGTCCGGGCCATACCGTGGCCGATGGCAAGATATACCGGAAGGGCTATGGCGATTTCCTGCGGGACATCCAGGAACGCCTGGCCAGCCTCGATTTCAATAACGATATGGATGCCCTGGAAAAACGGGACGAATGGGAAGGTATGGCCTGGGTCTGCCGGGGCATGATCCTCTTGGGGAAACGCTATGCCGCCTTGGCCCGGGACATGGCGGCGAAAGAAAAAGACCCGGCCTGGCGCCGGGACCTGCTGGATATCGCCGCCGTCTGCGACGTCGTCCCGGAACACCGGCCACAGACGTTCCGCCAGGCCATCCAGATGTACTGGTTCACCCATATCGGCGTGACGACGGAAATGAACAACTGGGATGCCTATTCGCCAGGCAAGTTCGACCAGTATCTGGAACCTTTCTATGACCGGGACCTGGCCGAAGGGCGCCTGACCCGGGACGATGCCAAGGAGCTCCTGGAAGCGCTGTGGATCCAGTTCAATAACCAGCCGGCACCGCCAAAAGTGGGTATTACCCTCAAGGAAAGCGCGACGTATACTGATTTCTGCAACATCAATACCGGCGCCCTGCGGCCCGACGGGACCTGTGGCGTCAGCGATGTAAGCTATCTCATCCTGGAAGTCATGGACGACATGCGCCTCCTCCAGCCGAGCTCGAACGTCCAGATTTCCCAGAAGACGCCGGAACGCTTCCTGCGGAAGGCTCTGGAAATCTCCCGCAAGGGCTGGGGCCAGCCGGTGTTCTATAACAGCGAAGCCATCGTCCAGGAACTGATGTATCTGGGCAAATCCCTCGATGATGCCCGGGCCTGCAGCATTGCCAGCGGCTGCGTCGAAGCCGGGACGGCCGGGAAAGAAGCCTATGTCCTGACGGGCTATCTCAATATCCCCAAGGTCCTGGAACTGGCCCTGCATCGCGGCTATGATGCCTATACCGGGGAAAAGGCAGGCATCGACGTCGGCGACCCGTTGCAGTTTGCGTCATATGACGATGTATGGCAGGCTTTCCTGAAAGAACTGAAATACGTCGTCGATGTCAAAGTGGCCGGCAATAACCTCATCGAACGGCTCTATATGCAGTACATGCCCGTGCCGCTGCTGTCAGTCATCACCGACGACTGCATTGCCAAAGGGAAGGACTACAATGCCGGCGGCGCCCGCTATAACACGAGTTATATCCAGTGTGTCGGCATTGCGACCATTACAGATTCCCTGGCCGTGCTGAAACAGCAGGTCTTTGAACAGCGGCGGTTCACCATGGAAGGCATCATCACCGCCTGCGATCGGGACTTCGACGGCGACGACGCCTTGCTCGACGTCGTCCTCCATCATACGCCGAAGTACGGCAACGATGATGACTACGCCGACGCTATCCTCCACGACGTCGACCGGGCTCTGCAAGCAACTATTGCCGGCAGGCCGACGCCGAAAGGCTCGAAGACGGTCGTCGAATTCCTGCCGACGACGTGTCACGTCTACTTCGGCCAGGTCATGGGCGCCAGCCTAACGGCCGCCGGGCTCATGTGCCCTGCCCGATGGCATTTCGCCGGAAAAGGGCGCTGATATCCACGGACCGACGGCGGTCATCAAGTCCTGTGCCAAACTGGAACAGCTCAAGACTGGCGGCGCTCTGCTCAATCAGAAATTCACGCCGTCCGTCGTCGCCGGCCCGAAAGGCCTGGCCCGCCTGGCTGCCCTGGTCCGGTCGTACTTTACCATGGACGGCCATCACATCCAGTTCAACGTCGTCGACAGGGAAACCCTCCTCGATGCTCAGCGCCACCCGGAACAATACGAAAACCTCATCGTCCGCGTAGCCGGCTACAGCGATTACTTCAATAACCTGGACAAAGCCCTGCAGGACGAAATCATCAACCGCACTGAACAGAGCTTTGGGGCGTAAAAAAGACCGTGCATAATGGTTCCTGCCATCATGCACGGTTTTCTTTTTGTTTTAATTGTTGTAAATTTTTTTCATTGTAGGGGCTCGCATGTGGCGAGCCTACAGTGCCAAAAGCGAGTTCACAAGATTCGCGGCGGGCCTTACGAGCCACGAGCCACTATTCAAAGGCTTTCCCAGTGAGCATTTCGTAGGCTTCTTTGTATTTGGCAATGGTCTTGTCGATGACGTCCTGGGGCAGGAGGTAGTCGCTGTCCGGGTTAGCTTTGAGCCAGTCACGGACGAACTGTTTGTCATACGACGGCTGGCTCTGGCCGGCTTTGTAGCCTTCGAGGGGCCAGAAGCGGGAGCTGTCCGGCGTGAGCATTTCGTCGCCCAAGACGATATTGCCTTTGTCATCGAGGCCGAATTCAAACTTCGTATCGGCAATGATGATGCCTTTGGAGAGGGCGTATTCGGCACATTTTTTATACAGGGCCAAGGTGTAATCGCGGATTTTTTCAGCGTATTCCTTGCCTTTTCCCGGGAAGGTCTTGTCGATGAAAGCAGCGCCTTCTTCGAGAGAGACGTTTTCATCATGGTCGCCGAGTTCGGCTTTCGTGCTCGGTGTGAAGATCGGTTCCGGGAGTTTTTCTGATTCTTTGAGGCCTGCCGGCAGTTTGATGCCGCAAACGGTGCCATTCTTCTGATAGCTTTCCCAGCCGCTGCCAGTGATGTAGCCACGGACGATACATTCCATGGGAATCATAGTCAGTTTCTGGCATTTCATGCTGTTGCCGATGAACTGTTCCTGCTGGAAGAATTCCGGCATGTCAGCGTTGTCGACGGAAATCATGTGGTTCGGGATGATATCCGACGTCATATCGAACCAAAACTTGGACATCTGCGTGAGGATGGCGCCCTTTTTGGTGATCTTGTTCTTGAGGATGTGGTCGAAAGCGGAGATGCGGTCCGTTGCGACCATGATAATGCTGTCACCTGCGTCATAGACTTCGCGTACTTTACCGGATTTAAAAGGGGTGTATTCTTTCATCTTGTCTGGCCTCCATGATTCAGAACTTATTTTATTATGGTAGAACAATATTATCATAGCATATTTTTGGGAAAGAAGAAAGGGGGTGTCGCATGTGCGACATCCCCTTTTAAGCAGTTAGCAGCTAGCGGTTAGCAGTTAGTCGCTCGTGGCTCGTTGGGTCAACCCCCTAACCCTAGTCCCTAACCCCTAATCCCTAATCCCTAGCCCCTTGAAATAGGTTCGTTGAGACGTCCCTACGATACGGTCGCGGTCCGGCTTACTGCAGATAATAAGTCAGGCTTACGCTTTGGCTGAGGGTGTTGGTACCGGCTTCGACCGGTGTCGAGTCGGCTTCCATCTTGTTGACGGCCCGCAGACTCATGGCAGCGCCGTAGACGCGGCTGTACGACGGGCTCGTACCGGAAATGTTGATTTCCTTGACGGCACCGAGCTGGCTGCCAGCGGCTTCAGCTGCGGCCTGGGCAGCGCGCTGACCGTTGTGGACGGCTTCTTTGATCAGGTTTTCCTTGATCTGGTCGGCGTGTTCATTGGTAAAACGGACGTTGTTGATCTGGTTGGCACCGAGGCTGCGGCCTTGTTGATGACCTGCGATACCATAGTGAGGTCGGTCAGTTTGACTTCCAGGCTGTTGGTCACCGTATACGACATGACTTTCTGGCCCTTCATGTCATAGTTCGGCGACATATAGAAGCCCGTGGTCTTCATGTTTTCCGCTGGGATACCCATGGCCTTCAAGGCATTCGTGACCTGGTTCATGGCCAGATTATTCTTGGTCCGGGCCTGCTGGGCATCGGCGTCGGTACTGGTCGTGCCGATAGTGACATAAGCCGTATCCGGGGCGACTTCCTGCTGGGCATAGCCCGTGACGGTAACGACAGACGGTTCCGGACCAGCTGCCAGGGCCTGGGGCGCAGCCAGGACCAGGGACGATGCCAGCATAGCGGCGACGACAAGGCCTTTCAAGGGTTTATATTTCATAAGTAAGACCTCCTTTTTAAGATATCCCTATTATACCACGGCAGGGGGATGTACGTCTATGTGGGATAAAATGGCGAAATTGTCTATGATAAATGTTACGAAAGTGTTGCATTTTTTTTCGCGGCGTACTATAATAGCCACAGATACATAGAAAAAGCTAGGGGAGCCTTCGGGCTGAGAAAAGTGACGGATTACACTTGACCCTTTACCTGATGCGGGTAATGCCGCCGTAGGGAAGCTTTACGGGATTATAAAGCTCACCTGCGGAGGACCGCCAGGCGAGCTTTTTTTTATTGCATTAAGGATTATTTTTATATAGGAAGGATGTTTGTAATGGATTACACAACACAGATGGACGCTGCCCGCAAAGGCATCGTCACGCCGCAGATGAAGATTGTCGCTGAAAAGGAACACATGCCCGTTGAAAAACTCATGGCCCTCGTCGCCAGCGGGAAAGTCGCCATTCCGGCCAACAAAGTCCATACCAGCCTGTCGCCGGAAGCTGTCGGCCAGGACTGCCGCACGAAAATCAACGTCAACCTCGGCGTTTCTCCGGAACACAACAACCACGAAGAAGAACTGCAGAAAGTCCAGAATGCCATCGACATGAAAGCAGAAGCTATCATGGACTTGTCCAATTTCGGCAAGACCCGTGACTTCCGCCGCAAACTGGTCAAGATGTCTACGGCCATGATCGGCACGGTCCCCATGTACGATGCGGTCGGCATGCTGGAAAAAGACCTGAAAGACATTACCGTCGATGAATTCTTCTCCGTCGTCGAACAGCACGCAGAAGACGGTGTCGACTTCATGACCATCCATTGCGGCATGAACCGCAAGACGGCACAGCGCATCAAAGACAACCCGCGCCTGACTAACGTCGTTTCCCGTGGCGGCTCGCTGCTCTTCGCCTGGATGGAAATGAACAACCAGGAAAACCCGTTCTACGAATATTATGACCGCCTCCTCGACATCTGTGAAAAATACGACGTCACCCTCAGCCTCGGCGATGCCTGCCGTCCGGGCTGTACCCACGACGCTACCGACGCCGCTCAGATCGAAGAACTCATCACCTTGGGCGAATTGACCAAACGCGCCTGGGCCCACAACGTCCAGGTCATGATCGAAGGCCCGGGCCACATGGTCCTCAACGAAATCGCAGCCAACATGAAGATTGAAAAACGCCTGTGCCATGGCGCTCCGTTCTACGTCCTCGGGCCCTTGGTCACGGACATCGCACCTGGCTATGACCACATCACCAGCGCCATCGGCGGTGCCATCGCCGCTTCCTGCGGTGCCGACTTCCTCTGCTATGTCACACCGGCTGAACACCTGCGCCTGCCGACCGTCGACGACGTCAAGGAAGGCATCATCGCTGCCCGCATCGCAGCCCACGCTGCCGACTTGGTCAAAGGCATCCCGGGCGCTCAGGAATGGGATGACGCCATGAGCAAAGCCCGCGTCGACGTCGACTTCGACAAGATGATTTCCCTGTCCATCGACCCGGAAAAAGCTCGCAGCTATTACGAATCGAGTAAACCGGAATGTGAAGGCACCTGCACCATGTGTGGCAAGATGTGCCCGGCCCGTACGATGAAACGCATCCTCGCCGGCGAAGACGTCTCCATCCGCTAGCTCCAACCTAAATTTACCTCATAGATACTGAAAAAGGCCCGTCGCCAGATGACGGGCTTTTCAGGTGCAGACCGCCGTTCGCAGGCGGCAGGTTGCAAAAAATACACGACCTGCGGCCGACCAGTAGGGGCTTCCACGTGGGAAGTCCGCTAGAGAGAGTTGACCACAGCCCATCCGAGTATAACGGCAGGATTTTACGAATCACGAACTACGGCCTTTCCTCGGATTCAGATGCGGCGTTTCGCCGCGACCGACTCATGAGTGTATTATGACCATGTGCTGGTCGTCATAAATTCCGGTTGTGTACAGAATTCGCGCGGCCTTTTTGGCCCGTCAGGTGCCGACCAGCGGAAGGCGCAAGACGGTTGCCAAAACGGACAGCAGAGGCTGGACGGCTTTTGGCCGTCCCCTACGGTATCGCATACAGGCGATGATACAGAACGCGGTTGCAGGCCGCAAAAAAAATACACGACCTGCGGCCTTGTGCGTAGGGGCCGGCCTGGTTAAGGCGGCCCGCTGCGAGATTTGACTACAACCCATTCATGTATGATGGCAGGTTTTTACGAGCCACGAGCATTTGTCATGGTACCGGCTATTCACAGAAGTCACGGCTGCCAAAACGGACAGCAGTGGCTGGGCAGCCCGCTGTGAGGGTTAACCACAACCCATTCGAGTATAATGTCGATTTTTACGAACCACGAGCCACGAACCACGGCCTTTTCCACGAGCCGAGGGTCACTTCGAGGCGATGTTGTTACGCTGAATCTGTTGCCGCGCAGCGGCATCTGAGCCCGAGGCGGCCTGCGAACGGCGGCCTGCGGGGCCGTCAGGCCCCAACCGCGATGAACGACGAACGACCTACGATGAACGGTTTTATGCCTGGTTGTCAGGCCTCAGGATTTGTCAAAGCATCTATGAACTGGCGGGCTATGCTGGACAGGTAGCGGTGTTTGGGTGTGATGACGGCCAGTTGGGTGCGCAGGCGCGGTTCGTCGATGGCTTTGGTCTGGAGCTGGGGCAGGCGGGCCGGCGAGATGGCCGATGCCGGGACGACGGCGTAGCCAGGCCGGTTTCGGCCCAGAGCAGGGTCGTCCGGGCGTCGTCATTGCGGCAGAGGAGGTTCGGCGTGAGGTTGTGGGCTTCGCAGACGTCGTGGAAGAGCTGGTCGAAGCGGCGGTAGAGGATGAGTGGCAGGCCTTGCAGTTGTTCTATGGTCAGGGAAGTTTGGCCCGGGCTGGGGTCGGCCAGGGTATCGGCATAGGCCAGGACCATCGGTTCTTCAGGCAGCAAGGTGCAGTCGAAGGCGTCCTGCTTGAAGGGCGTGCGGACGATGCCGATTTCGATGAGACCTTTGCCCAGCATGTCCAGGACGCGGAAGGTGTTGCCGTCATAGATTTCAAAGCGGATGCCCCGATGACTGTCGTGGAATTGGCGGAGCGCCGGCCGGAGGATGACGCTGCCCGACGAGGACACGGTTCCGATGGACAGGGTGCCGCGAAGGCCGTTCTTGAAGTCGGCGATTTCCCAGCGCGTCGAGTCGGTGAGAGTGATGATTTGGCGGGCCCGGCGGTAGAGGATTTCGCCGGCATCGGTCAAAGTCACGCTGCGCGGTTCCCGCTGCAGGAGCTGCACGCCCAGTTCTTCTTCCAGGGCTTTCATCTGCTGGCTCAACGGCGGCTGGGCCATGTGCAGGCGACGGGCAGCCGCCGTGATCTGGCCTTCTTCGGCGATGACCATGAAGTACGTGAGTTGACGGATATCCATATCGATGCCTCCTTGACATATGATTTACGTATATTATATCAATTATACAAATATTTTCAATATAGTAAAAGCCGTGTTATACTAAGACCATAGAAACGATGAATCGTCAAGAAAGGATGATAGATGATGAACGATATTGTGACTCCGAAACGGGACGCCCATTTCTTTTGGACCCTGTTCAAATCGACTTTTTTAATCAGCGCCTTCACTGTCGGCGGCGGCTTCGTCATTATTCCCCTGTTGAAAGGGAAATATGTCGATGAATACCACTGGATCAGCGATAAGGATACCCTCGACATGGTGGCCATCGCCCAGTCCATGCCCGGCGTCATCGCCGTCAACAGTGCCGTCATCCTGGGCTACCGCATGGCCGGGGTCCTGGGGACGCTGGTCGCCCTGGTGGCGACGGTGCTGCCTTGCCTGATTACGCTGTCGATTATTTCTTACTGTTATGATTTCTTCATCCAGAATCTCTATATCAAGATGATCCTCCGCGGTATGCAGTGCGGGGCGACGGCCTCATCGTCAATGTCGGCATCGACCTTCTCATCAAGCAGGGAAAGAAGAAGCTCCTCCTGCCGATTGCCATCATCGTGGCGACATTCATTGCCAACTTATGCTTTGATGTCAATATCATGGCACTCATCGTCATCGACGGCATCATCGGCTTCGCTTTCATGCGCGACAAGAAGTACGACTAAGGGAGGGACTTATCATGATATATCTGTTACTTTTTTGGGAATTCTGTAAGTCGGGGCTTTCTGTGTCGGCGGCGGCTATGCGTCCATGCCGCTGATCCAGGCCAGTGTCGTCGATACCTTTCATTGGCTCTCGATGAGCGAATTTGTCGATATCTTCACCATTTCTCAGATGACTCCGGGGCCGATCGGCATCAATGCCGCGACCTTCGTCGGCACCAAAATCGCCGGATTAGGCGGAGCTGTGGCTGCCACCCTGGCTTCGTCACGCCGTCGTTTTTCTTGGGAATTATTTTAGCACGCATCTTCCTCAAGTACGGTGACATCGGTCCTATCCGGGGCATCCTCAACGGCCTGCGCCCGGCTGTCGTCGCCTCATCTGCGTCGCCAGCCTGAGCTTCATCCTCCTGGCTTTGTGGAATACGGAAACCCTGCCCGATGACTGGTCGGCTTTCAGTCTCGGCGGCCTGGCCATCCTCATCCTGGCCATTGCAGCGACGCGGCGTAAGATCGGCGTCATCAAGGTCCTCATCGGCTCCGGTGTCTTGGGCCTGGCCTTAGGCATTGCCGGCCTCATCTAACTTCGATATATTGGGAGTCCAGGCTCTGGAGGAAGCGGCTCGGCGCATAGAGCTGATTGCCGATTCCCTGGTGCCAGCTCAGATACAGCCTCTTTTTGGCCCGCGTAATGGCGACATAAAAGAGGCGTTTTTCTTCTTCGATATTGCCTTTCTTTACGGACCAGAAGGTCGGGAAGACCCGGTCTTCCAGGCTGGCCAGGAAGACGTAGTCGAATTCCAGTCCCTTGGCCTGATGGATGGTGATGATCGGGATTTTCGGGTCCCTGGCCAGCATGCTGTCCAGTTCGCTGTTGGACAGGGCTGTCAGCTTGAGGAATTCCGCCAGGCGTCGCGGGGGTCCTGGGCCGGGTCGTCCGTTTCCTTGGCGATGCGGTAGAGTTTGCGGACGTTTTCCAGGCGGTCGATGTGATGGGCCGCATCGCTGGCATCACGATGGCTCTCGTACCAGGCCTTGACACCGCTTCGTTCATGACGGCGGCGATGATGGCTATGGGCCGGTCCTGGTAAGATTGGCGGCGGAAACGGGCCATGTCGCGGCTGAAGGGAGCGAAGAGGGGCAGGTACATAGACAGGGAAGCGCGGCGGGCTGCCGTGGCCGGTGCTATCTTTTCTTTTACGGCGTAGCACAGGAGACCGGCCGTGGCCAGGATGTCATCGAAGGCGTCGTGCGACGGCTGATGGTCGATGGGGAAGGTTTCGCTCAGCGTAGCCAGTTTATGGTTGATAAGATTGGGATAGAAGCGGCGGTATATGTCCAGCGTGTCGTAATAGGGGAAGTCACCGCTTTCGGCCATGTCCAGGCGCTGGAGCTCGCTGTGCAGGATGGACAGGTCATACGTGACGTTGTGGCCGACGATGACGGCATCTCTGGCAAAGTCCAGAAAGGCAGACAGGGCTTCTTTCGGATCCCGGCCTTCGGCGGCTAACTGGTTGTCGCTGATGTGATGGACGTAGAATGAGGTCCCGACAGAACGGCTGGCGCGGACGTAGGTATTGAATTTGTCTGTGACCTGGCCCTGGGCGTCAAGGCGGACGGCGGCAATCTGGATGATTTCGTCTGTCGTCGTGTCGGTCCCCGTGCTTTCGACGTCGAAGACGACGATGCGTCCATCTGCCAGGGCCGTCAGCAAGAGGCCGTAAGGGTCGCCCGTTTCCTGGGAAATGGGGTCGATGAAGTCGCAGAGCCGGAGGCCCAGGCGGCGGTAGGACTCGCTTTCGATGGTTTCGATGGTCCGCCGGCCGATGCGGGGGACGAAGCGCAGGAGGATGCGTTTCAGGCTGAGGTTGTCGTGCTTGTTGAGGAGCAGCCGCAGGTAGGCCAGGACGTCTTTACATTCCTGGCGTTTGAACAGGTGGAACTGGTCGATGCAGGTGACGGGCAGACGGGATGCTGGCGGATAGTGGAGATTATGGGCCGTAATACCTGTCCACAGCTGCTGGGCCTGGCGGTTGCCGCGGACGAGGATGCAGGCTTTGAGGCGCTCTTCAGGCGGCAGCTGGTTCAGTTCCTGGAAAATCCAGCGGCTTTCGTCGAGAAAGGTATCGGCCTGGTGGACGACGATGGGTTCGCCTGGGACTGCGGCTGCGGCCTGGCCCGGCTGGGGTAGATGTGGTGGACCGTCACCTGGCCGAAGAGGTGATTCAGGCAGCTTTCGGCGGCCTTCAGGAGGAGCTGCGTAGCCCGGTAGTTGGTCGTAAAGGTGATTTCCCGGGGATGGTAGGTCTTGCGGAATTGTTCCAGAATATATTCCGGATAAGAACCGCGCCATTCGTAAATGGTCTGGAAGTAATCGCCGCAGAGGAGAATGTTGCGGCCCGGGAAGAGGCGGCTGATGACGGCGTATTCGACTTCGCTCGTGTCCTGCATTTCGTCGACGGCGATGAAGCGGAAGCGGTCCCGCCAGCGCTGGCAGCAGGCGTCGGCGCTGAGGAAATCGTAGCGCCGGTGATGAGGTCCGTGAAGTCGACGGCGTGGTTGTCGGCCAGGAAGGCATCGTATTGCTGGACCAGGGCGTCGCCGTGGTCGCTGAGCCAGGCCTGGATGCTTCTTTGGGTGCCGTGAAATCGTGGAGGTCCGGGATGACGCGCTGTTTCTTCCTGAATTCGATGAAGTTCTGCAGGGCCTGGGTATCGTTGCCCGGGGCTGACGCTGCCGCAGGCAGGCTGTCGATGATCTGCCGGCAGTCTTCGTCGTCGTAGAGCAGAAAGTCGTTGTAACGGTCGCTCTGGCGCTTCGTTTCTTCTTTGATGAGGCTGTAACAGAAACTGTGGATCGTCTTGACGACGACAGCCAGGCTCTTTTCGCGGGCCGTGGCGATGATGCGGTTCTTCAGTTCTTTGCAGGCCCGGTTGGTGAAGGTCAGGCAGAGTATCTGCGAGCCTTCGGCGGCGCCTGTTTCCAGGATGTGGGCGACCCGGCAGGCCAGGACGCGGGTCTTGCCCGTGCCGGCTGGCGCGTTGAGCAGGATCGGCTGCGACAGGTCGCTGACGACTTGCTGCTGCTGGTCATTTAATTCCATAATCTATCCCTCCGTGTCGGTCATTTTCCTCCATTGTAACATAGTCGGCGCTATCCGTGTATAAACTGTGATAGAACGGGCGATTTTCATTGACAGTCCCGGAGGTTTTTGATAGAATCAAAGTGTATTTGATAATCTTTCAATCAATAAGGAGATGCACTATGACAAGACGTTTATGGACAGGTTCTTTGCCGTTTGTAAACAGTCTCCGTGTGTCTAACTGAAAAAAGCCCAAAGGTGACGTGTGTCACTTTTGGGTTTTGTTTTTCCTAAGGAGGGGTCTCTGTTGAAGGTCGGTTTGATCATGGGAAGCGATTCTGATTTTCCCGTTATGAAAAAAGCGATTGCTATTTTTAAAGAATTTGGTGTTGAATATGAAGTCTTGTTAGCGTCGGCCCACCGCACGCCGGCTGCTGTCCGGGAATTCGTTTCGACAGCCGAAGAACGGGGCATCAGTGCCTTTGTCGTCGGTGCCGGTATGGCAGCTCATCTACCCGGCGTCGTCGCCAGCTATACGACGCTGCCTGTCATCGGCGTCCCCTTGGAAAGCGGCAGCTTCCAGGGCATGGATGCGCTGCTGGCCATTGTACAGATGCCGTCGGGCATCCCCGTTGCGACCGTTGCCATCAACGGTGCCAAGAACGGAGCGCTCCTGGCCGTACAGATCGGCGCTGCCAGCGATGCGGCCTTAGCCAAGAAATACAAGGCCTACCGCGAAAACATGGCTAACGAAGTCATGGAAAAGAACCAGAAGTTGCAAGAAACCGTAAAGTCCCTCTAAGGGCAATACAGACTATTTTTCGTTATAACAGGAGGTTTAATTCATGTTTTACGATCCGATTTGGGATAAGCAGCATGAAGAATGTGGTGTCTTAGGTATTTACGATAAACACCTCGATATTCCCCGCTATATTTACTGGGGGTTGTTCGCATTACAGCATCGTGGCCAGGAAAGCGGCGGCATCGCCCTGACTGACGGCCAAGATATCCATACGTTCCGCGGCATGGGCCTCATCAGCACGGTCTTCGCCAACGGCGTACCTGAAGAAGAAGGCGGCCCCGTCGGCATCGGCCACGTCCGCTATTCGACGACAGGTTCCAATAATCCCCGCAATATCCAGCCCCTGGCCGTATACACGCCTATGGGACAGCTAGCACTGGCTCATAACGGCAACCTGACCAACACCCGGACTCTGCGGGAAGAACTGGACCGCGGCGGCGCGACCTTCCAGACGACCATGGACAGTGAAATCATCGTCAACCTCATCAGCCGCAGCCAGAAAGACACCATCGAAGAACGCATCATGGAAAGCATGAACCGCATCCAGGGGGCGTACTCACTGGTACTCATGACGAAAGATACGCTCTATGCGTCCGGCGATCCCTATGGCTTCCGCCGCTGTGCATCGGCCGTACCGATGAAGGCGGCTGGGTCCTGGCTTCGGAAACGTGTGCCCTCGACGCCATCGGCGCCAAGTTCGTCCGCGACGTACAGCCCGGCGAATTCGTCCAGATCAATGAAAAGGGCGTCAAATCGACGATCTTTGCCAAGGCACCGCGTAAGCAGGTCTGTTCCTTTGAATACATTTATTTCGCCCGTCCGGACAGCGTCATCGACGGTCAGGACGTCTACCAGGTCCGCCTGAACATGGGCCGGGAAATGTGGAACGAAACGCAGTATGATGCGGACATCGTCATTTCCGTCCCGGACAGTGGCAACACGGCAGCTATCGCTACGCCCAGGCTTCGGGCATCCCCTTCAAGCACGGCCTCATCAAGAACCGTTACATGGGCCGTACCTTTATCAAGCCGAACCAGAAACAGCGCGAACTGGCTGTCCGCATGAAGCTGAATGTCGTCAAGTCCGTCGTCAAGGACAAGCGCATCGTCATGGTCGACGATTCCATCGTCCGCGGCACGACGAGCGGCATCATCTGCAAGCTCCTGCGCGAAGCCGGCGCCAAGGAAGTTTACATGTGCGTATCGGCACCGCCTATCAAGTATCCCTGCTTCTACGGCATCGACACGTCGGTCCGCAAGGAACTCATCGCTTCGACGTTCAGTGTCGAACAGATCCAGAAATACATCGGCGTGGACAAACTCCATTTCATTTCCATCGACGGTCTCAACCGGGCTGTCGAACATATCCCCAAGGAAGATATGTGCTTAGCTTGCTTCAATAACGACTATCCTACGGACACTCCGCAGGCCAATGAGGAAGGAGAAAAATATGCTCTCGAACACAAATAAAGGATTGACTTATGCTGATGCCGGCGTCGACATCGATGCTGGCAACAAAGCCGTAGAATTGATGAAAGATTCGGTCAAAGCCACGTACCGTCCGGAAGTCCTCGGCGACCTCGGCGGCTTTGGCGGCCTCTTTTCCCTGATGAACAGCGACATCAAGAAACCGATCCTGTCAGCGGTACCGACGCGTCGGCACGAAGCTGCGCCTGGCCATCATGATGGGCAAACACGATACAGTCGGTCAGGACTGTGTCGCCATGTCCATCAATGACGTCCTCGTCCAGGGTGCTGAACCGCTCTTCTTCCTGGACTACATCGCTGTTGGCAAGCTCGACCCGGTCCAGGTTGCGACCATCGTCAAAGGCGTTGCCCATGCCTGCCAGGAATCGGGCTGCGCTCTCCTCGGCGGCGAAACGGCTGAAATGGCCGGCTTTTATGCCAAAGACGACTATGACCTGGCTGGCTTCGGCGTCGGCATCGTCGACCGCGACAAGGTCATTACCGGCGAAAACATCAAGGCCGGCGACGTCCTCATCGGCCTGCCTTCGACAGGGGTCCACTCCAACGGCTTCTCCCTGGTCCGCAAGATCGTCCTGGAACGGCAGAACATGAAGCTCGACCAGTACGTCGATGAACTGGGAATGACCATCGGTGAATGCCTGCTCACGCCGACCCGCCTCTATCCGCGTCCGTGCCTGCCGATCATCAAGAACTTCACCGTCAAAGGCATGGTCCACATCACTGGCGGTGGTTTCTATGAAAACATCCCCCGCGTCCTGCCGAAAGGCGTCGGCGTCGATATCGACGTCACGGCGTGGCCGCAGTTGCCGATTTTCGGACTCCTCCAGAAATGGGGCAACGTCGATGCTAAAGAAATGTACCGTACCTTCAACATGGGCATCGGCATGATCATGATTGTCGATGAAAAAGACGCTGACGCCGTCCTCAAGAACCTGGCCGACCGCGATGAAAAGGCTATGTCATCGGCAAAGTCGTCGATTCCGACGTACCCGTAACCTTGCGGGGAGGCGTATTCCATGACTAAGAAGAAGATGGTCATTTTCGCATCAGGCCGCGGCTCCAATGCCATCGCCCTCCACGATGCCGTCGAAGCCGGCACGATCAATGCGGAAATCAAGGCCCTGGTCTGCGATATCCCGGGCGCACCGGTCATGGACCGCGCTAAGGAATGGGGCGTACCGGTCATTTTGGCCGACCGCAAATCCTTCGACTCGAAAGCGGTCTTTGAAAAATATATCCTCGACGCCATTGAACCGTATCAGGCCGACATCATCTGCCTGGCCGGCTTCATGCGCCTCTTGAGCGGTGACTTCATTTCCCATTATGAACACAAGATGCTCAATATCCATCCGGCCCTGCTGCCGTCGTTCCGCGGCCTCCACGCCCAGCGCCAGGCCGTCGAAGCCGGTGTCAAGATCGCTGGCTGCACGGTCCATTTCGTAGTTCCCGACATGGATGCCGGCCCAATCATCTTGCAGTCAGCCGTACCGGTCTACGAAGACGATACGGAAGACACGCTGGCAGCCCGGATCCTCACCAAGGAACATCCGACTTATGTCAGAGCGGCAGCGCTCTTTTGCGATGATAAATTGACTATCGACGGCAATGTCGTCAAAGGGACTCAGGAATAGGAGGAATTTTCCATGAAAGTAAAACGCGCACTCATTAGTGTATCTGATAAAACGGGCGTCGTCGAACTGGGTAAAGCCCTGGCTGACCTTGGCATTGAAATCATCTCCACGGGCGGCACCATGCGGACCCTGAAAGAAGCGGGCGTACCGGTTATCGCCGTTCAGGACGTCACGGGCTTCCCGGAAATGATGGACGGCCGCGTCAAGACGCTGAATCCGAAAATCCACGGGGCTATCCTGGCTGTCCGCGACAATCCGGAACACGTCAAAGCCATGAAAGAACACGGCATCAAACCAATCGACCTGGTCGTCGTCAACCTCTATCCGTTCCAGCAGACCATTGCCAAACCGGATGTCACCTTGGCTGAAGCCATTGAAAACATCGACATCGGCGGTCCCTGCATGGTCCGCGCTTCGGCAAAGAATAACAAATACGTCGCCATCGTCACCAACCCGTCCAAATACGGCGAAATCATTTCCATCCTCCAGAAGGACGGCGAATTCTCCGACCAGTACCGCCTGGAACTGGCTCAGGAAGCCTTCCATCACACGGCTGTCTATGATACGGCCATTGCCGCATACCTGGCAGAACAGGTTCAGAAGGGGGCCGCAAAATAATGAAGTAGCAGTCATCGGCGGCGGCGGCCGCGAACATACTTTAGCCTGGAAATTGGCTCAGAGCCCGAGCGTCGATAAGCTTTATGCCATTCCCGGCAGCGCCGCTATGAGTGAAGTCGCCCAGTGCGTCGACATCGCCCTGTCCGATTTGGACGCCATCACGGACTATGCCAAAAACGAAGGCATCGACATGCTCGTCGTCGGCCCGGAAGTCCCCTTGACCGAAGGCATTGCCGACCTGGCCCAGTCCAAGGGTCTGGCTGTCTTTGGCCCGAACAAGGCCGCAGCCCAGATGGAAGGGTCCAAAGTCTTTGCCAAGAACCTCATGAAGAAATACCACGTCCCGACGCAGCTTACGCCTCCTTTACCGATGGCGAAGCCGCCAAGGCCTATATTAAGGAACAGGGCGCACCGATCGTCGTCAAGGCCGATGGCCTGGCTGCTGGCAAGGGCGTCGTCGTCGCCCAGACGGAAGCAGAAGCCATCGAAGCAGTCAACGCCATGATGGAAGACCACATCTTCGGTGCTTCTGGCGGCCGCATCGTCATTGAAGAATGTATGGTCGGCGAAGAAGCGAGCCTCTTGCTTCGTCGATGGCAAGACCATCGTGCCATGATTTCCGCCCAGGACCACAAGCGTATCTTCGATAACGATGAAGGCCCCAACACAGGCGGCATGGGGCTTATGCGCCGGCACCGGTAGTCACGCCGGAAATCCGCAAGGAAGTCGAAGAAAAGATTCTGAAACCCGTCGTCGATGGCCTCAAACAGGAAGGCATCACCTACCAGGGTTGCCTCTATGCCGGCCTGATGATCACGCCGATGGCCCGAAAGTCGTCGAATTCAACTGCCGCTTCGGCGATCCCGAAACGCAGGCCGTCTTGCCGCTCCTCGACGGCGACCTGGCCAGATCATGTATGCCTGCGCCAAGGGCACGCTGACGGCCGATATGGTCCACTGGAAAGACGCTGCATCCTGCTGCGTATCATGGCTTCTGCCGGCTATCCCGCTTCGTCCCATAAAGGCGATGTCATCAGCGGCCTCGATGCTGTCGATAAAGAAGACGTCATGGTATTCCACTCCGGTACGGCCAAGAAAGACGGCCAGTACGTCGCCAACGGCGGCCGCGTCCTCGGCGTTACGGCCGTAGCAGGGGACCTCAAGAGCGCCATCGAAAAGGCCTATGCCAACGTCAAACGCATCCACTTCGACGGCCAGCAAGTCCGCAGCGACATCGGCGCCAAAGGATTGAAACACTTGAAATAACGTTCATCGTTCATTGTTCGTCGAAGTCTTTTTCGACCTGCGATGAACGACCGACGACGGTTGTAGTTTGCAGAGAAACCTTTAAATTGAAAACCATCCGCTAACCACTAACAACTTAAAAGGCTTGTCGTCGTACGACAGGTCCTTTTTTTTATTGGCGCCGAATAGGCATGATTAAACCCCCAGTTCAACTGGGGGTAAGTAAAATTTCTTAAAGTAAAAAAAGAACCTCTCATGATACCATGTA
>ENA-OUNI01000516-OUNI01000516.1-human-gut-metagenome-genome-assembly--contig:-NODE-516-length-17797-cov-2.093831_pt1 | contig 17797 bp, 31 predicted proteins | sample MGYA00242499_ERZ504580 | MGnify/ENA primary metagenome ERZ504580 (study PRJEB26092, sample SAMD00036315) | human gut metagenome | host: Homo sapiens | study: EMG produced TPA metagenomics assembly of... | reverse complement strand
ACAGCAGATTCCTTCTGTTGCTTACCTCATTTTAATTCAACCATAGTGCAGTATATTTTCAATACTGGGATTTTCCTTTTAGCTATTCTGGGATTTTACTGGGTACGATTTGGTGGAACTTTGAATCATCGTAATAAACCAGAATGGGATACCATTCCTTCGATTGTCAAAGAAGATGCTTTTTTAGCGAGAGCTTGTGTCGATGACTTAGTGGCTTTAAAATGGGTACGCCGCAAGCTTTAGCTGAAGAAATGCAGCAAAGTGATGAAACCTTGGCTGAACATATTACAAAGATTATGCCGTCAGAACATACAGCAGATTGGCAGGCTTTAAAAAGTCCGTTATTGGCTTATCAGCGAGTCGCTCAAGGGCCTAAAATCAAAAAGCCTCAGCATGTATTCTTTATTGTTGGTGAAAGTGTTCCGCAATGGGCTTTGGATCCACTGTATGCGGGACTGCATGTGTTAGATACGACAAAAAGATTCATTACGAACCCACATACGATGTACTTTAATCATTTTTTGCCGGCCGGTAATATTTCACGGCCTTCTATTGTTTCTTTGATGACCGGGGATTTATGATGCCCAATTAGAATTAAATGAAATGGAAGCCTTTTGGCACAACACAGTGCGACATCTTTTGCTGGGCAAATGAAGAAGTTAGGCTATCAGACTATCTATTGGTATGGTGGCAATGCTTCTAATGGTAACTTCAATCACTTTGGCAGAGCGCAAGGCTTTGACCGCGTGGAAAGTGCCACTGATTTTTGTGGTCCTCAAGCGCCACGTACCTGGGTCGGTGTCTATGACCATGTCTTTTTACAGGAAGCGGCGAAACGGATAAAAGAAATTCAAGAACCGACGTTCCATTTTATTTATACGACATCCAATCATGGGCCTTATAAAATTGAACCAGAAGTATTGAAGTTTGATAAATCCATTTTTGATGAATCTATTGGTTCAGATATCCGCGATAATGAAGAACGGTGCAAAGCCTTGGGGACGGCTCATTATGCTGACCAGGCTGTCAACCGTTTTATTGACGAAATCCAGGAAGCTTTTCCAGATAGTTTGATCCTTTATACAGGTGATCATTCTAATTTATATGGTGATTTAAGTAATTCGTCCTTAGTTCCGCGGGATTATATGTTCCGTGAATTGTATTGTACGCCGCTTTTGATTCATCATCCACAGCTTTCTACGGATTGGTTTGCCAAAGCTAAAATGGGCACGCATTTGAATATCATTCCGACCGTTTTGGAATTAATTGCTCCTAAAAGGCTTTACGTATTACTCACTGTATCCGGCCTTGACGCAAACTCAGCCAGAGTACTTGGTGACACCGAAACAGTGGATGACAGAAAACGAAGTAGGGGAAGTCATGTCTGGTATGGCCGAAAGGCAGGGCGAAGCGACAAGGGAAACCTGCGAAAAATATAACCCCAGCATGGGTACTGGGTGTGAGTTAGCATCAGATTATGTTTCTTTAACTGCGTGGATTGTCAAAAATCTAAATAAATGATAGTGATGAACTATATTAGTAAGAAAAATGGAGAGATGCAAATGTTAGTTCAATATAAATGGGAAGCCCCTGAATTAGATAAAATTTGGAAGGGCCTTTATCAAGAAAATAGTTATATATTTCCATATTCTTCAAGAGAATATAATGAAAATATTTTTAAGTATAAAAAGGTCAAGCCAACTACTTTATTTCAAAAAATTATTTTTTGTATATTACGATAATAGTGATGAAACCACTCCATTAATGATTATACCTGTATATGTTAAAAAGCAATGTGTATACATTTTTGGGGAAAATATTAGCGGAGCTGGAAATTTGGATTTTATTTATTCTCGATATATTACGGATGAACAGCTTTTCTCCGCTTTCAAAGAACTAGGACAATATTTTAAAGGAATGGAATTAAAGCTTTATAAGATAAATCAGCGCTCGCGATATATAAGTTACTTTGTAGAACAATTATAATACTTTATCAAACCTATATGATTTAAAGAAAGAAATGGATCGTGTTTGTGTTAAAATTATTTTCCCTGATGAATATGAGCTATTATTTTCAAGGTCTATCGCGGAATTCAAGATCTAATCTCCACAAAGCTACAACAAGGCTAAAAGACAGATGCAGAAATGCATTTGGATGTAATCCACGGGCCATTCAAAAATAAGAAACTTCTATCTGATTTGATGAGAATTTATACTAAAAGAGAATCGGAAAGAAAGCATCGCAAAAGAGACTTCTTCCCGTTTATTAAACATCGCTATTTTTCAGCTTTGACTTGGGCAATGGAAAATATGGATTCACATTATACTTTTTGTTTATTTTTGCAACATCGTCCGGCTGCTTTCATGAGTGGATTTCTTACTAATTTTAATGAAATTGTTTTTCCTATTGTTGCTATGGATAGCGCCTTTTCCCATTATGCTCCCGGCAAAGTCATGATTAGTGAAAGTATAAAATACCTACAAAAAATTCTCAAATTCGTGGGTTAGATTTATCCCGTGGTGATGAAAGGTATAAATTAGAAATGGGGGGAGAAAAGCACTATAATTATAGATTTTTCTTGCAATATTAGCATGTTATTTGCCTTAATTGTGTAAAAAGAACGAGGCGATTTTTTGAGGTTTTTGCGTAGTATTCAGCAAGATGCAAAATTATTTGTTTATATCCATGTATTGCTCATGGTTTTCCGTTGTGCTTTTTTGGTCATTTATTCGGGGCAGTTAGGGAATGCCGGAGCAGGAGATGTTGCCGAGGCTTTGTGGCTCGGTGCCCGGATTAGTTTGAAGACGACGGCTTTCCTTGTGGCTTTTCCTTTTATCTTTGCGACAATTCCTTACAGTTTATGGCCGCGCTGGCCAGCTCAGAAAATACGAAATGTCTTAGGGAGTGCGGCTATTGCCATTATGACGGTACTTTTTATGGCCCGAATTCCTTATTATGAGGTCTTTCATCATGCCTTTGACATCATGTTGTTCAATGGTATGACGGATGATAAAGCGGCTATTTGGGACACTGTTGTCCATCAGTATCAGTTCTGGCCCCGTCTGGCCGGGGCTGCCGCACTCATCGGCTTGTTTGTCTTTTTGTGGCTGCGTTTAGCGAAGACCCCGGTCTGGACCCCAAAACGGCATGTTCGCCGATATGTCGTCCTAGTAGCTGTCTTAATCCCCATTTTTGGGATATTCTGTCGTTTTGGCGGAGCCTTCAATTCGGACAGCGGCGTTCCTTGGGAAAGTGCAGCTCGTACCGGTATACCTTGTTGAATGAGGCTATTTTAGATGATGGTCAGGCCCTTTATCGGGCTTATTCTACTCACAGACGGGCTACGGAACGGGCCTTGCGTTCAATCTCGCCTGAAGAGCTGCGCCAGGCCATTCAGGTTCTGAGCGGCAATCCACAGGCGGCTACGCTGGATGAAGCCTTTACCCGGAAAACCGTGGGGACGCCTTTGGTTCACCGGCCTCATCATGTCGTCGTCATTTTAGGGGAAAATTATGCGTTATGGCCTTTGCTGCCGGAATATCGCAATTTGGGATTAGCCCGTACTGGTCAATGGCTGGAAGCGAAAGGCACCCATACGTATCGTTTCCTGTCAAACGGTAATGGGACGATGACGTCTCTCAATGGGTTCTTGACAGGGTTGCCTGATGTCGGCCTGTATGTCAACTACATGATGGGGCGCCACGGTGATGTCGATGGCTTAGGGATTGGCGCTATGATGAAACGCATGGGCTATAAGACCGTATTCTGGTATGGCGGATTGCGGAGCTGGCAGGATATCGAGCATTTTACATTGCGCGAAGGCTTTGATGAGTTCCATTGTGCCGATGAATTGCCGAATCAAGGTGAAAGCTCGTCTTGGGGCGTACCGGATGGAATCCTTTTTGATGCGATTCGGGAACAGATGCAGAAAGATGCGGAAGATACGTTCTATTTCATTTTGACGACGAGCAATCATCCGCCATTTGCTTACGATGTCGATGCCCATGGCTTCCCACGGATGAAGTGACGGCTGAATTACCGCCTTCTATTCCCAGCGATAAAAAGACGATAGACCAGCTGGGACATATTTGGTACGCTGATGATGTCATGGGGAGATTCATCAAAGAAGTCGAAAGTGATGACCCGTCGACACTTTTTGCCGTCACCGGCGACCATGCAGAACGGTTCGATTTTGCAACCGATGTGTCCTTATGGGCTTTGAGCGGAATTCCCTGCTATTTCTATGGTGATGGCATCACGCCAGATTACTTTACAGATCAGACGGCGGGGAGTCATTTGCAGATAGCGCCAACTTTGGCGGAATTGATTTTGCCGCCTGGAAGCGCTTATGAATCTTTGTTGCCTCCGCTGACCCAATCGGACAAGGCTTTTAATTACAAGTTATATATTGAAGATGGTCAAATTGGCGAAGAACGGGACTTGAAAGATGTGGACTTGAAACGAACGATAGAAGCGGCCCGTACCGCTGCTATTTGGCGCATTACTCAAGGCAATGCATTGCCTTGAATAGATAGGAGATGACTGATGATGTACTATAAAATGATGTATGAGTCGCCGTTAGGCTCGATGATTCTGGCGGCCAGTGACACGGCGCTGGTCGGGGCCTGGTTTGAAGGGCAGAAGTATTGTTACGGTTCCTTGCAGGGCGAAGTTCTGCGTGAAGAGGATACGCCTATTCTGCGTAAGGCTGCGCGCTGGCTGGATGATTATTTTGCCGGCCGTATGCCGGCTATCATGACATTGCCTTTGGCACCGCAAGGTAGTGATTTTCGCCGTCTTGTCTGGTATCTGCTCTGTCAGATTCCTTATGGTCAGACGACGACCTATGGCGACCTGGCTAAACAAATTGAAGAACGGACAGGGAAGGCTATGTCGGCTCAGGCCATTGGCGGTGCCGTAGGGCATAACCCCATTTCCATCATCATTCCTTGCCATCGCGTCTTAGGGGCCCATGGCAGAGCTACTGGTTATGCTGGTGGCATCGACAAAAAATAGCCCTCCTGCATCTGGAAGGAGTGGCAGTGAAGGCCTAGGCTGAAGTGAATATTTATGAGTCTTATGGTGAATAATGTATAAGCAAACAGCTTTGTCATAAAACATTCCATGTTTTGACAAAGCTGTTTTTTGGACTTTTTAACTCATTTTCTTAAAAAAAAATTACAAATTTCATATAAATTTTATATAAAAGTATAGTCATATCGCTATAATTTGCGAAATATATTTTACCTTATCTACGATGATTCATGAAATTCAAAAGCGGGCGCGCCACGGGTACGCCCCTACGAAATCGCATACAGGCGACGAAGATTATGCGGTCTGCGAACGGTGTCCGACAGGTCCATTCACAGAATAGTGGACAAGGTGGCTATTTCCCTTTATAATATAAATACTTATAGCTATTTGATGAGATTAGCTGAAAAGGGGGATTCATTGATGAATTTTAGAAGTACACGATCTGACGAATGTGTTTCGCCGTCTTATGCGTTCTTGCATGGCTGGCTGCCGACGGGGGTCTTTATGTTCCGGAATCATTCCCGGAAAACGTCCTGTCTTATAAAGACTTGGCTGGCAAATCCTATCAGGAGATTGCTGAAGCCGTCTTGTCTCATTCTTTACGAACTTACGGCGGAAGAACGGAAGCAGATGATGCTTCCGCTTACAATGATACGACCTTCCGCAATGACCGTATCGTACCGCTCCATTCCATCGATACGGATTTGTCCATTGCCGAATTGTTCCACGGCCGGACGTTGGCCTTCAAGGACTTAGCCCTGTCGTTATTCCCGTATTTACTGACAGCTGCCAAGAAGCAGGAAAAAGAAGATCGGGATATCCTCATCCTGACGGCGACCAGCGGCGATACGGGCAAGGCTGCCTTGGAAGGCTTCAAGGATGTCCCCGGTACGAATATTATGGTCTTTTATCCCAGCGAAGGCGTCAGCCCCATGCAGAAGCAGCAGATGCAGAAGCAGGAAGGGGATAACGTCAAGGTATCGGCCATTTACGGCAACTTCGACGATGCCCAGAGTTTCTTGAAACGCGTTTTTACTAGTGCTGAAGTCAATGCTTATGCCAATGATCAAGGCGTCCTCTTCTCCAGTGCCAATTCCATCAACATCGGCCGCTTGTTCCCGCAGGTCGCCTACTATGTATCGACGTATGTCTCCCTCGTCGATAATGGAGCCATCAGCGAAGGCGAAGTGTTTGACGTCATCGTCCCGACAGGGAATTTCGGCAATATCCTGGCCGGGTATTTCGCCAAGAAGATGGGCATCCCCATTGGCAAACTGATTTGTGCATCCAATCAGAACAAGGTCTTGGCCGATTTCTTTGAAACTGGCGTCTACGACATGAACCGTGATTTCTATACGACGTCGAGTCCGTCCATGGACATCCTCTTGTCGAGCAATTTTGAACGCTTCTTGTTCTATGTTGCCAAAGAAGATGCCGCCAAGGTAGCCCAGTGGGAAAAGGACCTCTTGGAAACGGGGAAGATGAGCGTCTCTGCTGACGAATTGAAGGCGCTGCGCCAGGAATTTGAAGGCGGCTGGATTGACGACGATGAAACGAAAGCTGTCATCAATCACGTCTACAATGATTTTGGTTATCTCCTCGATCCCCATACGGCGGTCGCTTATGGCGTCGGCATGAACCGCCATCGTCAGGGTCTTGATGAAGGCCGTCATACGGTCGTCATGGCTACGGCTCATCCCTACAAATTCCCGCCGGTCATTTGCGAAGCTTTGGCCCTGCGTCAAAGCGCCGATCCTTTGACATGCTGGCTGACATCAGCAGTGTCACGGGCATTGCCTTGCCTAAACCACTGGCTGACCTCAAGGATAAGCCGGTACGTTTCAGCGACTCCATCGACAAGGAAGATATGAAGAAAGCCGTCTTGTCCTTCGTCGATGCCATTCGGCCAAACACTAGGAAAGAGGCTTTGCTTTGAGTAGAGGTGTCATTTACGCAATCTTATCGGCCTGGCCTTTAGTATCCAGAATGTCATCGTAAAAGAATTATCCTATACGACGAGCACTGGGGAAATCGCATTTTTTCGCGGCTTCCTCAGTGCCCTTCTGATATTAGGGCTCATGCGCATCCAACACGTACATCTGTCGAAGCGGGATATACCGACACTGACCTTGCGCGGCGTCCTTGGCGGTATCGGCATGATTTGCATTTTCTATGCTCTCCGCGGGATGCCTTTGGCCGATGTATCCATTATTTCCCAGTTGTCGGCGTTCTTCGTCATGCTCTTTGCCGCGATTTTCCTCAAAGAGGTCTTGCCGCCTGGCTCGAAGCTGCCGCTCGTGATTATCTTCGTCGGCGGCTGCCTCGTCGTCCGGCCTTGGAATTTTTCATCGTTCAACGTCTATTCCCTGTTCGCCTTGGGGCAGGCCATCTTCGCTGCCGGTGCCTATACGACGGTAAGCAAGCTCACCGGTCCGGACGCCATCATCCTTACGAAGTGGTCTTGTACTTTTTAGTCTGTGCAGCCCTGGCCGGTATCGTCCTCATGACCCTGACAGGCGGCTTCGTCATGCCGGCTCACGGCGATTGGATATATTATGGCGGCTTGGCCCTGTTCAGTGTCATCGCCCAAATCTGGATGACCAATGCCTATGCGACGGCCAATCCTGTCGTCGTCAGTTTTGTTTCTTATATCGGCGTCTTCTTCAACGCCTCTGGGGCTTCGTCATCTTTGGCGAAATCTTGACGGGCCTGACCGTTGCCGGCGGCGTACTCATCGTCGGCGGTTCCATGTACCTGACCAAGCTCAAGCACGATAAGATTGCTGAAATGGCCAGGATGCAGGAACGGAAGCAGAAAGAGGCATAACATGACTACGAAACAGATTCATGAAACACACATTAAAATCGCCTTTTTTGCCATGCTGCTCATCATGCTGGCCGCTATTTATGTGGCCATCCCGGACTTTTACAGTACGGTCTGGCAGCTGTCGACGAGCGGCAATATGCAGGGGACTATCGACTACCTGCGCTCTTTCGGCGGCTGGGCCGTCCTGGTCAGCATGATCATCGACATCGTCATCAACATCGTTCGGCTTTTGCGTCTATCTTCATTTCCACGGCCAATGGCGTCCTTTTTGGCGTTGCTGGTGGGACTGTCGTTTCCTGGGTAGCCGAAACAATCGGCGTCATCATCAGCTTTTTCTTCATGCGGACTTTGTTCCGCAACAAGGCCAAGAAGGTCATCGAAAAGAGCAAGATGCTGAGCAAGCTCGACCATTACAGTACCTGGCAGGCCATGACCCTGGCCCGGGCGTCCCGTATTCGCCGAACGGCCTGGTCACGGCCCTGGGGGCGCTGAGCCGCATCAGTTATCGCGATTATATCCTGGGCTGTTTCATCGGCAAATTGCCGTCTGTCGCCTGTGAGGTCCTGGTCGGTCACGACCTGGTCATGATGGAAGAACATTCCCTGCGCCTGACCATCGTCCTCATCGTCATCGCCATCGTCTATGGCGGCCTGTGGTACTGGCATCGCCGTCAGCAGGCCAAGAAAGTCCTCCACAAGATCGCCGACGACCTCAAAGACGGCGAAGGCCGCAGTTAATTTCAGAAAGGATAAAGTATCATGGAAAAAGAATATAAATTAGCAGAACAATACCATTTGCAGGGCAATAACTGCATCGAATCGGTCCTCAAGACTGTAACGACACGATGAACCTCCAGCTGCCGGACGTCGCTATCCGCATGGCTTCCGGCATGGGCGGCGGCATCGGCCGGTCGGGCTGTGTCTGTGGGGCCTTGAGCGGTGCCTGTCTGGTCATCGGCGCCTCGTCGGCCGGCTCACACCCGATGAAAAGCCCTTGCCCGAAGTCTACAAATACACCAGCGAGTTCCATGACCGCTTCAAAGAACACTTCGGCGCCACCTGCTGCCGGGCCCTCAACACCCTCAGTTTCGGAACGCCGGAATACCGCAAGCACTGCATCAAGATTACGGCCACTGCCGCCGACATGGTCTCCGACTTCGTCGCCGAAAAAGGCTTGTTGAAGTGAGTTTAGTGGCTCGTGGTTCGTGGTTCGTATAACAAAAGCTGTCGCTTATGCGACAGCTTTTTTTCGTCTGTAGGAGCTCGCACGTGGCGAGCCCGTTTCATGATATGTTCGATTTTCCCGACATGATAAAGCATTGGAAACATTTTTCAGGAGCGGGCGCCCACGTGGCGCCCCTACGCATTTTTGGCGAATCACTAGCACGAGCCACCATCTCTTATAAGAAGATGTACTTCATGACGAAGATGACGGCCAGGCAGTACATGAGGTAGGGAAATCTTTCCCGTTTGCCTGTGAGCAGGTTGATGACGACATACGAGATGATGCCGAAGGAGATGCCTTCGGAGATGCTGTAGCAGAAGGGCATAGCGATGATGGTGATGTATGCCGGGATGGATTCACTGAAGTCGTCGAAGTCGATGCCGGCGACGGACTCAGCATGAGGAAGCCGACGATGACCAGGGCCGGTGCCGTGGCAAAGGCCGGGATGGCCATGAAGAACGGCGACAGGAAGAGGGACAGGGCGAAGAGGACAGCGACGCAGACTGCCGTCAGGCCCGTGCGGCCGCCTTCGCTGACGCCGGTAGCGCTTTCGACGAAGGTCGTCGTCGTACTGGTGCCGATGACAGCGCCAACTGTCGTGGCGACAGCGTCGGCCAGGAGGGCGCCTTTGATGCGCGGCAGGCGGCCGTTCATCGAGCATATTGCTTGACTGAGACGCCGATGAGTGTGCCCAGGGTATCGAAAATATCGACGAAGAGGAAGGCGAACATGACGACTAAGAAGTCCAGGCTGAAGACGCGGCTGAAGTCGAGCTGACCCAGGATGGGGCTCAGGCTGGCCGGGGCAAAGGCAGCGGCGCCGCCGGACAGGTCGGGGATGACGCTGAACATCTTCATTTCCGGATTGGGTACGTAGAGGCCGGTCAATTCGCAAAGGATGGCCAGGATCCAGGTGAAGAGGATACCCCAGAGGATGTTGCCGCGGACTTTTTTTGACCATCAGGACGGCCGTAAAGACGATGCCGATCATGCTAGGAGGACCGTAATGCCGACAGTGTGGAAGGTGCCCGCAGCCGCGGACTGTTTGAACGAGAACAGGGCGATTTTGGTGGCCGGATTGGCGACGATAATCTGGCGTTCAACAGGCCGATGAGGCGATGAACAGGCCGATGCCGGCGGAGACGGCTTTCTTCAAGGTCATGGGGATGGCGTTGAAGATGGCTTCGCGGACATTGGTCAGAGACAGGACGATGAAGATAACGCCTTCAAAGAAGACGGCGGCCAGGGCCATTTCCCAGGTGTAGCCCATCTGCAGGACGACAGTAAAGGCGAAAAAGGCGTTCAGGCCCATGCCCGGTGCCAGGGCGAAGGGATAGTTGGCGAAAAAGGCCATGCACAGCGTCCCGATAAGGGAAGCCAGGGCGGTTGCGTGAGGACGGCACCTTTGTCCATGCCGGCGGCGCTCATGATGGTCGGGTTGACGGCCAGGATGTAGGCCATGGTCATGAAGGTCGTGATACCAGCCAGGATTTCCGTGCGGACCGTCGTGCCATTTTCGCTCAAGTGGAAGAAACGGTCGAGGAAGGACGGTTGGTTTTCCATAATACATTCACACTCCTTTAGTAATAAAACAAGTTGACATCCATCCGGAAATACATGAAGCCAAATAGCAGACGACGGATATCAACTGATATCATTATTATAGGGTGTTCTGCCTTTTTGGGCAACTATTTTGTCAAAAAAAGGAAATCTATGGTACAATGAGTCCGAAAGATAAAAATCTTACGCCTTTACCGATAGGAAGGAGTACATTATGACTATGACACGGAATCTTTTGAAACGGCGTATTGCCGTAGCCCGGGGCTTGGAACCGGGGGACGTCGTCCTTAAAAACTGCCAGATCGTCGACGTCTATACACAGACCATCCGGCCTGGGGATATCGTCATCGCCGACGGCATCATCGCCGGCGTCGGCGGCCCTTATGAAGGACAGGAAGTCATCGATGCCATGGGGCCTATGCCGCACCGGGCCTCATTGAAAGCCATATCCATATCGAATCGTCCTATGTCAGCCCGGAAGAGTTCGGCCGCTTGGTCGTCCCCCTGGGAACGAGACGATCGTCGCGACCCGCATGAAATCGTCAACGTCTGCGGCCTGGCCGGCCTTCGTTACATGATGGAAGCCGCTGAAAAGACGGCCCTGGACGTCCGTTTCATGGTGCCGTCGTGTGTCCCGGCGACGCCTTTCGACCACAGCGGGGCCGTGCTGGAAGCAGACGACATGAAAGCGCCCCTGGCCGACGACCGCGTTCTCGGTGTCGGTGAATTCATGAACTGCCCGGGCATCCTGAACGGCGATGATGCCGTCCTGGACAAGCTCGTCGCCGCCTATGAGGCGAAAAAGCCCATCGACGGCCACAGCCCCGGCGTCACTGGCAAGGACCTGCAGGCCTATGCGTCGGCCCAGATCCGGACGGACACGAATGTTTCACCTTGGACGACGTCGAAGCGCGCCTCCAGGCCGGCATGTACGTCATGCTGCGCAACGGTTCGGCCTGCCATGACCTGCCAAATCTGGTCCGGGCCGTGACGCCGGCCAAGCTGCGCCGCTTCCTGCTCTGTTCGGATGACCTCCATCCCAAGACGATCTTTGAGAAAGGCCACCTCAACGAACACCTGCGTCTCTGCGTCGCCGCCGGCCTGTCGCCGCAGGCGGCTATCACCATGGCGACCCTCAACGCCGCCGACTGCTATCACTTCGACGACCGCGGCGCCTTGGCACCGGGCAAGCGGGCGGACATCGTCCTCTTTGAAGACCTGAAGGACTTCCACGTCCTGGCGACCTTCATTGGCGGTCAGAAAGCAGCGGAAAAGGGCCAGTATCTCCTGCCCTTTACGCGGGCTGATTACAGCGCCGTCGGCAGCTCCGTCTGCATCGCCGGTTTTTCCGAAGCGAAACTGGTCATGCACTTGACATCGGACCGGGTTCGGACTATCGACATCGTGCCCGGCGGCGTCGTCACGGAAAAAGGGGAAGCCTTATCCATCGCGATGCCGCGGCGATTTCGACTACGACCCGCAGGCCGATATCGTCAAGGTCGCCGTCGTCGAACGCCATCACGGCACGGGCTGCGTCGGCCTGGGCCTGCTGCGCGGTTATGGACTTAAACGAGGCGCCGTCGCCGTATCCGTGGCTCACGATTCGCACAACATCATCGTCGCCGGCACGAACAATAGGGATATGGCCGCTGCCGTCGAGGCCCTGGAGGGCCAGAAGGGCGGTATGGCCATCGTCTTGGACGGAACGGTCCTGGCATCCATCCCGTTGCCCATTGCCGGCCTCATGAGCGACCAGCCGGCCGCCGCTGTCGATGCAGCTATGGACGAGCTTTACGCCAAGGCCCACCATATCCTGGGTGTCAGCGCTGACGTCGATGTCGTCATGACGTTGTGCTTCATGAGCCTGCCCGTCATCCCCAAGCTGAAATTGCTGGACACGGGTCTCTTCGACGTCGAAGCCTTCGATTTCGTTCCCATTGAACTTTAAGGAGGTATGATTATGGATGCCAAGAAAGTTAAGTTAGTCGTCATCAAGTCTCATTGTGATTTTTATAAAGAAGGCGATGAAATCGTCTTCGACGGTCCTGTCATCGATAAAGCAAAGAGCGGCGCCCTCTGCATGACGGCCCTCCAGGCCCTTTATCCTTATGTCTTCGCCGGCCGCCAGGGTTCGCTCTGGCCGTCGGATATCCAGTGTCCCGACTGCGACGAAGGCGTCATCTTCCGCGTGGTGGAACAATGATGCATAACCCTAATAGGCAGAACGAGAAGGTATTGGCAAATGGCTTGACGACCGTGATATAATGAAAGGTAGAATGATAGTCGTGTGAGTGGGGAGGAATGTGAAAGTTGATACTCAGCAAAGCCTGTAAGACAAAGATGGCTGCTCTTTTCATCGGCCTCATGGCCTTGATGCCGGTGCAGGCCATTACGCAGGAAGAAATGGTCTATGACCAGGTCAGCAAATATATCCGCGGCAGCGAGGCGGCGGCCATTGCCAAGGATATCTGTGATGCATCCTATACGTATGACGTCGACCCGATCCTCGTCGCCGCCGTCTTTACGACAGAAAGCCATTTCGATAATTCTGCCGTTTCCGGCGTCGGTGCCGTCGGCATTGCCCAGCTCATGCCGTCTACAGCGGCATCACTCAAGGTCAATCCCTACAACCGCAGGGAGAACATCTTTGGCGGCGTCAAGTACCTCGGCCAGATGGTCGAACGCTACCGCACATGGGACCAGCCCTTTGTCTATGCCGAAGCGGCGTATAATGCCGGTCCGGGTGCTGTCGATCGGGCCCGTGGCGTGCCGCATTATACGGAGACCATGAATTATGTCCAGACCGTCGAACAGACGCGGCGGGAAATCTGGCGCCTTGCCGGTCATGAAGCCATGGCCCTGAAGCCGTACAAGCGGTCGGCCATGACCGCGACGGAAAAGGAAGCGCCCATTTTTCCGAGCCTGAAAGAATGGCATGAACAGCACAGCCAGAAAGCGGCCGCTGTCCAGACTAAGACTACGGTCCGGCCCAAGACGGCCCGCGTAGCCAATTCGGTCCGTAGCCCGCAGCCCGTGTCGTATTGGACGACGTCGCGGCCCTGGGACACGCGGAGCAGTAAAAAATAATATCGAGGAAGGGACCTCGCATCAGCGATTATGCGATCTCCCTTTTTTTACGGCCTGGAGCCGTAAGGAATGAAAAAAGGAGTTGTGAAATGGAAAAAGAATTGATTCACCTGGAGCACGTATCCAAGACCTATGATGGGCACAAGGTATTAGATGGCCTTGATCTGACGATTTCTGAAAATGAATTCGTGACTCTCCTCGGCCCCAGCGGCTGCGGCAAGACGACGACGCTCCGCCTCATTGCCGGTTTTGAAACGCCTGATGAAGGGCGTATCCTCTTCGATGGGGCCGATATCACCCAGCTGCCTCCGAACCGGCGTCAGGTCAATACGGTGTTCCAGAATTATTCTCTTTTTTCCCATATGGACGTGGCCGAAAACATCGCCTTCGGGCCGAAGATTCACGGCAAGTCCCGCGATTATATCCGCGATAAGATCCGCTATGCCCTGAAACTGGTCAACCTCGACGGCTACGAACATGCCAACATCGTCGACTTGTCCGGCGGCAGCAGCAGCGCGTGGCCATCGCCCGGGCCGTCGTCAATGAGCCGCGGGTCCTGCTCCTGGACGAACCCTGAGTGCCCTGGACCGGAAATTGCGCCGCAGCATGCAGCTGGAACTCATCAAGATCAAAGAAGAACTGGGCATTACCTTCGTCTTCGTCACTCATGACCAGGAAGAAGCCCTGAGCATGTCCGACACGGTCGTCGTCATGAACCAGGGTTATATCCAGCAGATCGGCACGCCCGAAAGCATTTACAATGAACCGGAAAACGCCTTCGTCGCCGACTTCATCGGTGACAGCAACATCGTCGACGGCCTCATGGTACACGACAAACTCGTGCGCATCGCCGACTACGACTTCGACTGTGTCGACGTCGGCTTCGGGACCAACCGCCCTGTCGATGTCCAGATCCGGCCGGAAGATATGGAACTGCAGCCGCCTCGCGACGGCGGTTTCAACGGCGTCGTCACCAAGACGATTTTTGAAGGCATGACCTATAACCTCACCATCCAGGCGCGGGGGATCGAGTGGCTGGTCAAATCGACGAAGCACTATCAGCCGGCGACGAAGTCAGCCTCTGGGTGGACCCCTTCAATATCCAGATTATGAATAAACCGGAATCGGAAGACGAAAGGGCGATGGAAAATGATTAATTCAGCAGCGATCCGCAACCTCTTTGCCGCGCCCTTCCTCATCTGGGCGGTTTTATTTATCTTCTGTCCCGTCGTGGCCATCGCCTGGTACGGCCTGACCGATGCCCACGGCGCCTTTACCCTGGCCAATATCAGCCTCATCGCCCACTGGGAGTACCTGAAGGCCCTGGAACTGTCCATCGTCCTGGCCCTCATCAGTACGGTCATCTGCCTGGTCGTGGCTTATCCGCTCTGCCTTATCCTGACGGAAAAGAAGCAGGGGAAGGGCTCGCTCCTGTTCCTGCTCTTCGTCCTGCCCATGTGGATGAACTCCCTGTTGACGACCATGGCCTGGCAGACGATCCTGGAAAAGAACGGTATCCTCAACCAGTTCCTGCGCCTCTTGTCCCTGCCTGACGTGAGCCTCATCAACACGCCGGCGGCCATCGTCATCGGCATGATTTACAACTTCCTGCCGTATATGATCCTGCCCCTCTACGTCGCTCTGAGCAAGATCAACGGCAACGTCATCGCCGCGGCCCGCGACTTAGGGGCCAATTCCTGGCAGACCTTCACCAAGGTCATCCTGCCCTTGTCTCTGCCTGGCGCCATCAGCGGCATCACCATGGTCTTCATCCCGTCGCTGACGACGTTCTTCATCAGCGGCCTCTTAGGGGGCAATAAGATCCTGCTTATCGGCAACATCGTCGAACAGGAATTCACCATGGCCTATGACTGGCATCTGGGCAGCGGCCTGTCCCTAGTGCTCATGGTCTTCATCATCGTCAACATGGTCGTGACGGCTTATTTCGACCGCAGCGAAGGGCAGGTGAAGAAGTGATGGAAAAGTGAAGAAACTCTACGTTGCCCTGGTTGTCCTCTTCCTCTACGCGCCCATCGGTGTCCTCGTGGCCCAGTCCTTCAACGCTAGCCGTTACCGCGGCCACTGGACGGGCTTCACCCTGCAATGGTACGGCGAGTTATTCCAGAATGAAGGCATCCTTGACGCCTTGCAAAATACCATTACCATCGGTCTCTCGTCGGCGGCCATCGCCACGGTCCTGGGCCTTCTCACCTGCATGGCCCTGCGCGGCATGGGCCGCAAGCAGCGGTCGGTCTATCTCGGCGTGGCTAGTATGCCGCTGCTCAATGCGGATATCGTCACCGGGATTTCCCTGATGCTCCTCTTTTTAGGCATGGGCCTGCGCCTGGGCTACGTCGATCCTCATGGCCCACGTCGTCTTCAACCTGCCGTACGTCATCTTGTGCATCATGCCCCAGTTCCTGTCGCTGGACCGCAGCTGTTATGATGCGCCCGCGACCTGGGCGCGACGCCGTTCGTCGCATTCCGCCGCGTCGTCCTGCCGGGAACTGCGGCCCCAGTCTCCTGGCGGGCTTCATGCTGGCCTTCACCATGTCGGCCGACGACTTCATCATTACGCACTTCACCAAAGGGGCCGGCATCGATACGCTGCCGACGGAAATCTATGCCGAACTGAAATTGGGCATCCATCCGGAAATGTATGCCCTTTCGACGCTCGTATTCGTCTTCGTCCTGGTCTTCGCCGTCCTGCTCATCGTCAACCGCCGGCGCCTGGCCCTGGGTCGGAACTGGTAGGAAAGGGGAAACGCTATGAAATATATTCGCATGATCCTCCTCGGTCTCTGCTGTATCCTGGCCCTGAGCGGCTGTGGCTTCTTTGACAGCGAAGAAGACAAGGACAACGTGGTCTATGTCTATAATTGGGGCGATTACGTCGACCCGGATACGCTCAAGCAGTTCGAAGAAGAAACGGGCATCCGCGTCGTCATGGACGAATTCGATACCAACGAGAGCATGTATCCCCTGGTTGCGGCCGGGGCCGAACACTATGACGTCATCTGCCCGTCGGACTACATGATCCAGAAGATGATCCACAATGATCTTTTGCAGCCTCTCGATTATTCCCAGCTGCCCAACGCCCGCCAGTACGTAGGCAAACAGTTCTGGACCCAGTCCGAGTCCTTTGACCCGGGCAACCGCTATGCCGTCCCTTATTGCTGGGGCACAGTCGGCATCGTCTACAATCGGACCATGGTCGATGAACCTGTCGACAGCTGGTCCATCCTTTGGAACGAAAAATATAAGAATGAAATCATCATGCAGGATTCGCCGCGCGATTCCTTCATGGTCGCCTTGAAGCGCCTTGGCTATTCCCTGAACACGACGGATCCACAGCAGATCAAAGAAGCGCGGGATATGCTCATCGCCCAGAAACCCCTGGTCCAGGCCTATGGCATCGATGACGTCAAGGATAAGCTCGTTTCCGGCGAAGCGGCCATGGGCGTCGTCTTTTCCGGTGAAGCCCTGCGCATGATCCTGGAAACCGGGACCTGGAATACGTCATCCCCAAAGAAGGGACCAACCTCTGGATCGATTCCTGGGTCATTCCCAGGAATGCCGAACACGTCGAAAATGCCCATAAATTCATCGACTTCATGAGCCGTCCCGACATCGCCCTGAAGAACTTCGAGTACCTGACCTATTCGACGCCGAATACGGCCGTCCCGGCCATGGAAGAAGACGAAGACTATAAAGATAACCCCGTCGTCTTCCCGCCGGAAGAAGCCTATGCCGGCCAGGAAACGTACAAATACCTGGGCGAAGAAGGGGATAAGCGCTATAACGATGAATGGATCCAGGTCAAGGTCTGGTGATTTTTTAGGATAAATGCTTTTCAAGCATACAAATGTGTAGTATAATGAGTACAAGTTCAGTATAGAGCCAATGAAGGCCTGTCCCGCAATGGGACAGGCTTTTTTTATTGGCGCCGAATAGGCATGATTAAACCCCCAGTTCAACTGGGGGTAAGTAAAATTTCTTAAAGTAAAAAAAGAACCTCTCATGATACAATGTAGATGGTCTGGCAACCACTACATTATTCAGAAGA
>ENA-OUNI01000514-OUNI01000514.1-human-gut-metagenome-genome-assembly--contig:-NODE-514-length-17858-cov-1.990243_pt1 | contig 17858 bp, 24 predicted proteins | sample MGYA00242499_ERZ504580 | MGnify/ENA primary metagenome ERZ504580 (study PRJEB26092, sample SAMD00036315) | human gut metagenome | host: Homo sapiens | study: EMG produced TPA metagenomics assembly of... | reverse complement strand
AGACGGTACGGTAGCTGTACATCGATCGATGCTAGACGGCAGACGGACAGAGAGTTGTGTGACTTTTATTTTCCGTCTGTCGTATTGACAGAAGATATTGCATCGGACTAAATTCCATAGATCACGATCCGAAGAAAGTGAAAGAAGCGAGAAAGATTATTGAAAATGTGTTTGATAATGAACGAGATTACCGTTCCTGATAATAAGATAAAGAAGGTGTTAAAACATTCTGTCAGCAGAAAAACTGCTGGCAGTTTCTGCATTGGCGACAGACTGAAGTGTGGATCCGTTCGATCCGTCGATGTTTCGGTAATAAATGTAAAAAGATAAAAGATATAAAAATGAAAAAGAAACAGATGTATTATGTGTAAAATGTAAAAACAAAAGCGGTGCACATTGTTTTTGGTGATAAAAATAGACAAAAAATTAACAAAAAATAAGTAGAATTATGATATTTTGTATGATATGATATCTCTAATGGGCATTAACAGTAAGAATGGAGGTTGAAGAATGGCAGAGAAAAAGGCGACTGTTCCTTTCTCGGGAACAAAAGAACAGGAAGAAGCACTCATGAAAGTAATCCATGAGCTAAAAGATGAAAAAGGGGCGCTGATGCCGATCTTGCAGAAAGCGCAGGATATATATGGGTATCTTCCGATCGAAGTTCAGAAAATGATCTCAGACGAGACAGGTATTCCGATGGAGAAGATCTATGGAGTGGCAACATTTTATTCACAGTTCACATTGAGTCCGAAAGGAAAATACAGGATTTCCGTCTGTCTTGGAACGGCATGTTATGTAAAAGGATCGGGAGATATTTACAATGCTTTGATGGAAAAGTTAGGTATTGTCGGCGGAGAATGTACGCCGGACGGAAAGTTTTCTCTTGATGCGTGCCGATGTGTCGGAGCATGCGGATTAGCTCCTGTTATGATGATCAATGACGAAGTATACGGACGTTTGACAGTAGATGATCTGGATGACATTTTAGCGAAGTATGAATAATGCGGACATCAAAATCCCGGATAATATGAAAACGGGAATATGATACTTATTGATTTTAGAAAAACAGGAAATGGAGGAGTTATATGAAATCTCTTGAACAATTACATGAGATCTGTGAGCGGATGCGTAAAGTCGTGCAGCTTAGAGAAGAGAATGCGAAAGAAATACTTGAGAAAGCCGCAATGTGTGAAAGCGGAAAAGATGCCGATGGAAATACATACCGCACGCATGTGCTTGTCTGCGGCGGAACCGGATGTACGTCTTCCGGAAGCGCCCGGATCAGAGAGAGACTGGAAAAGAGATCGAAGCGAACGGATTGTCCGATGAAGTCTGTGTTGTTAAGACAGGTTGTTTCGGCTTGTGTGCGTTAGGCCCGATCATGATCGTATATCCGGAAGGAACGTTTTATTCTATGGTTCAGGAAGAAGATATTCCGGAGATTGTGACAGAACATCTGCTCAAAGGAAACGTGGTAAAGCATCTGCTTTATGAAGAGACTGTAAAAGCAGATAAGATCATTCCGTTAAACGAGACGAATTTTTATAAAAAACAGCAACAGAGTCGCTCTGCGAAACTGCGGTGTCATCAATCCCGAAAAGATCGACGAATATATCGGAACAGGCGGATACGAAGCGCTCGGTATTGTTCTGACGGAAAAGAAGCCGGAAGATGTGATTCAGATTCTTTTGGACAGCGGGCTTCGCGGCAGAGGCGGAGCAGGATTCCCGACAGGTTAAAATGGAAGTTTGCGGCAGGAAATGACGCAGATCAAAAATATGTCTGTTGTAATGCGGACGAAGGAGATCCGGGAGCATTTATGGATCGTTCGATCTTAGAGGGAGATCCTCATGCGGTTCTTGAAGCAATGGCGATCGCCGGATATGCGATCGGAGCATCCCAAGGCTATATTTATGTTCGTGCAGAGTATCCGATCGCCGTGCAGCGTCTTGAGATTGCGATCGAACAGGCAAGAGAGTACGGTCTGCTCGGAAAAAATATTTTCGATAGCGGATTTGACTTTGATATTGAATTAAGGCTTGGAGCAGGCGCGTTTGTCTGCGGAGAAGAGACGGCTCTTATGACTTCTATAGAAGGAAACAGAGGAGAGCCGCGTCCGCGTCCGCCGTTCCCGGCGCTGAAAGGCCTGTTTCAAAAACCGACAATTTTAAATAACGTGGAGACGTATGCCAATATCCCTCAGATTATTGTGAACGGACCGGAGTGGTTCGCTTCGATGGGAACGGAAAAATCAAAAGGAACGAAAGTATTTGCTCTCGGCGGAAAGATCCATAATACAGGACTTGTAGAAATTCCGATGGGAACGACGCTTCGCGAGATCGTAGAAGAGATCGGCGGAGGAGTGCCAAACGGAAAGAAATTCAAAGCTGCTCAGACGGGAGGCCCGTCAGGAGGATGTATCCCTGCAGAACATTTAGATATTCCGATCGATTACGATAATCTGCTTTCAATCGGTTCAATGATGGGTTCCGGCGGTTTGATCGTCATGGATGAAGATACTTGCATGGTCGATATCGCGAAATTCTTCCTTGAGTTTACGGTAGATGAGTCATGCGGAAAATGTACTCCGTGCCGGATCGGAACACGCCGTATGCTTGAAATCCTTGAGAAGATCACAAAAGGTCAGGCAACGATGGAAGATCTCGATAAGCTGGAAGAACTGTGCTATCATCTCCAATCAAATTCTCTGTGTGCGCTCGGACAGACGGCTCCGAATCCGGTGCTTTCGACTTTGAGATATTTCAGAGACGAGTATATTGCTCACATTGTAGATAAAAAATGCCCTGCCGGAGTATGTAAAGATCTCCTTCAATATAAGATCGATCCGGATAAATGTAAAGGTTGTACGCTCTGTGCGAGAACCTGTCCGGCAGATGCGATCATCGGTAAAGTAAAAGAAGTGCATATGATCAATCCTGAAAAATGTCTCAAGTGCGGAGCTTGTATGGAAAAATGCCGCTTACGGAGCAATTTACAAAGAATAAGGAGGGCAGAGAAGATGGGAAATGTGAATTTAAAGATCAATGGTTTAAATGTGACAGCGCCTGCCGGCTCTACGATCCTTGAAGCGGCACAGGCTGCGGGAATTAAGATACCGACTTTGTGTTATTTAAAAGAGATCAATGAGATCGGCGCCTGCCGTATGTGCGTCGTGGAAGTAAAAGGCGCAAGAAATCTCGTGGCATCTTGTGTACATCCGGTTGCAGAAGGGATGGAAGTGCAGACGAATACGCCGAAACTTCTTGATTCGAGAAGAAGAACATTAGAGCTGCTTTTGTCGAATCATGACAAAAAATGTCTGTCTTGTGTCAGAAGCGGGCAGTGTGAACTTCAAGAGCTTTGTCAGGAACTCGGAGTGACAGATGAAAATTACTTCGAGGGCGAGACAACACATTATGAATTGGATGAAAGCGCGGTTCATATGGTGCGGGATAACAACAAATGTATCCTTTGCCGGAGATGTTCTGCCGTCTGTGAAAAAGTGCAGAGCGTAGGAGTGATCGGACCGAACAACAGAGGATTTGCCACGTTTATCGGCTCTCCGTTCGAGATGGGACTGGGAGATACAAGCTGCGTCGGCTGCGGACAGTGTATCGCGGCATGTCCGACGGGCGCGCTCTACGAAAAGAGCAATATCGACGACGTTCTTGCCGCTATTGCGGATGAGACAAAACATGTTGTAGTACAGCCTGCTCCGTCGGTGCGGGCGGCTCTTGGCGAAGAATTCGGTTATCCGATGGGAACAGACGTAGAAGGAAAGATGGCTGCGGCTCTTAGAAGGATCGGATTTGATAAAGTATTCGATACAAATTTCAGTGCAGACCTTACGATTATGGAAGAAGCTCATGAATTTTTAGACAGAGTGAAAAACAAAGGAGTCCTTCCGCTTATGACGTCATGCTCACCCGGATGGGTAAAATATTGCGAGCATTACTATCCGGATCAGCTCGATCATCTTTCAAGCTGCAAATCACCGCAGCAGATGTTCGGAGCGATTACGAAAACATATTATGCGGAAAAGATGAACATTGCGCCTGAAGATATTGTCTGCGTCAGCGTGATGCCGTGTACGGCGAAGAAGTTTGAAATCCAAAGAGAAGATCAGGACGCAGGCGGCGTTCCTGATGTAGATATTTCGATCACGACAAGGGAACTTGCACGCCTGATCCGTAAAGTCGGAATTAATTTCCGCAGTCTTCCGGATGAAGGATTCGACGATCCGCTCGGAGAATCTACAGGAGCGGGAGTGATCTTCGGCGCAACAGGAGGCGTTATGGAAGCGGCTCTTCGTACCGCAGTGGAAGAACTGACAGGCGAGACGCTTGAGAAGTAGAATTTACAGAAGTTCGTGGAACAGAGGGAATCAAAGAAGCGGTTTACAACGTAGCAGGAATGGATGTGAAAGTCGCCGTTGCTTCCGGACTTTCCAATGCGAAGATTATCATGGATAAAATAAGAGCTAAAGAGGCGGACTATCATTTTGTTGAGATCATGTGCTGTCCTGGAGGATGTGTCAACGGCGGCGGTCAGCTCAGGTGCATGCGGATGTGCGTAATTTTGAAGATGTAAAGGCAATTCGTGCAAAGGTACTTTATGATAACGATGCCGCAAAAACATTGAGAAATCTCATGAGAATCCGTCCATCAAACGGGTTTACAGCGAATATCTCGGCGAACCGGGAAGTGAGAAAGCGCATCATATTCTTCATACAACATATGTAAAACGTACAGTGAATTAAAAAGTCCGAGAAACAACTGATCTTAGTTGTTATGGACCGCGCTGTTACTATATGTCAAATATTTTATAACACAGGGAAGTCTTTTAGATTTTCCTGTGTTATAATTATAAAAAGCTGTTTTATTAAAAAGATAACTGACAGGAAATGAAGATAAAACAAAAAGTTGTGAACAATGTGACTTTGCCGGTCGGTTTATCGGGAAAGGGGAACGGAATATGGGATGGGATTGGCATAAGTTTCGGAAAGATACGGCATTTGCGACAAGAAATCTGGTCTGGTACACTTTGATCATGTCGGTTGTGACAGAGATGGTCTCCGCAATGGTTTCGGCATTGACGAAGACAGGCGGTTCGTCAGAGTCGCTTATTTCGGAGGTGACGGGAACGGCAGCTTCCGCAGGGATGATCGCAGGAGTTTTGATCGGAGTTTTCTGTCTTTTTAAGATTGACGGTACAAAAGCAGAAAAGATCGATATTTTCCAAAAATCGAAACGAAAGATGACAGCAGGCGCATTTTCAAGATTTTGCATCTACATGATCATGGCTCAGATGGTCTTTTCGTTGATCGCAGCAGCAGCGGAACTGATTTTGAATCAGTTGGGGCTTTCGATGGATACGCTGACAGAGCTTGCTTCGGTCGGTTCTGATATGGGGATTATGATGATGATCTATGCCGGATTCGTCGGACCGGTTGTGGAAGAACTCGTTTTCAGAGGATTTCTTATGAGACGGTTTGAAAAATATGGTAAAGGATTTGCGGTTATTGTCTCGGCAGTTTTGTTCGGTGTTATGCACGGGAATCCGCTTCAGATCGTATTCGGAACGCTCGTGGGACTTATTTTAGGATATATAGCAATCGAATATTCGATAAAATGGTCGATCATCCTTCACATCGCGAATAACTTTATTCTCGGAGATGTGATCGGCGGCTTGTTCGGGCTGCTTCCCGATGATGTGGAAGGGATTGCGTTTACTGTATTTTTAGGTATCGGTTTTGTGATCGGTTTCGTTCTTCTGATTATAAGAAGAAAAGAGTGGATTAGCTGGCTGAAAGAAAACGCTGCGCCCGGGAGTTATTATCTTAATGCTCTTACAACGCCTTCGGCAGTGATCTTTATCGGTTATAATCTGTTGAACGGGCTGATGCTTTTGACGCTGATATTTATGGAACCGTTTTTGTGAAAAAGGGAACGTCCTACAGGAGGTATGAGGAATGAAGTCATTGATTTTAAAGATGCAAAATGCCGTCATTGTTATAAATGTGTACGAAACTGCGCGGTAAAAGCGATCAGTGTCAAAGACGAGCAGGCGCGCATTATGGTCGATCATTGTATCAACTGCGGGCGCTGTCTGGAAGTCTGTCCGCAGAACGCGAAAACATTTGCAAGCGATCTGGAAAGAGTGAAAGGATATTTGGCACAAGGGTTTAAAACGATCATATCGATCGCTCCGTCCTATGCGGGAGTTCTTGATTTTGATCAGCCGGGGCAGGTCGTGGACGCGCTTTTGAAACTTGGATTTTATGAGGTGAGAGAGACTGCGGAAGGGGCGGCTCTTGTGACAAATGAATATAAAAAACTTGTGCGGGAAAATGAGATGCCGAATATTATTACGACATGCTGTCCGAGTGTGAACGATCTGATCGAAAAATATTATCCCGACTGCGCGAAGTATATGGCTCCTGTCGTATCGCCGATGGTAGCCCACGGCAGATATATTAAGAAAATATACGGATCGGATGTGAAAGTTGTATTTTTAGGTCCGTGTATCGCGAAGAAGCAGGAGGCGATCGGAGACGAGAGAGTATTCGGCGCGGTCGATGCGATCCTGACATTTGAAGAGCTGGCAGACTGGTTCGCCGAAGAAGGGATTGATCTTCATCAATGCGAAGAGAAACCGATGGGGAACCCTGATCCTAAGATCAACAGACTCTATCCTGTCAGCGGAGGGGTGATCCAGTCTGTGATCACAGAGGAAGATGCAGACGGATATCATAAAGTATTTGTAGACGGACTGGAAAACTGTATGGAGATGCTGGAATGTCTCGGAAAGGGAGAACTGGATCATTGCTTTATCGAGGCGAACGTCTGTGAAGGCGGATGTGCGAAAGGACCTGCGTCGGCACATTGGAACACATCTTATGTAAAGACAAAAGTAAAAATAGAAAACGGAGTTTCTTATAAGGCGGCGCGTGATCTTCCGGATATGACGGCGGAAGAACTGCACAAAGAGTTTAAAGACTGTAGTCTTTCAGATGCGATGCCGTCCGAAGAACAGATCCGTCATATTTTGAAATCTACCGGAAAATATTGTGCGGAAGACGAACTGAACTGCGGGGCATGCGGATATTCTACATGCAGGGAAAAAGCGGTCGCAGTCTTTCAGGGAAAAGCGGAATTGTCTATGTGTATGCCTTATGCATTGACACAGGCAGAGTCGATGTCTAATGTCGTGATGGATGTGACGCCGAATATGATCTTTGTCATCGGAAGCGATATGAAGATATTAGACTGCAACAGGAAAGGGCAGGATCTTCTCGGAGTCGGACGGGAGGAAGCGGTACAACGGTATATTTTTGAATTTATCGAGACAGAGGATATTGAAGAAGTGCTGGACACGAAAAAACCGGTGATGCATAAAAAGATCAAGATTGATAATGACAGGCTGACAGTGGAAGAGACGATCGTATACATTGACAATCTGGATGCCGCTTTGGTGACATATCAAGATGTGACGCGGGAAGAAAAAGTGCGGGAACAGCATTATAAGCTGAAAGTCGGAACTGTGGAAATGGCGCAGAAAGTGATCGAAAAGCAGATGATGGTCGCCCAGGAGATCGCGGGGCTGCTTGGCGAGACAACGGCAGAGACGAAAGTTACATTGACGAAATTGAGAGACTCGATATTGAATGAAGAAGATTAAAGGTAACAGTTCAGCCATGATAAGCACGTAGTGCGGTTTTACGAATGGCGCGGTTGAACTGTTACGATTAAAGATGAAACAGATGAAAGTCAGAAAAAAGAAGTAGGACGGAGAGAGGTTCATGAGTGTAAGTATTGATGTAGCTTGGAAGAGTTTGAATAAACATCACGAAGAATTGTGCGGAGATAAAGTAGAAGTGTTAAAGACGGACGATTCCGATATACTGATCCTTGCAGATGGGATGGGAAGCGGTGTGAAGGCGAATATTCTGGCGACATTGACGTCGAAAATTCTCGGAACGATGTTATATGAGGGGGCGGCGTTGGAGTCGTGTGTAGAAACGATTGCAAAAACGCTTCCGATATGTCAGGTGAGAAAGGTGGCGTATGCGACATTTTCTGTTTTGCAGATCTTTCACAGCGGTGAGGCGTATCTTGTAGAGTTTGACAATCCGTCCTGTGTGTTTATCCGTGATGGGAAGATTGTGAACTATGCATATGAAACCCGCGAGATCGAGGGAAAAAAGATACATGAATATCGGTTTCAAGTACAGAAAAACGATTGCTTTGTCCTGATGAGCGACGGTGTGATCTATGCCGGAGCGGGATCGATTCTGAACCTTCAGGGATGGACGTGGGAAGCGATGGCGGAGTATACGCTTAAATGTACGAAAAAGACGATGTCTGCGTCCCGTCTGGCAGTTATGTTAAGTCAGGCATGCGACGAACTGTATGAAGAAAAACCGGGAGACGATACGACAGTTGCGGTTGCACGCGTGATTGACAGAAGAATTGTAAATGTTTTTACAGGACCGCCGAAAGAGAAAAAAGATGACGAGCGGATGATGTATGAGTTTATGCATACGGAAGGAAAGAAAGTTGTGGCAGGAGGAACGAGCGCTAATATTGCGGCGCGTATCCTCGGAAAAGAGATTGTCACAAAGGTGGACAGCCGTAATCCCGATATTCCTCCGATGGCAGTTATAGAAGGAATCGATCTTGTGACGGAAGGAGTGCTTACTCTCGGAAAATGCATAAAGCTTTTGAAAAAATATGTAAGAGATGAGTTCGATGCAGAATTTTTTTGATGAGCTTGATGCGGAAAACGGAGCGTCTAAGCTGGCAAAACTTTTTGATTGAAGAATGTACGGAACTGAATCTGTTTGTAGGAACGGCTGTGAATGACGCCCATAGAGAGTCGGAACTGAACTTTGATCTGAGTATGCGGCAGAATCTTGTAGAACAGCTTGTTTCTACAGCAGAAAAAATGGGAAGAAGAGTAAAAGTAAAGTATTATTAAAATATTTTCCGAAAGGCAGGAAGTAAAAAAGCAGGAAATAAAAAGAATAAAAGAAAAAACCGGCATTGCTTCCGTGGGCAGATGAAGGAAAAGAGTCTGCTGTTGGATGCAATGCGGTTTTGTCAGAAATGATCAGCAAAAATGTTTACTTCAAAAGATAAGTGAAAGTATTGTTTTCTTTTTTAAATGTAACTTCTGCATAATCACGTGACGTTCCTCCCCTGTCGAGAAAATCAGAAGGATTAAGGTAAAGATGTTCTGCCAGAAGCCGGAAATCTTCGGGAGCTGTGATCGTGAACATTGACGTTGCATCTTTTTCATCTGATTGTTCGTAAGCAGCTTTATCCGGATCGGAATTGTTCTCATCTTTGGCAGAAGAAAAGGATGCTAAAAGATCGTTCCATTTTTTGTTTTTCATTGAGTCGCCGCTTAAGTATAGAGTGACAGAGTCGATATCTTCTGCACGGATAAGTCTTTTTATTTTGTATCCGTATTTTTCAAGACAGGAAAGTGTATTTTCATAGTCTTCGTAAATGTACAATGATCCGATCGAAAACGTCTTGTAATTGGTTTCATCTTCGGAGGAAGTTACCGGAAAAGCTGTATTGACTGCAGCATTCCATTCACGCGTTCCGTTCACCCATGAATGGAAAGGCTGATTCGTATTCGTCTCTTTGTTAGGAACATGGCGGATCGTAAGGGAAAATTCTCCAATCGGAACTTCGCTTCCGAGTTTTCGGATATCTGTGTTTAATACGTCTTTTTCATATGCGCTTAGAAGTTCTGTTCTTTGTTCGGCAGTCAGAAGTAATTCTTCGGGCGTTATATAAATATCCTGAAGCGAGACAGAAGATACGTTTTCTTTCTCCACATGGAAGATCGGGAAAAGTTCCTTGCGGTAATCTTCTTTTTGGCAGAGCTTTGTGAATGCCTCAAGCGTTTCATTATAGGAAACACAGTAGTTTCTATAAACTTCTTCCCGCTTTCCAGTTCAAAGCAAAATGCGGCGCATATATAATTGTCGGAATCTTTATCCGTCTGCATCGATGTCTGAGAGGAGTAAAGCGTGTTTGGAGTAATGCCTTTTTTCACGTTTTCGATTCCCGATTGCGCAAGATTGTATAAAACGTCAACGTCATCGGAAAGAACGAAACTTTCCCTGTCATCCTCTGAAGTATAGTCTTCGGGATACCAGAAATAGGATGCGAACGAATCGGGAAGCGTTCCGATCCGGGCAATTTTTTCTTCTTTCGGAAGGTATGTGTCATATCCGGTAAAATCAAATTGAAACACTGCAAGCAAAACGGCTACAAACCCGATGGCAATTACGGAAGAACGCCATCCTTTTAATAGCATTTTCAGATCCTGCCAGTAAATAAACTCGATCAATCCGCATAGCAGGACAATGGCGAGCATACTTAAGATAATGATCCATTTTGTGCCGGAAGCTCCGATAAATGATTTTACAAGAAGACTGATAACACTGCGGTCGGAATACTGATCAGTACTTTAAATACAGGCGGTGTAAATTTAAACGCAAGGGCATTTCCGGCTGATTCCGAAGGATAAATGCGATACAGCATGATCGAGGCCGCCAAAAGAAGAACGATCAAAACAAGAGCAGCGGTGATCATAAACACATTCGAGTAAGAATTATTTTGTTCAAGCATGCGGATGAACAACGGAAATGGCGAAAGATATTCCGAAAGTTTTTCAGGTATACTGTCGTGTACGTTATAAGTTGTCTGGAAAACGCATCTCGCAGCGACGGAAGCAGTGTCAATACGAGGCTTGGATAGACTCCGATGACAAGTGTTCCGAGGAACATCGTTACGCTTCGTCCGGTCAGCATTCCCGCAAAAATACATGTGTGATAGATCAGAAGGAATGCGAGGATTCCCGTCCCCATTGTAAGAAAACATTCTCCGGCGAGGGAAAGAGTCATAATTCCTTTTACAGCGCCGACAAGGATCGTCAATACAGTACATACTATATATGGGATGAGAAAGAGGAACAGTCCTGCCAAATAAGAGATTGCGAACAACTGATGACGTTTGAGCGCAAGTCCGTGGTAAAAATCAAGTTTTTCTTTTTTATGCATGAACTGAAACCCGCTTATTCCGACTGCGAAAGCGAGAATTCCGATCAGTATGATGAGAAAAGCGGAATTATATCCGTTAATGAATCCGGAAAATGTATCCGCGAACTCTTTTAATACTTCAGGATCTTCAGAATAACTGTCAAGTAGATCAGTGTGTAAACAGGCATTGAAAGAAATAACAGGACGCCGGAAAGGGCGGCGAGCCATCCTCTGTGCCGTATGTCCTCTCGTATAAGTTTAATATAAGAAATCTTTGATATCATAACCGGCTGCCTCCGTTTCGCTTATAAATATTTCTTCGAGTGTAAGCGGAAGGACTTCTGCAAAAACAGGATCATAAGTCTGTACCGCAGAAAGAATATCTGAGTGGCTTCCGCGAAGTGTGAGCGTAAGTAAGAACCGGAACGCTCCATTTTTAATATCTTTATAGAAGACAGAAACTGCTGTTCTTTATGTGGATCTGAAATGACACACTGCAGTTTGCAGACGGAACACTTTATCTGATCCAGACTTTGGGTAAGCAGAAGCTGTCCCTGATGCAAAAGTCCGATGCTGTCGCAGAAGTCTTCTAACTCCCGCAGATTATGAGAAGAAATGATCGGTGTGAAATCCCGATTCAATATCTCTGCGGCAAAAAGACTTTTAACAGCCTGGCGAACGACCGGATCAAGTCCGTCGAACGTTTCGTCACAGAGGAGATATTTTGTTCCTGAACAAAGACCGAGCAAAATGGAAACTTGCTTTTCATACCTTTTGAAAAGCTGCTGATCTTTCGCTTTGGATCAAGATTAAATCTGTCTGTAAGAGAGTCAAACAGTTTTCTGTTAAACGACGGGTAACAGAGCATGTAATAATTTCTCATCTGTTGGATATCTGCATTCGGAAAGAAGTAAGGGGTGTCCGATAAAAAGCAGATCTGTGATTTTACGGAAGGATTTTCAAAAACAGATTCTCCGTCAATGAGAACTTCTCCTTCGTCCGGTTTGAGAATACCGGATATCATACGCAGAAGCGTACTTTTTCCGGCTCCGTTTGATCCGATCAGTCCGAATGCCATACCGTCCGGGATAGTAGCGGTGATGTGGTCGGAAGCATGGATCATCTGAAATGTTTTATCAAGCGTTTTTAACTCGATCATGAGAATCCTCCTTTCGATAGATCCGGTCAACAAGCTGCGTGAATTCTGCGCGCTTTACTCCGAGTTCTTTTCCGTTTGCGATAAGGCGAGAAACGTTCTCGAGAAGTGTTTTCTTTGTCTGTTCAACGAGAAGCGTCGTATCGGAAACGAAATTTCCGCGTCCTTTTACCGGATAAATATAGCGTTCCTGTTCCAAAAGCGAATACGCTTTCTGTATCGTATTCGGATTGATGGAAAGATCCATTGCGAGGGAACGAACGGAAGGCATCTGCGAATCGGGTGGAAGCGCGCCTTTTAAGATGAGCGTCTGAAATCTTTTAGCAATCTGTTCATATAAAGGCAGTTTGCTTTGATAGTCAATCGTAATCATAATTGTCCCTTCCTTAAAATGAGTGTATTAAGTGTATTATTTAATGTAGTACACTTATCGTAACACAGAAAGGAGAAAATGTCTATACAAAGTAAGAATTGTTGCAAATATGAAGCTTGTACAATGAAACGAATAGTGCTATGATAAGTCTGCTCGGCAAAAAGCAGGGCGGAAAATGAAATTGATTCAGGAAAGGAACAAAAGTGTGACCTATAAAGAAGCGAGGGTATATTTAGATGAATTGTCTAAATACGGAAGTGTACTTGGCTTAGATGCAATTCGAGGTCTGCTGCGTGAACTTGGGAATCCTCAGGATGATTTAAGGTTCATACATATCGCAGGAACGAATGGAAAGGGATCTGTGCTTGCCTACACTTCCACAATATTAAGTGAAGCAGGATACAGGATCGGGCGTTATGTATCACCGACAGTTGTCTCATACCGTGAGAGGATACAAGTTGACGGAGAAATGATATCAAAGCATGCTTTTGCAGAAGAGACAGAAAAAGTTCAGGATGCTATCGTTCGGTTAAAGGAAGCGGGAAAACAGCTTCGACAGTCTTTGAGGCTGAAACGGCGATAGCATTTTTATATTATAAAAGAATGAAGTGCGATTTGTCGTTTTAGAATCAGGGCTGGGAGGGATGGAAGACGCTACGAATGTTGTGAAAATACAGTCTGCGTCGTGTTTTCGCCGATCAGTATGGATCACATCGGTGTGATCGGTAATACACTTTCCGAGATCGCCGAAAATAAGGCGGGGATCATAAAACCGGGATGCATCGTTGTATCAGCGCCCCAGAAGCAGGAAGTAAGAGAAATTTTAGAACAAAAAGCAAGACAGTTTGGCTGTCCGATTATTTATGCAGAGCCGGAAAAAGCAGTTGTCTTGGAAGAAGATTATCGCGGGATGCGGTTTTCTTATAAAGATTCCGAAATATAAGCATCCGTCTTTCGGGAAAATATCAGCTCATAAACGCTGTTACCGCATGGGAGGCAGTACATGTTCCGGGGCTGCTGAAAAAAGAGGAAAAGAGAGCGGTCGAGACGGGTTTTTTCGATACAGAATGGTTCGGAAGGTTTACATGTATTTCGGAGCGGCCTGTATTTCTCGTAGACGGAGCACACAATGAAGATGCGGCAAAAAGACTGCGGGAATCAATAGAAGCGTATTTCCCGGGGAGGAAGCTATTTACATAATGGGTGTGTTTCAAGATAAAGAATATGAAAAGATCATCCGTTTGACGATTCCGTATGCAAAATGCGTATATACGTCGATCTTCCGAATAAAGAACGTACGCTAAGCGCGCAGAAACTAAAAGAAGCTGTTGAAGCACAGTCTGAATATGTGCCCGCGTATGCTGTCGGCGAGATTAAGCAGGCGGTAAAAGAAGCGCTGGAAAACGCAGACGAAGACGACGTGATCCTTGCGTTTGGCTCTTTGTCCTATTTGGGAAAAGTAAAGGAAGCGGTTGAAAAAGAACAGGATAAGCGACAGATGTATTGATAGAAAAAGATAAAGGATGAAAAGATGATAGATCAGGAAAAAGTAAAGAAAGCAGTCAGATTATTATTGGAGGGGATCGGAGAAGATGCCGACAGAGAAGGCTTGATCGAAACACCGGATAGGATCGCCAGAATGTGCGAGGAAATATACGGAGGTTACGAAGAAGATGCAAAAGAGCATCTTTGTAAGACGTTTCATGTGGAAAACAGCGATATGGTCGTAGAAAAAGATATTACGTTCTATTCCATGTGCGAGCATCACCTTCTTCCTTTTTACGGCAAAGCGCACATTGCGTATATTCCGGACGGAAAAGTTGCGGGGCTTAGCAAGCTGGCGAGAACGGTAGAGGTGTTTGCAAGAAGGCTTCAGCTTCAAGAACAGCTTACGGGTCAGATCGCAGATGCGCTGATGAACGAACTGAAGGCGAAAGGCGCGGCGGTTGTGATCGAGGCAGAACATATGTGTATGACGATGAGAGGAATAAAAAACCGGGCAGCAGGACGGTGACATTTGCAAAAAGAGGGCTGTTTGAGACAGATCCGGCTTTGGAAGAACGTTTTTCAGAATGCTTGAAAGAGGGTAGACCGGACGCGGGAAACTGACCGGTAAAGGAGGAAAAATGGACAGAGTAAATGCAGTGATTTGCCATCCGCTGTATTTGGAATACTATCATAGGCTGGAGCGCGCGGAAAAGGAACGTATTTTTTGCAGGCATCAGATGTCGCATCTGTTGGATGTGGCAAGAATAGCATATATCCGTAATTTAGAGAAGGGATACGGTTTTCGTAAAGATGTAATTTATGCCGCCGCGGTTTTGCACGATATAGGAAAAGCGCTTCAATATGAAGAAAAAGTTCCCCATGAGATTGCGGGAGAGCGGATCGCCGGGGAAATACTGGATACACTTCCGAAAGAAACGGGATTTTCTGAGAAGAAAAAAGAACGATAAAAAATGCGGTGCGCGGACACAGACGGCTTCGTGACGGGGCGGACACATTGGAAAAGCTTTTGTATGAAGCGGACAAAGCGTCGAGGCTGTGTCTTTCATGTCCGGCAAACCGGGAATGTAACTGGAGTGAAGAGAAGAAAAATATGGAGATAAAAATATGATCATAGGCAGAAGAGAATTTGACACAGAACACAATACATATATTATGGGCATCTTAAATGTGACTCCGGATTCTTTTTCGGATGGAGGACGTTTTGATAAGATGGATGCAGCCCTTCTTCATGCAGAAAAGATGATAAAAGAAGGAGCGGATATTTTAGATGTCGGCGGTGAGTCTACCCGTCCGGGACATGTTCAGATTACGGACGAAGAAGAGATCGCGCGCGTCGTTCCGGTCATTGAAAAACTGAAAAAGGAATTTGACGTACCGATCTCTATTGATACATATAAAAGCGCGGTGGCTGAAGCTGCGGTTTGTGCGGGGGCAGATCTTGTAAATGATATATGGGGATTAAAATATGACGAGAAAATGGCAGATGTGATCGCGAAACATGACGTTGCATGCTGTCTGATGCATAATCGGAACGAGGCGGTATACGATAGTTTTCTTTTCGATTTTATGAAAGATATGAAAGAGTGCGTTAAAATTGCAGATAAAGCAGGAATTGCACGGGATAAGATCATCCTTGATCCGGGAGTCGGTTTTGGAAAGACATATGAAATGAATCTGGAGATCATACAGAAACTGGAGATCATGCATGAATTTAAATTACCGATCCTTCTTGGAACGTCACGCAAATCTGTGATCGGTCTTACATTAGATCTTCCGGCAGACGAGCGGGAAGAAGGAACGCTTGTGACAACGGTTTATGCGGTGCAGAAACGATGTGCGTTTGTCCGTGTTCATGACGTAGAGAAGAATAAAAGAGCGATACTTATGACGCAGGCGCTCATGCGGGAACATGAAGTGTAATCAGGACTGTAAAACAGGCAAGCGAAGCTGTCGGACTGACTGCTTCGCTTTCGTATAGTTAAGGTGAAGAAAGAGTTGTCATACAGAAAAATGTACGGTAAGGAGGAAGGAAGACAGAAAATGAAAAAAGATTATGATGAGATCAGAATAGAAGATCTGGAAGTATTTGCGAATCACGGTGTATTTCCGGAGGAAAATGTGTTGGGACAAAAGTTTCTAGTCTCGGCAGTTCTTTACACCGACACACGAAGGGCGGGACTTACGGATGATCTAAGCGCTTCTATTCATTATGGGGAAGTGAGCGCTTTTATAGACCGCTACTTGCGGGAGCATACATTTCAATTATTGGAGAGGGCGGCAGAAAGCGCTTGCAGAAGAACTTTTGCTGCATACAGCCGGACTAGAGAAGATCAGACTGGAGATCAAAGAAACCGTGGGCTCCGGTGCGCCTTCCGCTGAAAACGGTCAGCGTTGTGATCGAGCGGCAATGGCATACCGCATATATTGCACTTGGATCTAACATGGGAGACAGAGAAAAATATATTACAGATGCAGTTGAAGCACTTGGCGCTTTAAAAGGATGCGTTGTCGAAAAATGCTCTTCTTTTATCGAAACGCCTCCGTATGGGGTGACAGATCAGGATGATTTTCTGAACGGATGTCTGAAATTAAGAACCTTGTTTTATCCGAAAGAACTGTTAAGAGAATTAAATAGGATTGAAATGGAGGCGGGAAGAGAACGGATCGTTCACTGGGTCCGAGAACGCTTGATTTGGACATTATTTTGTATGATGATCTCGTATATGAAGGAGACGAGTTGTGCATCCCTCATGTGGAAATGCACAAGAGAGATTTTGTGCTGCGGCCTCTTTTTGAGATCGCGCCGTATGTGCGCCATCCGGCGTATGGAAAAACAGTGGCTGAGATGTTGGAAGAAGTGAGAGAAAATGCTCAAAAAGAATAATAAAATACAAAAAAACAAAGAAAAAACGACGGGGAAAAGTAAGGGAGATAAGAAATAGACAAAAAAACGCTAAAAATATGAATAATACATTGTAAAAAATTGGTAATTTGCTATAATGGAGGATGTGATATATTGGCTGAAATATAAAATCAGCCTGAAGGGAAGGAGAAAAGGTATGAAAAGAAAAGTAGTCTTAAGACTCTTGAGTCTTGTGATGGTTGCATCTATGACAGGTACTATGCTTCCGTCAAACATTCAGACCGCATCTGCCGAAGAAGTTGATGTTACAGAAAAAACAGCAGCTTTAGAAGATGGGATCAATGATGCATGGACTCAGGATAACAAAGCAGACGGAGACACAGTCACTGTGGAAAATGGCTGGCTGCATATTAAATCAGCTGCGGGCAATCGGAATAATCCCGGAACAAGACCGCAGATGGTTGTAAATCCAAATACATTGATTTTAACAAGCCGGGATATTTTTCATTTACTTTAAAATCAAATAATGCAAATACAGGAATAAGCGACAGTGACAGAGTAGGCGTTTACCTCGGATATAATACGGATCAAAACGGTATGTACATAGGATATGACAATGGCGGCTGGTTCTGGCAGAAATACAAAGGCGGCAACGGAGACTATTATCAGCAGACGAGAAAACCTGCGCCGACGAAAGATCAGGAAGTAAAGGTTCGCATCGACTGGACAGCAGACCATAAGATGACGTTTACGCTCAACGGAGAAGTTGTGTTTGATAAAGAAGACTTTTCCGGTATCGCAGATTCTCTCGGAAACAAAATTGCGATCAAAGCAGGTTCTTGGGTCAGATCGGTTCAGATGTTCTTTTGAAGGATATTCATTATACAGGTCAGGA
>ENA-OUNI01000513-OUNI01000513.1-human-gut-metagenome-genome-assembly--contig:-NODE-513-length-17924-cov-3.514974_pt1 | contig 17924 bp, 21 predicted proteins | sample MGYA00242499_ERZ504580 | MGnify/ENA primary metagenome ERZ504580 (study PRJEB26092, sample SAMD00036315) | human gut metagenome | host: Homo sapiens | study: EMG produced TPA metagenomics assembly of... | reverse complement strand
GAATAACAAAAAACATTATTACAATCATCATAGGTTAATTTTTCTTTCGGTTTAATATCTAATAAAACATATATTTTGTCATCCTCAATTTTCACTTGAAATATTTCATCTTCAAAAACAATATTTTTATCACCTATATAAAGTATATTTTTATCAAAACTTATATTTTTCACTTTCCCATACTCCAATCTACTAAACTTCCTATTTCTTTAAATTCTCCAATGTATTGACCTTTTAAATCAAATTGAATTCCGCCACCATTAAATCCATAGTTAGGGTTTACCTCTCCCATTCTAATATTACTTCCTGCTTTCAATTTTACCTCTCCTATATATTTGGGTGTTGATGGTAATGCAAATTTTTGTTGTATTTGTTCTGGGGTTAATCCTTTAATGTCTTCTGCGCACATTACCCAGCCACCTCTTAATCCAGATATATTACCATCATACACTCTCACAAAAATCGTATCACAATCTAATGTTATATCTTGTACCACCGTTTTCGGCGTATATGGTGGTCTGTCATACCCATTATTTGCCCACCAATCATTAACACTTTCTGCTGATTGATACTGATTTAATTTAACTTTATCCTTTAAGTTGCCTAACTGCGTATCTAAATATTCATATCCTGTTAACTCTTTATATTCTATTTCACTTAACTGCTCTATGCTACCTTCCTTCACAACCGGACCATCCGCATCATTTAATACTGCGTCACCACCATCTCCCACATCTCCAAGCTTCGGTTTCGCCAGCTTGTTCGCCTCTGCTTCAATTCCATTCAGCCCCTTTGCAGTTACTCCACTTGCAACCATACCGGCAACCATTCCTGCTGTATCATTTCCTGTCACATCTGTGGTTATCTTCTGCGCACCGGCTCCGGCTCCCATTGAGATGCCTTCTTTGGCGACTATTGTTGCTGTGCTTTTGAATGTCAGATTTCCCGCTGTGGATGCCTGTCCGATTGGAATCATTGCGGATGCCGCAAATGCAAAGGCATTTTCTGTCAGATAATATGCGTCCTCGTTTCCCTGAAACAGGTCATCCTTTATGCCGTTTACTGCCGTGCTGTCAATGTCACCTGTGCTTCCATAATAAATATCCTGAGTGCCCTCTATGGCATCTGCAGCTCCGAATACTGCTGTTCCGCTTCCTACTGCTACTGCAACGTCAGCTACTATTGGTATTGCAGCACCTCCTGTCAGCACTATGCATGCTGCACCCGTCGCAATTAGTACTGCTCCTCCAACCGTCCTCCAGATTCCCTGTGTCTTTCTCTTTTCGGCTTCATCCTTTATCTTCTGTTCTGTCTCATAGATTTCATCGTATGCTTCTTTATTCTTCTCATGCAGGTCTCCAAATATTTTAATGCCCGTGTTCAAGGTACCTGCATCTTTACCTGTGATAAAACTGCCTGTTTCATAGCTCTCAATCGCACACTGCTAAGGCCTATTTTTGAAAGACATGACTGCAGATTTTCCAGAAGCAGCTCTACTGAATTTTCAAGCCGTACCACATTTTCCCTCTCGTAGCTGTTTACATTTGAGACAAGCTTTATAAGGTCGCTGTCCATCTGCTCATGGATATCAAATACTCCGTTACTGTCCGGCATGCCCACATCAGATATGTCCGATACTTCTGAAAGTGCACTTCTTATTTTGCCCGTATACTCATCAGTATCCTCATAGTTTGATGCCAGCTTTTTCCTGAATTCCTGTATTGCTTCTTCATCCAGTTTGAAGTTCGTCGAGCTATCAATGGCACGGTATCCATCCTTGTATGCTGCCATATTGTCAAGCAGTGTCTGTGCAGTTACTTTAATGCCTGACAGGATTGTTATATGTGCTTCACCAAGATAACTCTTTACTGCGTCTCCGGTTTTTCCTGTAAATACTGCATTTTCCGTAAACGTATTGATTCTTTCTATGCAGTTATCAATATTTTCAATTAGATTTTCAATTTTTCGCTTATATTCCCAGAACAGATCGCTGAGATCCGTATAATTTATCTGAAACCCTTCCATTTTCATCTCCTAGTTTTATGGTATCACAGCTGTATCTGATAGTCCAATACCATTTTTAATATAATCTCCCTGTTTTCTGTCATTCTTTTTTGCCATATCAGTTCACCATGCTTCTTTTGAGTTTTCTTACATCTGCGCGCTCTATTTCTGTTTTCTCCATGGCATTAAAGATGTTGTCACACATCATTATCTCATCATCATCTACATACCCTTCAAACACAACCCTGCTGATATCTGTATGCTGAAAATACATAAGCCTGTCACCATTCATTCCCTCAGGATATGGGCAGGCAGCATAATCAAACAACTGTTTACAGCCATTTATATTTACCTGCAGTGCTCTTGCAACAATCACAAATTTTTTTATGCCACCGCTTACTACTACAATGCTCCCAAGTGGCAGAAAATCAAATTTTTCATTCATATCTTTTCACCTCATACTTCAATAAACTTTTCATACATACAAAAAGGCTGCAGCAACCGGTATTCACCGGTTGTTGCAGCCGAACTGTCATTACTACATGTAACTGTTTTAGACTCTGGCTTTGCGACCTTACGTTTCCATAAGTGTGCCCTTATGGTTAATAATTTTATTGAATTTGCACATTTTTGTCAATATATTTTTCTGGATAAAATGTTAAATTGTCAGCTGCAGCACCATTTTTGCCGCAAGTACCAGCATACATGCTTGGCATTCGCAAAGCCTTCTGAAGTATTGCTAAACTCGAATGCCCCATTACGTAATTCTCTTCATCTGACATCGATTGCCCTAATATAATGAGTTTCACTGCCTATATCGCATCCTGCTATAAGCATGTCATCCGTAATGAAGGAGAGTTTATCATTCTTAGCAAACTTACCATTTGTTTCCAAGTCTCGCCAGGTATAGGATCTCAGTTCTTTTTTTAATCACCTCTATTTTCCTGATCAATTCTTCTTTTGACAGTAAGCTTTATTGCCTGATTTTCTACATTTACTTGCTTTTTTGTTCTTCTTGCTTTAAGCCAACTTATCTCTCGCAGCCTAGCCTTATATGTGATTTCTGTTCGTCGTACCAGAGATTTGCTTACAGCTTCCTTCAGATTCTACTCACGGTAGACACCCTTGCTGTTCGGCTATACACTTCCCACTATCTAGGAGTATTCGGGACTTGCACCCGTTAGAGCGCGCCCATGGCACGCAAACTTAAAAATCCGCTATACTCACCTATCGTATAGCGGATTAATAAAACATTATTTAATTTTCATCTTATTTTTTATTGCTCTAAGCTATTGTGCCATTTGCAATGTCGTTCTTTGCAAATAAATATGTAATAACCGGCATAAGAATGGCTGAAATAATTGCTTTGACAATATTACCAACACCAAGCTGTGCTGTAACGGCATATGTAACCATACTTACAATGAATCCCAGGGCTGCAAGTGCAAAAATAAGCACCAAACCAATCTTTTTGTGTGCGAAAAGCAAAATACCGATAGAAACAGTTATGACAACCTGTAATATGACGCTAATGAAACACAACACGACATATATCGAACCTAATCCTAAACTTGCTGCTACGACTGAAGCACCCAGCGCAACGACAATTCCGCCAATTGTTGCCAGAATGTTCAGCACAAAAATAATCCATAACCATACGTTTAAACCTGTTGAAAGCTTATTGTTTTCCATAATTATCCTCCTTTAGTAATCCCAATTTTATTTCAACATGTTCATTATAATGTACTTGAAAAATATTTCAATAGTCAAAAGGTCTCATTTTGAAACTTTTTACATCCGGGCTAATCAAAAATATCATTGATTTAAATGACAGATGCATTTACAATATAGCTATTATGAAAAAATTATTTGTAAAATATGTCTCACAAAACATACTCGGCATGGTGGGTATGTCATTATATATACTTGCCGACACCTTCTTTATATCAAAGGCGGTCGGCTCAAACGGTATCACCGCGCTCAATCTGGTGCTGCCTGTATACAATTTGATTTTTGCCATAGGCGCAATGATCGGAGTCGGCTCCGCCATCAGATATGTCGTAGAGAAAAATAAGGGCGATACATCCGGCGAGAGCTACTTTTTTCATGCCCTGCTGTGGTGTATTATGATAAGCGTTATATTCATATTGATCGGTATTTTCATCCCGGACAAGCTCGTAGGGCTGCTCGGCGGAGATTCGGCAATTATAAATACCGGTAAAAACTATACACGTATTTTCATGCTTTTTACACCGTTTTTCATGTGCAACTATGTGTGCAACGCTTTCGTAAGAATGATGGTGCACCATCCATTGCCATGTGCGCCACTCTTTTCAGCAGCCTTTTTAATATTGTTTTTGATTACATACTCATGTTCCCGCTTGGACTTGGTATGGAGGGAGCCGCTTTAGCTACCGCTATTTCACCGATTATAGGCATCCTGATATGCTGTATTCATTTCTGCTCAGACAAATGCTCCGTAAAGCTTAAGCCGACGGTTCCATCTGTCAAGAGACTCTTTTACTCCTGCCAGGTTGGTGTTTCTTCCTTTGTTGCTGAGATATCATCAGGTGTCATAACTATTGTCTTCAATATGATTATCCTGAGGCTTGCAGGAAATATCGGCGTGGCAGCATACGGTGTGGTTGCCAATACGTCACTGGTCGCTGTAGCTTTGTTCAACGGAATAGCACAGGGTTCACAGCCTCTTATCAGCGACTATTACGGCAGAGGACTTAGAAAAAATGTAGGCTCGATACTCAGGATGGCTGTCGTTTCATCTCTCTTAATTGCTGCACTGCTCATTTTGTTCATATGCACCTTTGCACCTTTTGTGACATCTGTTTTCAACAGCGAGCACGATGCCAGGCTTGCTTCGTATGCCGAGAGCGGACTGCGCCTTTACTTTACAGGCTTTATTTTTGCCGGAATCAATATAGTAGGTTCTGCTATCCTAAGTGCCGTTGAGTCCGTAAAATATGCGTTCGCGGCATCTATCATGCGTGGTTTTATCGCTATAAGCATTTTCGCATTCGCACTTTCAGCCGCCTTCGGCATGACAGGTGTGTGGCTTGCTTTTCCGGCGGCTGAATTTGTGACTATGTTTATTATTGTTAGGGGATTAAGGCAGCTTAAGCTGTAGATGCAGGCTATAGGTGTAAGTGAACTATTTTCGTGCATACTTATTTTCCATGTGATATACTTATGATTAAGAAAACCTATCACAATTATGATATATGATGAAAGAGGAGGGCTTGTATATGGCAAAAAATAGAGAGAGTTATCAATAGGGATTTTGACCAGTTACTTTCCACGATTGAAGACGGAATAATAAATGGCAGTGTGTCAGCATCTCTGGAGGATTCCAGTGACTTTCGAAGCCAAGATGCGCGTTGCAGCGTCAGGGTATTTGAACGCTACAGCTATACCGGTAGTAACAGGGTAAGTCTCAATGTTACACTTTTTCAAAATGGCGAGGAGCCTGTTCACCTTTCTGCAATTACGGCAGGTGGAAGCCAGGCTGTTTTTTTCAAGCTTAATACTTTTGGGGAAGAGGCATTTCTCGATAAATTGATTGAATTGCTTGATTAAAATAGACAAATTTTTTTCAAAAGTATTCTTTATGTTGGAAATCAAACATACAAGTTGTTTTTATAACGCTATTATTCTATCAGAAACATAAAAAACTACTGATGGAGGAAAAAAATATGTTTTGTTTTCAATGTGAACAAACGGCCGGATGCACCGGCTGTACCGGAAATATAGGTGTCTGCGGAAAAAAGGCAGATACTGCACAGTTACAGGATGAATTGACAGGCGCACTGATTGGTCTGGCGAGAGCTGTCGATGACACATCAGCTGTTTCAAAAAAAGACCTGGCAGACCATTATCGAAGGCTTATTTACCACAATTACAAATGTAAGCTTTGATAATGCAGCAATTGAAGATATGATACAAAAGGTCAGAGCAGAAAAAGCCTCTCTGGTTGGCGACTGTAATAAATGTCAGTCTCCTTGTGGACGAACTGACGAATATGATATGCAACAGCTATGGAATGCTGATGAAGATATCCGTTCCCTGAAGTCACTTATTCTCTTTGGTATTCGCGGAATGGCTGCATATGCCTATCATGCATATGTCCTGAATTTTGAAGATCCCGAGGTAAATCAGTTTTTCTGTGAAGCCTTGTTCAAGATTGGTTACGCAGAAAGTATGGATGAACTGCTTCCAACAGTTCTCAAGGTAGGTGAAATCAATCTAAAGTGCATGGCACTTCTAGACAAGGCAAATACACAAACCTATGGAACACCGGAGCAACAGATGTTACGCTTACGGTGGAAAAGGGACCTTTTATCGTAGTAACCGGACACGATTTAAAGGACCTGCAGCTTTTGCTTGAACAGACAAATGGAAAGGGAATCAATATCTACACTCATGGTGAAATGCTCCCTGCCCATGCATATCCACTCTTAAAGAAATTCCCTCACTTGAAAGGAAATTTCGGAACAGCATGGCAGAATCAGCAAAAAGAATTTGATCATATTCCTGCTCCTATTCTCTACACCACAAATTGTCTGATGCCTCCAAAAAGCAGCTACATCGACAGAGTGTTCACAACAGAAGTGGTTGCCTTCCCGGGTACTGTTCATATCGATGAACAGAAGGATTTCACTCCTGTTATTGAAAAAGCACTTGAGCTCGGTGGTTACAAGGAGGATCAGACCTTCACAGGCATAAATGGCGGCACACAGGTAACAACCGGTTTGGTCATTCAGCAATCCTGTCCCATGCGGATACGGTAATAGAGGCCGTAAAATCAGGAGCTATCCGTCATTTCTTCCTGGTTGCCGGCTGTGATGGTGCCAAACCGGGCAGAAATTACTATACAGAATTTGTAAAACAGACGCCTTCTGACAGTATCGTCCTGACTCTGGCATGTGGAAAATTTCGTTTCAACGATCTAAATCTTGGAGAAATTGGTGGTCTTCCGCGACTGATGGATATGGGACAGTGTAATGACGCTTATGGCGCGATACAGGTTGCAATATCACTTGCGGATGCATTTGGATGTTCAGTAAACGAGCTTCCGCTTTCCTTTGTACTCTCCTGGTATGAACAGAAAGCAGTCTGCATCCTCTTAACACTGTTACATCTTGGTATAAAAAATATCCGTCTCGGTCCTTCTCTACCGGCGTTCCTTTCTCCTAACATTCTGAACTTTCTGGTAGAAAACTATGGGATTGCACCTATTACCACACCGGAGGAAGACATCAAAGTGCTGTTGAAGCAATAATATGTATTTTTCCGATGTTCTAATACACTAATAGGGAACTCCAAAAAACACAGGATATAGCGCCTTTGCTGTATCCTGTGTTTTAAATTAACTTTAAATTAATTTGCAATCATTAGGGTAATCTAAGCTAATTCTCCCCATACATCTCCGGCCGCCTGTCCCTGAACAGCCCCCAGCTCTTTCTCTCACTCTCAAGCTCATCCAAATCAAACTGTGGAGTATGAAGCCCTCCGTTACTCTGTCCATCTGTTCAACAACCTCTCCGGTCGCATCTGTGATAAACGAAGAACCATAAAATGTCAGTGCAGAGCTCTGGTTTCCGTTTTCTGCACACGGTACAACCTCCTCTGTGCCTATCCTGTTTGCCGCCACTACCGGCATCAGATTGCAGGCTGCATGTCCGGTCATGCACCGTCTCCAGTGCGGCATACTGTCACATTCCAGTATCGGCTCGCTGCCTATAGCTGTAGGATAAAAAAGTATCTCCGCGCCCTTTAAAGCCATGCCTCTTGCCGTTTCCGGGAACCACTGATCCCAGCATATACCGACTCCAATGGTTGCATACCTTGTCTTAAAAGCTTTAAAGCCTGTATTTCCCGGTGTGAAGTAAAACTTCTCCTGATAATAATGATCGTCCGGGATATGTGTCTTTCGGTATATTCCAAGCACCTCTCCGTCGGCATCTATCACCGCCACTGAGTTGAAAAGCTGTCTGCCCTCTCCAGCCTCATAAAAGCTCACAGGAATCACTACGCCAAGCTCCTTTGCAAGTGCCTTCATGCTCTGCACCGCATCATTTTCAGAAAGCGGCTTTGCATAGTCATAATAATCGTAGCGCCTCTCCTGACAGAAATACTGTCTCTCAAATAGCTCCGAAGGAAGTATTATCTGTGCTCCGGCCTCTGCCGCAGCCCTTATAGCTTTGCTGCTTTTTCAATATTTTCTTTTACGTCACGGCTGCAGCTCATTTGGATTGCAGCAATTTTAACCTCTCTCATACTATTCACCTTTCTAATCCTGTCGTCTCACAATGGGCTTTTCCCAAGCCTCTGTGAGACCGAAAACGATTACAACCAATTAAATTACTGTGGTATCTGCTGTGTGATACAGTGTATGTTTCCCCCGCCGACAATTATGTCACGCGCATATATCGGATACACTTTCCTTCCCTCAAAAAGGCTTCCGATTGCCTTAAGCGCAGGCTCATCCATCACATCACCAAACTGTGGAATGAGCACACCGCCGTTTGTGATGTAAAAATTCACATAGCTTGCCGCTAAGCGTTCTCCTGCCTCGCGCTCATCCTCACCCTCCTCAAAGGTGAAGCCCGAAAGCTCATATTCTGTGATGCACACCGGCTTCTTTGGAATATAAACCTTGTGAATCTCAATTTTCCGGCCTCTTGCATCAGTTTCATTTTCCAATATTTCAAGGTCCGCTGAGGACATCTGATACTGTGGGTCATCCATGTCATCAGTCCACGCAAGCACCACATGCCCCGGGCTTGTAAATGCACATACGTTGTCGACATGCTCATTGGTTTCATCATTGTATATTCCATAAGGAATCCAGATAATTTTTTCGGCACCGAGATAATCCTTTAATTTCTGTTCTATTTCAGACTTCGATAATTCCGGATTTCTGCCCTTGCTGAGCAGACAGCTTTCCGTCACTATCACAGTTTTCTCTCCGTCTGTGTGGATGGCTCCACCCTCTAAGACAAACGGATGCGCATCATACATGTCGTATCCGGCTTTGTTGCAAAATAAAGCCGCTACTCCGTCATCCTTTGTCCAGTCTGCGTACAGTCCGTCCACCTTGCCGCCCCAGGCATTAAAACACCAGTCGATTCCTCTGACAGCGCCATCCTCATTTTTCACGAAGGTCGGCCCCACATCTCTGGCCCAGGCATCATCTGACTCCATTTGTATATATTTCACCGGGAAATTTTCCTGATAATTTTTCTGCTTTCTGACAGCTTCCACAACAGACCTTGCATTGTCTATCACATCTGCCTCAGCGAGCACATATGCCTGCTCAGACTCTGCTATTGCACATATCACCTCCGCAAAAGCCTCTCTTGCCCGCCCGGCACCGTAAATCCATGAGCCCGGCGCTTTGGCAGATGATGATGGTACCCTTGTGGGGAGCATACTCTGCCGGCATATAAAAGCCGTCTGCTCTAGGACAGCCTGCATTTAAAATCTTCATATTCGAATCTCCTGATAACCTTACAATCGTTATTTTCATCCATTACTGCAATGTTCGGAAGCGGCATGCCGTTAAAGGTATTATTTTTGACCATCGAGTAGATTGCCATATCGCAAAAGCACAGCCTGTCGCCGGTTTTTATCTCTCTGTCAAATGAATAATCCCCTATCACATCACCTGCCAGACAGGTACATGAGGACAATCTGTAGGTATACTTCTTCTCACCCGGCTCGCCACTGTCCATAAGCGGCGGACGGTACGGCATCTCAAGCACATCCGGCATATGGCAGGCTGCGGAGGTATCCAGAATGAGTATCTTTATGCCATTGTTTTCAACTATATCAAGCACCGTTGTCTCCAGATATCCTGCATCAAGCGCAACCGCCTCTCCCGGCTCCAGATAGATCTCCAGGTCGTATTTGTCACGCATATGCATAATGCATTTTTCAAGCCTCTCAATGTCATAGTCTGCCCTTGTGATGTGGTGTCCGCCTCCCATATTGAGCCACTTAAGTCCATACAGCAAATCTCCGAATTTCTCCTCTACCGCTGCAAGAGTCGTTTCGAGCGCATCCGAATCCTGTTCACAGAGCGTGTGAAAATGAAAGCCCTCAATACGTGATAAATCAAGCCCGTTTTTAATAGCCTTATCGAGTGCCTCTCTCGTTATCCCAAGCCTCGAGCCGGCGCACATGGGTCATATATCTCATGCCCCTCCTGTGTGGAGCACTCAGGGTTTATTCTGAGCCCGACACTTATTTTTTTATCAGCCTTTTCTATTTTATCCCTGTGAAGCAGATACTGCGATACGGAATTAAATACAATATGGTCACATATTTCTACCAGCTCATCCATCTCCTGCGGCAAAAAGCGGGACAGAATACATGGTTTTCCTTTCCCATTTCTTCATGTGCAAGGCGGGCCTCAAAAAGCCCGCTTGCAGTTGTCCCGCTTAGATATCTGCCGATAAGAGGATATTCATAAAATGCGCTGAATGCCTTCTGTGCCAGAAGAATCCTTGCACCTGTCCTTTGCATGACACCGTTTAATATCAAAAGATTTTCAGTTAATTTTCCCTCGTCTATCACATAACAGGGAGTTCTTAATTCATTTATCTTCATACCGGCCTCCGGACTAATCCATATGTACTGACTCATCCTCAGTCTTGTAGCAATCCACAGGAACCGGATTCTCCACTACCTGCCAAGCAGTCCGAACTTATTAAGAGCCTCCATGTATGGATCCGGATCCATCTCCTCGAGATTGAACACTCCCGGCTTCTTCCAGAGTCCCTTTACCACCATCATGGCACCAATCATTGCCGGCACACCTGTGGTATAAGAAATCGCCTGCGACTCAACCTCCTTGTAGCACTCCTGATGGTCGCATACATTATAGATGTAGATTGATTTTTCCTTTCCGTCCTTGACACCTGTAAAAATACATCCGATATTTGTCTTTCCGACTGTGCGAGGTCCCAGGGATGCAGGGTCAGGAAGCAGCTCCTTAAGCACCTGTATTGGCACTATTTCCTTTCCATCCACCATGATCGGGTCTGTTCTTAGCATGCCGACATTCTCAAGACACTTCATGTGTGTGAGATAGCTCTGTCCAAAGGTCATGAAGAATCTGATTCTCTTTATTCCCGGAATATTTTTGGCCAGCGACTCTATCTCCTCGTGGTGAAGCAGATACATATCCTTTTCTCCGACCTGGTCAAAATTGTACTGCGCTCTCCACTCCATAGGCTTTGTCTCTACAGTGACCGTCTGTCCAGTATGAGCGTTCGCAGAAACCTCACGCAGATTTATCTCAGGATTAAAGTTTGTCGCAAACGGATATCCATGGTCCCCGCCATTGCAGTCGAGAATGTCTATAGTATGTATTTCATCAAAATAATGCTTAAGCGCATATGCAGAATAAACAGAGGTCACACCCGGGTCAAATCCGCTTCCAAGAATAGCTGTAAGCCCTGCCTCCTTGAATTTCTCCTGATATGCCCACTGCCATGAATAATCAAAATATGCCGTAAATCCAAGCTCCTTGCAGCGCTTTTCGTAGATTGCTCTCCACTTTGGATCCTCAGTATCCTCGCACTCATAGTTGGCAGTATCGATGTAGTCAACACCACACGCAAGACATGCATCCATGATTGTAAGATCCTGATACGGAAGCGCAACATTTAAAACCGCATCCGGCTTGTATGCATTAATCAGCTCTTTTAATTCCTCCACATTGTCGGCATCAACCTTTGCAGTCTCAATTTTTGTGCTTGTCTTTCCCTCAAGCTTTGCCTTTAAGTCATCACATTTTGACTTGGTTCTGCTTGCAATCATAATCTCGGTAAATACCTCGCTGTTCTGGCAGCATTTTCTGATTGCCACCTGCGCAACTCCACCACATCCGATAATAAGTAATCTGCTCATTTTTGTCCCTCCTGATTCGCTTTGGTTATGATATAGTTTTTCTAATTTGTTTTACTTTGTTTCCTCTTCCTCGAGTAAATCCTCCACATATTTCGGAAGCATGAAAGCTCCCCTGTGTAAATGTGTTGTATAATACCAGGTTTTAAGCCCCAGTGCATCCCATCTTTTTGCATCCAGATCATAAAGCGGATGATATTTCTTCGATGCAAACCCAAACAGCCAGTAGCCTGACGGACAGGTTGGAATATGTGCCTGATATACCCTGCTTATAGGAAATGATTTATACACCTTTCTGTGCATTTTCCGGCACTCAAGCTCATCCTCATCATAAAAAGGGCTGCCGTGCTGATAAACCATGATTCCATCATCTTTAGTGCCTTATAACAGCTTCCGTAAAACTCTTTTGTGAAAAGTCCCTCCGTATGTCCGAGCGGGTCTGTGGAATCGTTGATTATCAGATCATATTCATCATGCTTTCTGCGTAAAAATCGCAGACCATCATCATAAAACATGGAAATTCTTTCATCCTCAAGTCCACATGCTACCTCGGGGAAAAAACGCCTGCATACATCGACAAACATCTTGTCTGTCTCAACCACATCAATATGCTCGACAGACGGATATTTGATGAGCTCCTTTGCCACGCCGCCGTCGCCGCCACCTATTATAAGTATCTTTTTTGCATTCGGGTGGACCGCCATCGGCACATGTGTGACCATCTCATCATATATAAACTCATCTGTGTCCGAAAAAACAATCTCGCCATCCAGCGCGACCATTTTGCCAAACTCATATGATTTAAACACATCTATTTTCTGATAATCACTCTGCCCTGAAAAAAGCTGCTCCTGTATCCTTACATCCAGCTTGACATTGGCAGTATGATATTGTGAAAACCACATTTGCATAGCTTTTCCTCCTGTTTACTGCTTTAATACCTTAAGATATTCTACCGCAGGATCCTCTGTTCCCTGCATTGAACAGCCCTTTTCCTTTGCGTAGACAATGTATTGCGCAATCTCTTTTGTGATAAGCTCTCCCGGTGCAAGAATCGGGATTCCCGGTGGATAACACATGACAAACTCACCACTTACAGCGCCTACCGCGTCCATAATGCGCACTGATTTCTTCTGCGAATAAAACGCCTCCTGCGGCGATACCGCCACCTTTGGATTTATGTACTCTCCCGACAAAAGTCCGGTCTTGTCCTTGCTGTAAAGGCGCTTGATATCCTCCAGCGCACCTACAAGCCTCTCTATATCCTGTATTCTGTCACCAATTGATATATACGCAAGTATATTACAGATATCTCCAAACTCTATCTGGATATCATACTCATCACGCAGCAGATCATATACCTCTATTCCGGCAAGCCTATATCGAGCGTATAGATGGACAGCTTTGTCACATCATAATCATATATGCTCGTGCCGTTTACAAGGTCACGCCCATACGCATAATAGCCGCCTATGGAATTAATCTCCTGCCTTGCATACTCCGACATCTGTGCCACCTTGGCAAAGGATTCCTCGCCTCTGAGTGCCAGATTTCTTCTTGATATATCAAGGCTTGACAATAGCAGATACGATGCGCTCGTGGTCTGTGTGAGGTTGATAATCTGCCTCACATAATCAGCATTTACATCCCTTCCGGTGAGCAGAATCGAGCTCTGTGTCAGGCTTCCTCCCGATTTGTGCATCGATACCGCAGACATGTCTGCCCCGGCTGCCATTCCTGATATCGGAAGCCCCTTTCCAAAATAAAGATGTGTACCATGTGCCTCATCCGTGAGCACCTTGATTCCCTTCGAATGAGCCAGCGCAACTATCGACTTAAGGTCAGAACAGATTCCGTAATACGTCGGATTGTTTACAAGCACAGCCTTTGCATCCGGATTTTCCTCGATAGCCCTCGCCACCTGGTCAATCTCCATTCCAAGCGAAATACCAAGCTTCGCATTCGTCTGCGGATTGACATAAACCGGTATCGCTCCGCAGAGCACGAGTGCATTAAGAGCGCTTTTATGAACATTTCTCGGAAGTATAATCTTGTCTCCTGCCTTGCAGGTGGACAAAATCATGGCCTGCACCGCAGAGGTGGTGCCTCCTACCATAAGAAAAGCATTTGCCGCTCCAAAGGCATCCGCCGCAAGCTCCTCCGCCTCTCTGATTACCGAAACCGGATGGCACAAATTGTCAAGCGGCTTCATTGAATTGACATCAAGCCCTACACACTTTTCTCCGAGCAGATGCACCAGCTCAGGATTTCCCCTGCCTCTCTTGTGTCCCGGCACATCAAACGGCACCACTCTCTTCTTCTTAAACTCCTCAAGAGCCTCATAAATCGGCGCTCTTTCCTGTCTTTTGATATCCATTTACTTCTCCTGTATTTAAAAAGGATGATGCGTGCAAGCATCATCCTTTAGATTCGTCTTAACAACAGTAAAATCGTAACATATACTATGGAGTTATGCAAGAAATTACGTTTTATTTTTGATAATGATAGTTACGCCATTGCAGGCTCTTTCTTCTTAATAATTGCCTCAACTTCATCAACACCTGTTTCAGCTACATCTGCGATCTGATCCAATGTATAACCCTTTTTATACATATTCAGAATAAACTTTTCGCTTGTCTTTTCAGTAGCTCTTTCAGTAGCCCTTTCTTCAATTCCTGTACTCAGATTACACATAATTCTCACATCCTCTCTAAATTCCTGACTGATTGGAATATTATATTCATGTTCTATAATATCCAATTTTTCCTGTTCTTTCAATTCACTTGAAAGCAAAGCTCCAATCAACCGGTGCATTTCATATTTTTTATCATGTTCCGGAATCTCATTTGTGATTCCTATTAGCACAATGTTTAACAGGTCGAGATTACCTTTCCAGTTACATGGTTTCAGCAGCTCATCTTTTGTCAAATGGATATGGCTTAGGCTGTTATCATCCATGTTCATACATATCCATATGCTGAATACCTGCTTAATGTCATCATAGTTAGTATTTACAAAATCTCTTTCCTTTTGTGACGAAATCAGCCTGCTCACATAAAAGATTGCCCGATTTAAAATTTTATATTCCGTCGCTCATCCTTCTGAGCCTCAATATTCACAATAATCTGCGAAAGTCCATTTTTCATACGGACATAAAAAATAATATCAAATCTGACTAATCCTTCATTAATTTCAGCATTTTCTGTATTAAGACCTACAATACGCTGTCCTGCAGCATCTGGTTTTTCCATATTTGCTAATCCCGGCTCAACCGGAACAACGCTAATACTCGGTTCACCTTCGATGTATTTCACAACATCTTCCGGCTTCATTCCTTTAAATTCATCGATTGTTTTCACCAGAATATGTGCTAATATACTCTTCTGTGCCAGTAACCTTTTAACACGAGTATCATATTGTGCCTTATCTCCTGCTGCATTCACAGCATTTGCTATTTCTGTATTCAAGTCGGCATCCCTCCTTTTGTATTGTGCATAACACTTCTAAGATTCCGCAAAAGGCTCTCTGCCTTAATATCATTATAAGCGAGGGACTTTACGAAATCAACTGATTTTTCATTACTTATATAGGCACTTTTAGCTTCCAAATATAAAGAGGAAGCCGGTACATGTGGAGTGCACCGGCTAAAAATATGAAAAAGATTAATATGAGTATTTCTTTTGTTTATGATGTCAGTATACAGGACAATTGTGAAAATGCTGTGTTTACTTTCTTACCCTTTTATAAACAAATGTTAATGCAACACAACAAAAAGAGCCCTTTCGAGCAATGTCATTAAGTTAAGATGACCAATCAAGATCTTAGCATCAGAAATGATGCTAGGGTCTTTTATTTTGTAATAAATGATTGACATATGATTCGAAATGTGCGGCCGCTTTCGCTATTGAATGATAATGAGGTAGCGAAAGCGGCCCCTTTGTAATTAAGAACATCTTGATTGCAAGGAGGTACGCATATGAGCAATTATATTAATCAAGTTTCAGATTCTCTAAAGAATCATATTTCGGAATTAGCTAACAATCCATGTTTATTTCTTCGAAACCCCAATGTCGATTTCTCTCGAAAACGAAAAATTGATTTCAAACTTTTATAGGAATCATGATGAATTCGGGTGGAGCTACTATGAGTAAAGAACTACTTGATTTCTTTGATTTTAACAAAAATACTCCGTCTGTATCAGCATTTACGCAACAACGTTCAAAAGTACTTCCAGAGGCTTTTGAATATTTATTTAAATCTTTTACGGATGACAACCTTCCAACTACTAATAATTATCATGGCTATCGTTTAATTGCATGTGATGGAAGTAACTTGACCATTGCAACAAATCAAAAGGATCCAGAAACTTTTTGGGAATGTAATCAGCATGGTTCAATTGTTAATAAACTACATCTAAATGCCTTTTATGATGTTTTGAATCGTATATACACCGATGCTTTAGCGCAAACAGCAGCGGATTGCAACGAGTTTAGAGCATGTGCAACAATGATTGACAGATTGAAAATAGAGAATGTTATTCTTGTTGCTGATAGAGGATATGAAAACTATAACATTTTTGCACATGCAATTGAAAAAGGATGGAAATTCGCTATACGTGTCAAAGATAAAAATAGTAATGGAATTGCATCTGGGTTAAATCTTCCTCCAAATGATGAGTTTGATATAGATATCACTCAGATTTTTTCGAGGATAAATACAAAGACCACAAAAAATGCAGGCTATAAGTGGATGCCTGTAAATCAAGTGTTTGATTATCTTCCACGAAAAAGTGATAAAACAAAACAGGTGAACTTTACAATCGCCATTTATATTTGTAGAGAATATCTCCGTAATAAACGCAATCTTAGTCCACCTGATGTGATTAACCTAATAGAAAAGCATGTATTACCAGTAAGACCTGGTCGAAAAGACCCTCGCAAAGTCAAACCCCAGGCATCTGTAAGCTTTCTATATAGAGTGGCTTAATCATAGATAATTATAAGCTTTTTTGATAGATAAACAATCTGTCTTTTTGTTGTGCTGCAAAATAGACGAAAGAAAAACACATCATATTTATCAAACAATTGCAAATATGATGTGTTTTATAATTATGTCAAAATTCTTAACTTAATGACATTGCTCTTTCGAGCTCTTTTCGCTTTGTACAACATTAAATTGCAGATGATTACTGTAAGAGTGAAAGTACACCCTGGTTTGACTGATTAGCCTGTGCAAGCATAGACTGTCCAGCCTGTGCAAGAATGTTATTCTTGCTGTAGTTAACCATCTCAGAAGCCATATCTGTATCACGGATACGAGACTCAGCTGTTGTAGTATTCTCAACCACGTTGTCGAGGTTATCAATTGTATGCTCAAGACGGTTCTGAACAGCACCAAGAGAAGATCTCTGCTCTGATACTTTCTGTAATGCATCTGAGATAGCATCTATTGCATATGTTCCAGCGATTCCAGAATCATCGTTTACATTAAGACCTTTGATTCCAAGGTATGAAGAATTCATTGTCTCGATACCAACTGTAATCTTATTTGTCATGTCTGCGTCTGATCCTACATGAAGGCTGAAAGATAACTTATCTGCAACCTCAGCCGTTCCTTTTCCGATTGTGAATTCTATTCCATTATCAGCTGTATACCCTGCTGCATCTGCTGTAACAGTTGCAGGATTCTTTGTAGCACCAATATTATTAGCTGCTGTTAATTCATTAGTCATTAACTCTACAGCTTTTGCAGCCGAAATAACTGATGAATTTGCATCATCAATTCCAGTGGTTTTGTTGTCATTAAGAACAGTTACAGAATCACTGCCATATTTAACAGTACTACCTTTCTTAACCTTATTCTTAATATCAGTAACCTCTTTATCGTCCTTATCAACCATTTATTAGGTCTTATAAGTATATGTAGTTCCATCAATAGTAATAGATGCATCAGCTTTAGCGCCATCACCTTCCTGGCCTTTGTAATTAATGTTT
>ENA-OUNI01000512-OUNI01000512.1-human-gut-metagenome-genome-assembly--contig:-NODE-512-length-17972-cov-3.500028_pt1 | contig 17972 bp, 21 predicted proteins | sample MGYA00242499_ERZ504580 | MGnify/ENA primary metagenome ERZ504580 (study PRJEB26092, sample SAMD00036315) | human gut metagenome | host: Homo sapiens | study: EMG produced TPA metagenomics assembly of... | reverse complement strand
AGCAAGTACTGACCCCTCTGGGGTCTGAGCAAACCACTAGTTTACTAGTGGTTTTGATTATGTATTATGCCTGTAATTAATTTGTTCCCCCTCGGCGCAGCTTTATCCTTGCAGTCGGTTTGGGCTAGAACGATAACTGGAATGCGCTCGTGCCTCCACGCTCACCGTCAGCGCAAAATGATCGGAGATACTGACCCCTTCATATGGCTCTGTCGCGCACACGCGGCAATCCGCCGCACCTTCCAGCGGCAGGTTTCGTACATAAAAATGATCGATGTTACGCGGGTACAGCTCGTCCAGCGCATCAAGCTGGTGGTAGAGCGATTTTTGCCTCTGCTGCGCTTCCTCGGTATAATAGGTTTGCAAATTCGTATTGTGGAGCGGATCCCACGTCGCATATCCATCCTCCCGCGGATGAGCCGCTCAAAGCCGCGCCCTCGCAAAATCTCCAGCTCCGGCCACCCGGCCTCGGCGTTGAAATCACCCGCGACGATCAGTGGCGCATCCGGCGGCACGGTTTGTTCCAGCCAGTTGCAGAGCCGCGTGGCTTCCGTGCGCTTGCAACGCTCCATTTCCCGCAGCCTTACCTCCGCCTGCGCAATTTGTTCTTTGGGGAATCCCCACTCCTGCGCGAGCGCGGGCAGCTTCGCCCGGTTTTCATCCGTGACCGCTGGTCCCGCGACCCAATGCGTGACGCAAACATAAAGCGGCCGCCCCTCTGGCAGCATGCAGCGCACAAGCACCGCCTGTGTCAGATTGTCGAAATGGCAGGAGAAAAAATTGCCGCAATAGCCCTTTCCTCCTAAATGCGTTCTCCCAATATATTGGGGGGAAAGGGAGGGGCTGGCAAGAACCAGGTCTCCCTCGCGCAGATTCAATGGGAAGCCAAGTTCCGGCCCGCAAGCCCGCTACCCCCATATGGCCGAGCGGCACATACCCCAGCTCCTCTGCCAACCGCTTGCCATAGGAAAAGAGCGGATTCGCCTCATTGAGGCATACAATGTCCGGCCGCTCCTTGCGCAGCACAGCGCACAGGCCTTGAAACCGCTTTTCCCGCACCTGCTTGGTTTCATACTCTTCCAACCGGATCAGGCCATGATAGCGAAAGCCGGACCAGACATTGAGCGTAAAAAGCTTGATATGTGCCAAAAAATCGCCTCCTAAAAGTTAAGCGCCGGTGAGCTTCCGCACAGCGGGCCCCGGCGCGCTTTTCGTTTTAAAATTAGCCGTTGAGGGCTGCAAAGTTCTTTTTGTTCGCCTTGTAAAGCTCCTGGAAAACGGCGTAGTTGCGGTCATAGATCGGCTTAACAGCCGGATTGGGTGTGAAGGTTTTTTTCGCCGGCACCATCCGTTTCGCTTCATCGAGGCTCGGCAGCAGGCCGAGGCCGACCGCCACCACGACCGCGGCGCCGACCGCACCGACGTTTTGCGGGCTGTCAACCGTTTCAACCTTGCGGCCAATGCAGTCCGCCAGGATCTGGCACGTCACGTCAGACAATGCGCCGCCGCCGACGAACCGGATCGTATCGGAAGTTTTGATCTTCTTCTCCTCTGTCTCCAAGAACCAGCGCAGATGGAAGCAAACGCCCTCCGTCACGGCGCGGATGAGCTCTGTCTTACCGGTTTCCAGGCTGATGTTAAAGAACATTCCGCGCGCGTTCGGATCCTCAAACGGGCAGCGGTTACCATGCAGCCAAGGGGTAAAGATCACGCCGTTTGAGCCTGCCGGCACTTCGCTGATGACCTTCGCCATATAGTCGTAAAGGCTAGTATAAACCGCCTCTTGCGATTCCGCCACATGCTTTTTCTCCAAATAGATATCGATCTCATCGAGCGCCAGGTGATCCTTCACCCATTCAAGCACTTGCCCGCCGTTTCCAACTCTGCGAAATAGTTGAACCGCTCCGGCTGCGCGCCCACGATCGCCGCAACCATGGCGGAAGCATCCACAATGCTTTTGTCGACCACGGTGGAGACCCAGCCGCTTGTGCCGCAATAGATATGCGTATCGCCCAATGCGGTGGAGCCGGCCCCCACGCCGATGAGGGAAGCGTCCCCGCCGCCGCCGAACACGGCGGTGCCCGCTTTCAGGCCGAGTTCAGAAGCCGCTTTTCCGTGATTTCCCCGACCTTGTCGGTGGATTGCTTGATCGGCGCAAGGTGATTCATGTTTACGCCGAGCATATCGCACATCTCCCGGCTCCATCCCTCCTTGCCCTTGCGGATATCATAGATCAGGGCGGCAAAGGCGGAATCCTGCGTCATAACAAATTCACCCGTCATTTTGCAGATGAGGAATTCCTTCACATCCAGCCACTTATGTACGCGCTTAAAATTCTCCGGCTCGTGCGCCTGCACCCACTTGTATTTCCACACAGGGTCTTTCACGCTCGCCGCAACCGCGCCGGTAATTTGCAGGCTTTTGAGCAGCTTAAATACATTTGCGCCCGCGATTTGCGGGCCATGGGCCAGGCCCTTTTTCAGCTCCTCCCGTGCACGCTGGTCCATATAGCTCATCGCGCGGCGCACCGGCTCCCCGTCCTTATCCACAAGGACGACTCCCTGCATCTGGGAGCAGAAGGAAACGCCACTGATCCGCGTCGGGTCCATGCCGGAAGCGTCCAGCACCTCCCGCGTGCTCGCGCACATAGCTTCCCACCATTCGGCGGGTTCCTGTTCCGCGCCGCCATCCGGCAACACATAGAGCTCATACCCACGCATGGCCGCCGCCGTCAAACGGACAACCTCGCCGATCTCGAACAGGCAGGTTTTTACGCCAGTGGTGCCCACGTCGTAAGTGATAACATAGGTCGGTTCTTTCATGCAAAGCCCTCCAAAATATGATTCCAGTTCACACACAAAGCTTATTGTTACGGGGGTTCCCCGCTGCTTTCATTCACGCCGGGCAGGCGCTTCCTGCCCCAGGCCCGTTGTAAACGCGCCTTCAATAAATTTGAGCATTTGTTCCACAACAAAATCATCGCGGGAAAGGATATCCTCGCCTGCATAAATTTTAAACCGCTCCTGATAATAGCCGCAGGCATAGGAAAACTGAAGATTTGTAAAGAGGTTATCAAGCAAAAAGGCAAACATACGCGGGTCAACATCCCTACGGATCAGCCCTTCCTGCTGCGCCTGCGCAATGACCTGCGTATACACGGCGGCGGAAACCGTCTCCATATCCTGCGAGATCAGCCGTACCAGCTCCGCATTATTTTCCGACGTCATTTCATTATAGAGCTTGATGAGATCCTCGAGCTGCCGGGAAGTGGTCTGCACAGTGCGGATAATCAGCTCCAGCTTATCGCGGACATCCATATCCGCTTGAGACAGCGGCCCGAGCGTCTCCTCCAATATGGAGATGCCGTGGTGCACGGCGGTTAGGAACAGATCCTGCTTTGTATTAAAATACTTATAGAGCGAGCCGACGCTGACGCCCGCTTTGCTGGCGATCACATTAATATTGGCATTATCGAAGCCCTTGTTGGCAAATTCCCCGATTGCCGCAGCCAAGATTCTACGCCGCTTCTCCTCCGGGATATTTTCAAACGTTTTCTTATGATAAATTGGCTGGTTTCCACCGGTTGTATCCATAGCGTCCTAGCCATCCTTTCCTGCGCGCCAGCCTAAGGCCGGGCCATCCCGCCGGCGCAAAACACACGCTCAAAAATGAGTGGCTGCTCACCGTTTTTCTTATTTTAACATACTGACGGAAAAAATCAATGAAAATACAGAGTTTTTTTGCATTTTCCCTCCCAGAGCCTTGTCGACGCCTTTGCGTAGGTCGTCTATTCTGAAAAATGCCCTATCCAACTTTCTCGCCTCCCCACAGCCGCATCGTTACCACATCCCACGGCAGCCAATCAAACGGGCATAATATGATATGCCTCTAAATCCTCATAAAAAATTCATAAAATTTCATTTGACAAGCTTGAAAAGTATGCTATACTGTAGGTGAGCGGAGATTCACCCTTTCACGAGGAAATCTCCATAAAAGCCCGAATTTCGAGAGAGTCAATATGAAGGAGGAAACTAAACGTATGGACAATCGTTATGCTATCAGCAATTATCCGGATGCGGCGGCCGTCACCAAGCAGCTCGACGAGTTGATCAAGCTGCCGATCTACACCATCAGCCAGAAGCCCTCAAGCGCTATGAAGAGGATTATTTCGACAAAAAGTGCGCGAAGTCCAAAGAGATGATCGAGGAGGCCAAAACGGTAATCCCCGGCGGCGTGCAACATAATCTTGCCTTCAACCACCCGTTTCCGCTGGTGTTCACCAAGGCGGAGGGCGCGTATCTCTATGATGTCGACGGCAACAAATACTATGACTTTTTGCAGGCTGGCGGCCCTACGGTGCTCGGATCTAACCCAAAGGTTGTGCGCGATCAGGTCATTGAACTGCTCAACACCTGCGGCCCTTCCACCGGCCTGTTCCACGAATTGAATACAAGCTTGCCAAAAAGGTATGCGATAGCGTGCCCAATGTTGAAATGTTCCGCATGCTCAACTCCGGTTCCGAGGCCTGCATGCTGCGGTGCGTGTCGCGCGCCTTGCCACGAAGAATAAAAACATCATCAAGATGGGCGGCGCTATCACGGCTGGAGCGATCAGCTCGCCTACGGCATCCGTGTTCCCGGCTCCAAGTTCACACAAGCGCACGGCGTTCCGCTTTACATCTTTAAACACACGCAGGAGTTTTTCCCGAACGATCTCAACGATTTGGAGCGCAAGCTCCGTTTCAATCAGATGCGCGGCGGCACGGCGGCGGTCTTCATTGAGCCGGTCGGCCCAGAGAGCGGTACACGCCCGCTGGATAAGGATTTCAACAAGGGCGTAGAGCGTCTCTGCCGCAAATACGGCGCGTTGCTCGTATTCGACGAGGTTGTCACAGGCTTCCGTATCGGCATGGCAGGTGCGCAGGGCTATTTCGACGTTTCCCCCGATCTCACGGTATTCGGCAAGGTCATCGCGGGCGGTTATCCGGGCGCGGGCGGACTCGGCGGCAAAAAGGAATATATGAAATATCTCGCCGCCGGCATCCAGACGGGCGACAAGGTTCACAAAGCGCTCATTGGCGGCACGATGGCGGCAACGCCTATCAGCTGCGTAGCTGGTTACTACACGCTTGAAGAAATCGAGCGCACCAACGCCTGCCAGAAGGCCGGAGAAATGGGCGACCGCATCACCACCGGCCTGCAGCAGCTCATCAAGAAGCACGGCTTGCCGTTTGTCGCCTTTAACCAGGGCTCGATCTGCCATCTGGAAACGGTCGGCACCATGCACTTCTCCATTGACTGGGGCAAGCTGTGGAAGGTGCCGGGTGTTCTCAAAGCAACTTCCGAGCGCAAAGCGGTTATGGAGCACATGGGCGCTGCTACATGGCGGAGGGCCTCGTAACCTTAGCCGGCAGCCGCTGTATACGAGCGCTGCCTATACGCCGGAGATGATCGACGATGCCCTGACCCGTTTCGACAGAGTGTTCGATACGATCACAGTTCAAAAATAACCCGATTTTTCCGGCGGCGTTGCTGCGCCGCCGGAATTTTTCAGTAAAGGAGGCTTATTCGTTGGATATGGAAATCATGCAGGCCAAGGAGCTTGTGGTCCGTGCAGGCAAACAGCTTGTGGAAAGCGGCCTCATCGCGCGCACCTGGGGCAACGTCAGCTGCCGTGTGAGCGACACGCAATTTGTGATCACCCCCAGCGGCAGGGCATATGAAACTCTTACGCCGGAGGAAATCGTCCTGGTCAATATTGCAGATCTGAGCTATGACGGGGATGTAAAGCCCTCATCGGAAAAGGGCATCCATGCCTCCGCCTATCAGCTCCGACCGGAAGTCAACTTTGTCATCCATACGCATCAGGTAAACGCCAGCATTGTCAGCCCTCTGGGCTTTGATATCAACAATGTTGCGCCGGAGAGCGCGGCGATCATCGGCGACCACGTCCCAATGGCCGCTTACGGCCTGCCAGGCACCGGAAAGCTGCGCAAAGGGGTCATTGCCGCCATCGAGCGCTCTGACAGCAAAGCCGTCATCATGGCGCACCACGGCGCCGTATGCATGGGCAAGGATTATGAGGAAGCATTCGCTGTCGCCTCCGAGCTGGAGAAGGTGTGCGCTCGCCACATTGTGGAACGCTACCGCGAAGCCACGGGCAAAGTGATCGATACCTTTGAAGAAATTCATGATTACGTAATTGAAACCATCGGCAAAAAGGCAGGGACGCCGCTCCTGTTACCGCTTATGAGAGCGAACGTGACGGCGCGATGTGCAACTTGACCAAGCCCGGCAGCGAGGAGATTCTGCGGGTGGAGATTGCCACCGGCCGGATCGCGGGCGACGCCGAATCGTTTGTGCCGGAGGCTGACCTGCACCGCGCAGTATATGCCAAGCGGGACGGAATCAATTATATCATCCATTCCCAGCAGCCTGATATTATGGCCGCCTCCCGCTTGGGCCGCACCATGAAGCCGCTGCTCGATGATTTCGCCCAGATCGCAGGCGCAACGGTGCGCAGCGCAGTGTTTGACCCTTCCAGCACGATGAAACCTCCAAAAAGGTTGTCAAAGCGCTCAAAGGGCGCGACGCCGTGCTGCTGAAGGATAACGGCGCGCTTTGCTGCGGGCCCTCCAAAAGCGATGCGCAGGCCACCGAAATGGTCATGGATAAAGGCTGCAAAACCATGCTGGGCGCCGCTTTATTCGATACTGCAAAGCCTATCAATGCGATTGAAACTCGCCTGATGCGCTTTATCTATAAAACAAAGTATTCCAAACAGGCGGAAAAAAAATAAGTAGTTCAATTATGATTGCGAAACACAGCTTACCGCAACCGCACAAAACAGAGAGATGCATCCTGCCATAAAGCGGGGTACACTGTTCGGACAGAGGGATGTCTTTATCCGAACTGCGGATGTTACCGCCATTCGTTTGTTTATTTGCCATCTTCTTTTACCCCCTTATATACGGAAACGGCTCGTCGTCAGAAATGACGCGGGCCGTTTCTGCTCCCCATGGCTTTTTAAATACAAAAATTCAGAAACGCTTTTTTCATAAATTGATATTGTGAAAAGATCGTGAAATATGATATAATCACTTCGAATCACATCGTTATTTCTGTGACACATGCCTCCACATCAAACAAGGCGCTCACAGAGGAAAGGGGAAAAAATGAATCAAGCCGTTCGTAAACTGATTGCGTTGCTCGCCGCCCTAGCGCTCGTATGCTCCCTCGCCGCGTGCAGCAGCCAGCAGTCAGAGGAGGAAAACACCACCGAGCCACCCATTGTCAGCAAAACCAAAAAGCCGGAAGCCAACGCGGAGGTGCTTGCCTATTTTAACCGCCTGGTCAACAGTGCCAAACAAAGCAATCCTGAATTTACGATGACCAAGGAGCCAAAAGTTTCTGAGGTGGAAACCAGCAACCAAACGCTTGCCAACCTCGCTCCCACGCTGCAACAGCTCATGCTCAATCAAACAAGTCTCTCCTCAAAAGATACAAAGCTCTCAGAGGTGCTGCCTGTTTCCGGCCAGGAGTGGGCGAGCCAATTAACCCCTTCCGACATCCGTTACGCGATGTGTGTGCAGGAAGATGACCTTTATAAAATTACAATATTCTTTCGAGATGAAAAAGAGCCTGCGCCTTTGACAAGCCGACATGGCAAAGCGTTTGATATGGAAGACCGCACTGCAATTGAGGAAGAGTTCCAAAAAGCGAAAGATTATATGCAGCTTGGGGAGTATCACGTTTTATTCACCGGCTCCTCCATTGAATGTGAGATTGACCGCGCAAACGATGAAATCCAAAAGCTGGTGTATCATAAGCGGATGCATCTTGACGCACAGGTCACTGGCGTTGGCAAGCTTGCATCTGCTGGTCAAATTGATTTTAGCTGTATCCTAGAAATTCAAACAGAGTTCCATTTTACCTGGCCGCACCCAGAAACTTCGACCGGCGCAGATGCTTAACCCATAAAATTTTTACGCTTCAACCGCCCAAACAGCCCAGTAGCCAAAACTTTGGATGGCGCTGAGCTGTTTTTTTATGACCCTTCCATGTTTGATTTTTTATTACGGAGCGAAGCGGAGTAACAAAACAGAACCTGCCCTCATTGCATGGATCAAAAAGATACACAACGCCTATGAAAGCAGACGGTTACCGGCTGTTTTTATTACGAAGCAAATCCAATTGGCCCCACGGGATTAAAGAAATACAACCAGCTTGCCGCACACACTTGGCCAGCGACTATTTTCTATGACGGCGTAGGAGCAACTGTGTTCGCCCGCAGGTCAGGGGAATTGCATAGTGAATTCACGCGTGTTTACATAGGAATCAAACGCTACGATGGTCTCTGCATCAACCGTAGGCTCTTTTCGATACAAATCCTGCCGCAACCTCACAGAACAAAGAGGTAGGCAACGCTTATGAGAGCAGGCGATCACCGGCTATCTTATTTTATAAAATGTTTATAATTTTTCCCGATTTTAATCAACACATATTATTACTATTGCCTTGACAAAAACGACGCATCGTTGTATGTTGGCGATGGAACGGTTCTGATACTGGATTAGGGAAGCCATGCGGTCATTCAGAAGCCGGATTCGATGAAAAAGAGGAGGAAATATTTTGCAAAAAGGAAAAAAACAACACTCTACCGCCTACCGGGCGCTCGCAGTTTTGTTGAGCGTAATCATTTTATTGCTCTCTCTGGGTGTGGGCGCAACCGCCAGCTCAGAAGAGGCCAATATCATCTACTCCAATGGTTACAAAATTGAAAAAATCACCAACCCCACCAAGGGCGAGGGCGACGTGGACGGCATCATCCAGGGTGGAGACCGCAACAACTGCTACGCCTGGGCTATGACAGAGCGCGACGGATTCCTCTATATCGGCACCAACCGGAATATCCTCGGCGGCATGATCGCGCAGTTCGCACAGGCAATGACGCAGGCCGGCCTTACCTACGATCAGGTTTGGGATATTGTAAACGTAATCACCAATGGCGAGGTGCCAGCCTTTTCCGCACAGGAAAGCAGGCCGATGATCATTCGCGTAAACCCTGCTACCAGTGAAACAAAGGTAATCTATGAGGCCCCTCTCGGCACAGACAGTGCTTACCGCATGGTGGTAAAACACCATAATGAGCTCTATTTCGGCTCTATGAGCAGTTCAAGCGGCACGCGCATCGTTAAGGTGGATGAAAACGACAACGCGGAGATCGTTTACAGCGGCGGCGGAAATTCTAGCTTCCGCGCAGGCACAGTCTACAACGACAAATTGTATTTCGGTGGTCTCGACAACCGGATTCCGGACGAAACGGCGGGAAAATACAATAAGATCGCCATTTTGGAAAAAATCCGAAGGATGATTCCGATTGGCAGCGCGTTGCGGACTTAACGATTTTATCGACTATGCTGACGATACGCTTTACCAAGGCGAGGGCGGCACGTATGGGATCTGATCCCCTACCAGGGCGACATGTATGTGTTCCTCGCCACCTCCAACGGCTTCGTCCTATTCAAGGGGCATGAGGCTTCGGCTGGGGAAAACGCCAATCAGTATGGATGGACCTGGCAGGAAGTGATCGGCAAAAACAGCCAATACCATATGGGCATGGCGCCCACGGCAGAAGGCTATAATACTGATGATGGCGCAACCCCAGGCCTGATTGCCAGCGCGGCTACGCCGGTCGTCTTTCAGGATAAGCTGTATTTCGGCACGTTTGACTATGCGCTGCGTGCGGAGCTGGTCGCCGTGCAGGGTCTGCTTCAAATGATCGCAGGTGGAGAAAATGCGCCGGCCCTGAAGGATTTTTTGAAGCCCATGTATGATTCGCTGAATGCGCCTCAGAAGATGTACTGTATGGACCAAAACGGTAAAATTACAGCAGTTGATCAAATCAATCAAGCCGTCGAGGGAACCACAAACGAATATTTCTGGCGCTATGGCGTTTATAACGATCAGCTTTTCGTCAGCTCCTTCGATGCCTCCTCGCTTTATAAATATGTGACGAAGCTGACCAACGGAGATTTGCTCCGCATGGATAAGGCTGAATTCATGCAGCAAATCAACTATATCGTCAAGCTGCTTCAATCTCTCACTGGCTCATCCGTAAGCAAAGAGGCAAGCGCGCTAACCACAGCGCTGACCGCAGCGCAGTCCCAGATTGCGAGCCTGCTCGACAAACAGGCTACGCCGGAAAATGTGCAGAAGCTGATCGCTCTTGTCGAAACGCTCGTCTCCCCGCTTTCCAACGCGGCAAAAACATTCTCCGCCCTCCCGGCCTCCGCGGCACGCGCGCTCCCTCTCAGGTATTTTGGATGCGCTCAAATCTCTGGCTGCCGCCTTTGATCTGGACGGACTGCGGATGTATTTCAGCATTTCCAATAAGCTGCTCAAAAACGAGCCCGGCTTTGACCTGTATGTCACGAAGGATGGCGAAAACTATACAGAGCTTACTTTGAATGGGTTCCATGATAAATTCAACTTCGGCGGCCGTACCCTCGTTGCAAATGAAGATGGCCTCTATATCGGCACGGCAAATCCCTTCTATGGCGCGCAGGTCTGGCGGATCACGGAAGTAGAAGAAGATGCCCCGAATTCCATCGTAGAATTTTTTGCTAAGATCGTGCGTTTCTTTCAAACAATCATAGAATGGTTCCGCGGCCTTTTTCAGTAAATCCTTCTTTTTGATCACCTTTTTATATCAATAAGAGCCGCTGCAAAATGCAAATCATTTTGCAGCGGCTCTTTTCTTATAGAGAATCAGGCAAAGCTTTTATGGATTAACCCCTATTTCAATTGTCTGATTCGGTCGCCTTTGACAAGGAAGGCGTGCTCCGCCAGGTCGATCATCGGCTGATCGTTAAAGGAATCCGTATAAAACTGCTCAACCTTTGCATGTGGGAACCGCTCCAGAAAGCTGCTCACCTTATTTTCTCGAAAGCACAGGCGTGTTATCGTGCCCGTTTGCTCATCGAACTGGGTCCCTATCCAATGCGCAATTCCAAGGCGGCGGCAAGCTCCTCCAGAACACGCTCCGGGGAGGCGGAAAGAATCACATCATCCGGACGGTGCTGGCGAGCATAAAAGGGCTTGATATTCTTCATATGGGTATCCCAAAAAGTTTTTAAATCAGCTTCAAAATCCGGGATCGTCAAAAAGTAATCGGCCACGCGCGCGCCATAAACGGATAAGGCCTCCTCAATGGTGATTTTTCCGCGCTTATACCGCACCAAAGCCGCCGCTACCTCCGGCACATAGCGCAGCAGCGATTTATCCTGTTTTAAATAATACCAAAATAAATCTACAGCACTTTCACCACGGTAAATCGTATTGTCAAAATCATACACATTCATTGGGGCGCCTCCTCCATGAAGCAGTTTATCGGGCTTTTATCGTATATCAAAAACAAAAGGAACCCATACCGACACAAAATTGGAGCGCTATGCATCTATCCTACCATATGCGGCGGTGTAGGTAAAATACCTTTCTTTATTTACCGGCCCATATAATTTTCATTCGGAAAGCGCATCCCCTCCAAATAAGCCTGTTCAAACGCAGGCTCCTCCGCGAGGAAAACGGTGTGAATCCTGCCTACAAGGGAGAGGAGCCGTTCCCTCCGGGCTGGCCGCAGGGCGAGCAGGCCCGCCCCATCTAACGCCGCGTTGCCGATGGCAGCGGTCCTTCCCAATAAAGCGGGGGGAAACAGGCCGATCTGCGCCGCACTTTCAAGCCTGATAAATCGCCCAAAACCGCCTGCCAAAAAAAGCTTTCCAACTTTTCCGGCCGGATTTCAGCACGATCGAGCAGCATTTGTAGGCCCGCGCAGACGGCGGCTTTCGCCACCTGCAACGCGCGGATATCCGCCTGTGTGAGCAAAACGCCTGTGCCCGCGAAGCGCACGGCGGGCGCGCCGCCGATTTCGCACACCATCGCTCGAAAAGGATGCCCTTCCCGCTGAAGGGAGCCCTCCGCATCCAAAACGCCGCTCTGCCGCAAGACCGCCGCCGCGTCGATCAGCCCGGAGCCACAGATCCCCTTCGCCGGCACACCGCCTATAGCTGTGCAGCCAATTCGAAAGCCCTTTCGCTCCACATGGTTGATTGCGCCCGGCACTGCTGGCATCCCCATGGTAAGCCCCGCACCCTCAAAGGCCGGCCCTGCGGCGGTGGATGCACACCAAAGCTCAGTGCCATTGAAAACAGCAAGCTCCCCATTTGTGCCAAGGTCGAGCAATGCACAGGGAGCCTCCGCTTCGGTCATCCCACAAGCAAGCATGGCGCACAGGCAATCAGCCCCAATAAAAGCAGAGGCACAGTGCGCAGATAAACGCGGCTGGCCTTAACTGCATGCAGCCCCAAGGCTTCGGCAGTGATTTCGTCCCCAAAAAGATGCTCCGGCAAAAAAGGAGCTTTAGAAAGGCAGGCGGTATCCCGCCCGGTGAGGAGATAGAGCATCGCTGTATTCCCCGTAATGACCAATTCCCTAATCTGGGCGGGGCGTGCCTGCGCCATTTGCATAAGCTCTGTGAGCAGATCATCCAAGCAATCGATGATGCCATCGCCCGCACGGGTGCATCCCCTGCCTGTGCCCTCTCCATGCGGGAGAGAACGTCTGCGCCGAATGCGCCTGCGGATTTCGCCGCCCAGCAGACGCGATCGGGCTGCTCTCCAACTCCTCTGCCACATAGAGCCGGGCCGCAACGGTTGTCGTCCCTATATCCAAAGCAGCACAAAGCGCCTTCCCATCTATCGGCCTGTTTTGCGGCATAGCGGAAACGCCCTCCACCACGATCTCCGCACTTTCCTCCGGCAGCTCTATGCGGGCCTCCCCCAGCACAGCCGTTTGACATAGCAGGCGCAATCCATTGCGCAATTCCCCCGCCGAGAGGCAACGCCGCTCCGCCGGAGTAATGGGTGATAATTGCCCTGTCGCTTTGACTCTGCATTTTCCGCACGAGCCTTTTCCACCGCAGGGAAGCGCAATTGGAAAACCCAGCAGAGCCAAAGCCTCAGGCAATGGCGTGCCGGGTTTCACGGATAAATGATGCTGTTTTTTCCCTATCGTTACAAGCAAATTCATCATATCGCCGCTTCTTAAGCGTTTCCGGAATAATTGGGTGCTTCTTTCGTAATAAACACATCATGCGGATGGCTTTCGATCAAGCCGGCGCTCGTGATGCGCACAAACTGTGCCTTGCTTTGCAGCTCACCAATGGTTTTGCAGCCGCAATAGCCCATGCCCGCGCGCAGACCCCCCAGCATCTGGAACACCGTTTCAGACAGCAGCCCCTTATAAGCACACGGCCCTCCACGCCCTCTGGCACCAACTTGCGGTTATCCTGCTGGAAATAACGATCCTTGCTGCCTTGGTTCATCGCACCGATGCTGCCCATTCCACGGTATACCTTGAACTGGCGGCCCTGATAAATCTCGCTCTCGCCGGGGGATTCCTCGCACCCTGCCACCAGCGAGCCCATCATCACCGCATTCGCTCCGGCGGCAAGCGCCTTTACGATCTCGCCGGAATATTTGATGCCGCCATCCGCAATGATCGGAATGTTGTATTTTGCCGCCACACAGGCGGAATCATAAACCGCCGTGATCTGCGGCACACCGATGCCCGCGACCACGCGCGTAGTGCAGATCGAGCCGGGGCCAATGCCTACTTTTACCGCGTCTGCACCCGCCTCAATGAGCGCACGGGTGCCCTCCGCCGTTGCCACGTTGCCCGCAATGAGGGAAACCTGCGGGAATGCCGCCTTCACCTTGCCGACCGCCTTGAGAATATTCTCGCTGTGACCATGCGCGGAGTCAAGCACCAACGCATCCACCTGCGCCTCCACCAACGCGCCAGCGCGCTCCAGCACATCCGCCGTTGCGCCGATTGCCGCCGCGCAGAGGAGCCTTCCGCCCTTATCGCGCGCAGAGTTGGGGTACTGCACGCTCTTTTCAATATCCTTAATTGTGATTAAACCGCGTAGATAACCGTCGTCATCAATTAAAGGCAGCTTCTCAATTTTATGCTGCATAAGGATCTGCTTTGCTTGCATGAGGGTTGTCCCGACATGGGAGGTGACAAGATTCTCTTTTGTCATCACATCCTCAATTCGAACGTTAAAGTTCGTCATAAACCGCAGGTCGCGGTTCGTCAGGATACCGACCAGCTTACCCTCCCGGCAGATCGGCACGCCTGAAATTTTATACCGCCTCATCAAATCGAGCGCTTCATGAACAAAACGGTCGGGCGAAAGAAAAAACGGGTTGACAATTACACCGTTCTCAGAGCGCTTCACCTTATCTACTCTTGTGCCTGGCGCTCGATCGCCATATTTTTGTGGATGACGCCAATGCCGCCTTCGCGCGCAATCGCAATCGCCATACGGGCCTCTGTGACAGTATCCATCGCAGCGGTCATCAGAGGGGTGTTCAGGGAGATATCCTTGGTGAGTTTCGTTGATACATCCACCTGATTGGGCAGAACATCCGAATGGGCTGGGATGAGCAGCACATCATCAAAGGTAAGGCCCTCTTTGACAAACTTCTCTTCCGGGTTCAACAGAAGCATTTTCCGGCCTCCTCAAGCTATGAAATAAATTGATTCATTATAGCATTGCGGCAAATCGGAATGCAAGCGACAAAACCACTGAATCAAGCCTTATTGCAGACGATTTTTTTAATATTTGCTATACCCCAAAAAACAGAGGGATGCTGCTGACGGCTATCACAGCTTTTTGGCCAAATATAAATCCAGCCAAAGGCCGATTCGTGGATAACAAGGAGGTAAGCCCATCAAAACACCTGATCTGCTTAGTTTTCCATACTTTCCACAAAGTTTTCCACCAAAACCTGTGGAAACACTGGAGAGTGAAAAAAAGAAACGGCGCGCCCCCAACTCGAAGGCCGCCGTTCCCCTTTCTCAATTTTTATATTAAACAATGCCTGCCATAACCACGCGGTACCAAGAGAGGCTCCATGCGGTTTTCATTCTTCTTCCTGTGCCTTCGCATCCTCAATTACTTTTTCTGCCACGTTCGCCGGCGCTTCCTCATAGCGGGTGAATTCCAGCGAGAAATGGCCCCTGCCATGCGTTACAGAGCGCAGCGTCGTTGCAAAATCGCCCATCTCCGCCATTGGCACCTCAGCCACAATCTCCTGCATTTTATCCTCTGCCGGGCCCATGCCCAACACGCGGCCACGGCGCTTCGTGATATCACCCATGATATCGCCCATTTTCTCATCCGGCATATAGGCTTTAACGTCCCAATCGGTTCAAGAATGACCGGGTCCGCCTTCGGGATACCGTTTTTATAAGCAATAGACGCCGCCGTTTTAAACGCCATTTCTGAAGAATCTACCGGATGGTAAGATCCATCATACAGCGTCGCTTTCAAGCCAACCATCGGATACCCGGCCAACACGCCCTTTGTGACACTATCGCGCAGACCCTTTTCCACAGCTGGGAAGAAGTTTTTCGGCACGGAGCCGCCCACAACCTCCTCCGCAAACACCAGCTCATCGCTGTCGCAGGGCTCAAAGCGGATAAACACATCGCCAAACTGCCCGTGGCCGCCGGACTGCTTCTTGTGACGGCCCTGCACCTCCACACGCTTTTTGATGGATTCCCGGTATGCCACCTTCGGCACGCTAAGGGATACATCCACGCCGAATTTCGTTTTAAGCTTGGAAACGATCACATCAAGATGCTGTTCGCCGAGGCCGGAAAGAATCTGCTCGTGCGTTTCATGGTTGGACCGGAAGGTGATGGTGGGGTCTTCCTCCATCAGACGGAAAAGGCCCGCCGCTACCTTTTCCTCCTCGCCCTTCTTCGCCACCTTGACCGCCATGCTCAGGCACGGCTCCGGGAAGGAGACAGGAGCGAGCTTCAATACCTTTTTCGGGCTGCACAGCGTGTCGCCCGTGCGCATATTTGAGAGCTTTGTCACAACGCCGATATCGCCCGCTGCGATTTCCGAAATATCCTCCTGCTTCGCACCGCGCACAGAGATAATCTTACCCATGCGCTCACTCTCCTGCGTGCGTGCATTATAGGCGGGAACGTCCGCCGTGATTTTACCGGATACGACCTTAAAGAAGGACATCTTGCCCACAAATGGGTCGGCAATTGTTTTAAAGCAAATCGCGGCAAGCGGGCCATCCGCATCACAGGGAAGCTCAACCGGATTCCCATCCGCATCCTCCGCCGTTTCACCCGCGCATTCATAGGCGCGCGGCGCGATCTTCGACAGACAGTCAAGCAGTTGGTCAACGCCCTGAGTCGTGTAGCCGGAGCAGGCAAACACAGGGTAAATCGAGCCGTCCGTCATGCCGTTCTGCAAGCCGCGGATGATCTCTTCCTGCGTGAACTCCGCGCCATCAAAAAATTTCTCCATTAGCTCGTCATCCGTCGTGGCGACCGCTTCCTTGAGAAAATTAATCATCTCCGCAATACGCGCATCCTGCGGGACGGGAACTTCGGTTGCCTTACCATTCTGATATGTAAATGCCTTCTGTGCCATGAGGTTGACATATGCCTGAACCACACCGCCCTCCATATAGGGCACAACAATCGGGCACAGCTGCGTTTCATGAACTTCCTTGAGGAAATCAAGCGTTTTATAAAATCGGTATTCTCAGCATCCACCTTAGTAATTGCAAACATCTTCGCAATTCCGCGTGCGTCTGCCGCTTTGAAAGCCTTTTCCGCACCAACGTCGTATTTGCAGCCGGCAGCCGTCGTAATCAGCACACAATCCGCTGCCCGAATGCCTTCGCTTACTCCGCCTGCGAAATCGAACAGGCCGGGCGTGTCGACAAGGTTCATCTTAATCCCATTCCATTCCAGCGGCGCAACTGCTGTAGAAACGGAGGCCCTGCGCTTTTTTTCTTCTCCATCATAGTCGAGCACGGTATTCCCGTCTGCAATGCGGCCGAGGCGCTCTGTTACCCCCGCCAGATAAAGCATCGCCTCTGCGAGCGTCGTTTTACCCCTTCCGCCGTGGCCGGCGATCGCAATATTTCGGATATCCTTTGCATGATAGGCTTTCAAACCAATTTCCTCCTTCACGCCCGCCCCAGCGGGGCGCAGCATATTTGTTATTCAAAACCAATAATATTTTTTCTGTGTCACCGTGAATTATAGCATAATTGATGATGCAGTTCAATAAAAACTTTTGAGAATCCATTAAATGAGGCGTATTTCAAAAAATCCTGTTCACTTGTCCAAATCCGGCGTTTTGTTTTTGTGCAGGATAACAGTTTCTGAAGCACAATGTTTTTCTAGAACTTACCTTGCCGGAATATACAAAAATCCGTTTCCAGATTCCCACAAGGGGGACACTAGAAACGGATTTTTCTCCGCTTTCTCAACCTGCCTACTGCTCCTCCAAAGGGGAAAAGAAGCTCTCAACCACCTTTGGGCAGCATTCCGGGGAATAGATCCAATGGTCGATGTAGTCACTGTCCGTATAATAGGTCACCGGAGGGGGAGGATACTCCGCGTCAAAAGCATCCACGATAATCAGCTTGATTTTCATGCGTTCCGGAATCAGGCTTTTGATATATACGCTCGCATGCTGGCCCGCATAAACGCCCTGCACATATTCCGCAAGCCCCGCGAGATTCGGCGTAAGCTCCACAAATACCCCATATTTCTCTACAGAGCGGATCACCCCCGGCACCGTCTCCCCCGCCTTGAATTGAGCGGCATTTTGCTCCCAGGTGCCGAGCAGCTCTTTGTGCGTGAGCGTGATGCGCCCATTTTCGTCAATCCCCTTGACCAGAGCGCGGATATCCTCGCCCGTGCGGAACCGCTCCGACGGATGCGGAATGCGGGAAACAGAGATGCTATCAATCGGCATTAGCGCGCTCAGCCCTGCCCCAATGTCGCAAAAAACGCCGAAGCCCTCCATGTGGGATACACGCGCATCGATTACCTCGCCTGGCGTCAGGCGGGCAATATCGGTTT
>ENA-OUNI01000511-OUNI01000511.1-human-gut-metagenome-genome-assembly--contig:-NODE-511-length-18009-cov-3.236551_pt1 | contig 18009 bp, 18 predicted proteins | sample MGYA00242499_ERZ504580 | MGnify/ENA primary metagenome ERZ504580 (study PRJEB26092, sample SAMD00036315) | human gut metagenome | host: Homo sapiens | study: EMG produced TPA metagenomics assembly of... | reverse complement strand
CTCACCCTTCATGGAACTTGAAATACCCAAGCAGGAAGCAACAAGAAAGAGAGCCATATCCGCAGATATTATAAAGAAGCTATGGAAGCTACCCTATAAAGATATGAAGAAAGGCTACAAATCTACCTGCCATTATAATTTGGCAAAGGATTGTTTCATTCTATCATTCTGTCTTATGGGAATCAATTCAGCAGACCTTTACAATGCCACTGAAATGGAAGGTTATACAATCGTCTATAATCGTACCAAGACGAAAGACCGTAGATTGGATAAGGCTCAAATGAAGGTTGACATACCCAGATTAATCCTGCCTCTTGTTGAGAAGTATAAGGATAAGACTGGTAAACGTCTCTTCAATTTCTATCAATACTATGCTGACGAGAAGGATTTCAATAAGGCTATCAACTAACGGCTTTAAAAGAAATTTGTACAATTATTAAGAAATTGACGATTTGGAATACTACGCAGCAAGGCATAGTTGGGCTACCATTGCACTTAATAAAGCTGGCATTGATAAATATATAGTCCATGCAGCACTTAACCATATTGACGATGCAATGAAAGTAACGGACATCTATATTGAACGTGATTTCGTAAATGAGAACAAGGCTAATACTAAGGTTGCGAAGTACGTGTTTGGCAAGTAAGCTAATAATTCCCCACTAAAAATCTACTGAGCTATAATTAGTCGCTATCTTTTCGGCTTCCACATGCTTCAAAGGTAGAATGCCTAAAAAGGATATCAAATCAACACTTCAGTAATTTAATGGATATCAGTTATATACAAATTAAAACATATAATTATACGCTATCCTATTTCTAGTGTATAAGGGAAATACTAGACTATATATCTAAAAACGACATCAAACGAAACAAATGCAGGTTCTGGCAGATTCCCCAGCCCGATAATCTTATGCAATTTTGTACACAAAGCCATCTGATAGATTCGTTTATCCAATATCAACTTGGCTATGGGTACTCCCGAGTAATTGAAAACCAGCACCTTGTTCGCCATGGATTTTTGCGGGTCATTATAGTCATACTCGCTTAAAAGTTGATCTAAGTACAAAATATAGATATATTGGTCATCCATTGCCAAATCCAACACCTGCCCAAAGCTTCTTGCCTTACTAAACAAGAGGTTATAGTCTTTACATTCATAAAAAGACCGATCAAAATAAAAGTTCCAGTCTTTTACCATGGTTCCATTTTCCAGGTGGTATTTAGCAAGATACGGCAGTTTGCTAGGCGCAAACACCATATGCCCGTCATGCGCCGACAGATAACCTTTCAAATTCATCCGTGAAGACTGGACAGAAATTTTGTTCCCCACCGGAGATTCGCCGAACCTCTGTAAAGGCTGCAGATTGGCATCCAGTAAGGAAAAGAAACTACCGTCCTTTCCGCACAATAGGGAGACAAAATGCTGTTCATCCAGTCGTACGAAATTATAATCTGCAGGATTGAGCTCACCTTGCACACGCTTATAAGGAGTTTTTTTTCTGGACAGCTCTTCAATTTCAATAGCATTTCCGTTGCCTTTTAGAGACATCACTGCCAACATTTGTATATTGACATCATTCAAACCGAGGTGTTTTCGTGAGCGTATGTAATTATTGGCTGTAGGAACTCGCCAGGACCATTTCCCAATGAACCCCAAGTATGGATTTTTTTCATACCCGAAGGAATGGAATATACATGGCAAAAATCATTTTGGGCGACATGCGTCATTACCAAGAATGTATCAACACAGTCAATCCATCCCATATTAATCAGCAATTCTGTATCAGATTGCTCACCATCTACTCTAATCTCCTTATCAAAGGCTGGAAATTCTGTTTTAGATTCGAAGCTACAACTTGACAAGAAGCATAGAAGAATGAATATAATAGAAGTTGTTTTCTGCATAAGTACTTCAAAGCAACATGTAGAATAATCAATGAGCCCTACTTTAAGTTTCACTTTACATCTTATTACATATCTGTTGTAACAAGCTAATGGCTAAAAGTGAAATTTAAAGCAGGCTTAAATAATTTGCACTTTAGCACTAATCATTATATCCAACCAGGCCTTTTGGTATGACCCAGCAAAATATTTCACCATAATCTCCGTCAGGATATATTACAACCATTGAATATAAATCAGGGAATTATCACTATCCTTTTTCAACTTCCACATGCTTCAAAGATGAAAAAGCATTAGTGTCCACCAATGAATTCTTACAACAAATTAAAGGCAAAGAATAACCTAAAATGGATCCTTGTAACATGAACTCGAATTACTTTTGCAGTACTTTCAAATTTAACAATTGCCCACTAAAATTTCCAGTAAAAGCTAATGGAAAAACAAGAGTGGACTGGTAGTACACCACCTCCTCGCCAATTTTATAAAGTATCTTTTTATCCAAAGTCTGATGTAGTTTTCCATCAATGTATAAACTTGTAGAGGTATGGTCACCTTTAATCACAATTTGTACCCGTTGACCGATAGGAAACATATAATCAAACTCATTTAAATAACCATCTGACCAGAATGCCAATTTTCCAGACTTTGGGCTACTCTGATACAAAATGGCATTGGAAGATTTAAAAAGCACACTGCCCTTATCTGCGGATTTTGCAGTGAAATCAAAAGCCACTTCATAATCATACCCTACTTCTTCTATCAAAAGCTTTTGATTCCTTTTCAACTTCGAGACTTGAAGCACTTTCCCATCCATCGTTTTTACCTTTGCTCCAATATTCACTCCCGGAGCTTCCGACAAAGCACGACGGCAAGAATCAAACCGTGCGAAAGACAAATCATCCACAGCACCGGTCCACATTTTCAAGCTTAATGTCTGCATAGCAGGATACGCACGATGATGAATGTCCTTGAAAGTAATCCCATTTCCAATGTAATCATTCCATACGGCAAACATTCCCCCTTTCACACGCCTATCATTCCGACTAAATATTCTATCATCAAACATATAGGGTTCCCAGTTATTAAAAATCCACTCTATATTCAGGTAATCGTGGTAATAGAGTGCCGTCAATGGTATTATGTACAATTGGCTACATGCCACATTCACCAATCCAAATCCCAATTCGGCCATTTCAAAGGGATCGGCATAACCATTGTACCAAATGTCCAATAGTACCTCGTCAGACTTCACAGGAAGATCTCCTCTGGCATGCGTCAATGCACCCCATGCCACCGCTTTCTTCCCAAAACCCTCCACATATTTAATGTAATAATCAGTAAAAAAGCGAAACTTTTCAACAACATTAGGATCCGAATTATCGTATTCATCTGTACCAATATGCACTTCTTTACCCCTAAACACCGGATTTTCTCCACCTAAATACTCTGCAAACAAGCTGTCCAAGAACAAATAAGTCTCCGGATTAAACAAATCCAGGTGATCCTCTCCGTACTCCTTACTAGCAATTTCCGGCTTATAGCGCGTAAAGGCCAATGAATGCGCAGGCACATCTATTTCCGGCAAGACAGTCACTCCATACTGCTCGGCTAACATCTGAAGTTCAACAAATTCTTTTTTTGAATAATGAGCCCCCTCCGTGGCCAATCCCGGAAACACGGTACTTTCTAATCGGAAAGCCGCGGGTGTTTGCGACCAGTCATTGCCATAGAACTTTTTAAAGCCGTTGTCATTCAAATGAATCTGGAAACAATTCATTTTATAATAGGACATTATCTTCACATAATCCCTCAAAAAGCCAATGGGGACAAATTTACGTCCTACATCCAACATAAATCCACGCTTAGGATAATTGGGCCAATCTACAGCCACTCCCTGCGGCACCGCCCCATCATACTGTTCCATCATTTGAAGAATGGTCCGAGTTCCCCAAAACACTGCCTGCGTCGTTGCACCCGTCAACACCATCCGATCAGACACATCCAAATAATACTTCTCCCGATTCTCTTCTGTTTCTTTTCCAGCCAAAGTCAAAAAAATATCTCCCGAGCAGGCAGAAACGCCTTCCGCCACCTTATATTTCCTGCCAAACATCACTGCTAAATCTTCGGCAAATGTGTTTGCCACCGGATTGAGTTCTGCTGCATAGCGGGGGTCCAACACCAACCGACACGATGAGCGCCAATAGCCATCCCCGCCTTTCCACTCCTGTAATGCCGGTATCACAAATGGCCTAGAATTTTCTGCCTTTAGCCCTGGCACAAATAGTATGCAAGACACTGCTCCCAATAACACACCTGCCTTAAACACCTGCAACACTTTACCAAAGAGAAACTGCCCCAAAAACAAAATAGTCATTTTCACATCACGAAATATCCACCTCATGTAGTTTGGTCCAAAAACATCAATCCAAGCATTATGCTTGGTAATCCATCTATCCAAAGCAAATTCCATACTATTTATTTTAAAGTTTCAGTTCACTCTACAAGAGTGATTTTTTTTACAAAAGTAACTCCATGATAAGGGACTTGTGTCCAAAATCCCCCTTTATACTCCCCTAAATCCTTTTGATGCCACAAATCACGAACAGAGACTTTTTCTGTATTTCCAAGGCTGCACCATAGACTATTAATCTGTGGAACCTCAGGTGCTTTGGGGGTTAGGATATATTTCTCCTTTGCCATCGATTTTGACCAAGAAGGAATTGGTACAATTTCCCCGCGGCCTACACAAGCAAGAAACAGCCACACCGTTAATAAACACAAACTCACTCTCATCTCAACTGGTCTTTATTTTATCACCGGATTAACAAACAACTCATCCATATACACTTGTTGCGAAGCTTCGAAAGCCACCTTCATATAACGGATGCTTTCATCCAATTGATCAAATAACAAGTTTTCAATCCATGCATCATGCCGATTGTTCGGGAAATGGGGAGTATCCTTGATAGAAGCTAATCTATATTCTTTTCCATCCAACGAAGTGAACAGATAAACTTTCAGCGGCATACCTATTCCATCTAAATTATAGTCCAGCATACGAAGCATGACTTTCCGTAGTCTGGTCTTTTTCTGCAAATCTACCACAAGCTCATGATAACCTTTCTCGAATTTCACCCAACGGCATCTTTACTGTCTTCCTCGGCAACCCTGCATCAAGCAATGCCTTCAAATCCGCTTTTCCCAACACCATGTCAATGGTAGCCCCGTTAGCCAATCTCTCCATAAAGGCAGCTTCGGCCAATTGCCAGCAGCAATCCGCCTTTTCCAGGCATATAGTCATTGTATACTTTATGTGACCACACCGGTTGCCCCAACTGATAAGTTGACGTGGGGCTTTCTATGATTCCACAAACCATAAATGAGATAATCCTGTCAACCCCTGCCACAGAAGCAGCCACTTGTTGAGATAAAAGACGCGGATAAGCGGCAGGAATCAAGGCCGAAGAACGGTCGTTGGTTCCCTGTTCCCAAGTGAAAGTCTCACAATTGGCCCACATCTCAATATTCAGACGGTTGTGGATGTCTCTCAACCGTTTCCAAGTCTTCTTTAAGCGAGGCAACATGAATTTATCGCGTACACAGCCCACTTCGTCCTGATAGGCTATGATGTCGACTTTCAGCTTTGCCAATTGTTTCTCATACTCCGGATTATCAAATCAGACAGTCCGATACCATAAGGAGAAATCAGTGTCTTCTTATCCGGAGTCAATGCTTTTGCCTTTTTGGTCAATGCATTAACCGATTGTACAGCATGTTCTGCAAAAATGGGGCAAAGACAATCCTCTACCGGCAAATACCAGCCATAAAAGGCTTTATGATTTTTATAAAAGACGGCCAGTTCCTCCATAATTTGCAATTGGCGTTGTTTGATAGCAGGATCCTGCAAATTATCATCCTGGTCTTTTGCCCATCCAGTACTCATAAAAACCTTCATGTCATATCGGGCAGCCTCATCAAGAATGGCTTCCACAGGACTCTGTTTATCTTTATCATACCACCAGGGCATTAATTGAGAGGGATAATAAGCCTTACCCTCATTGGCAACTTCCATGAATACCAGATATTCAATGCCCATAGCTGACAGTTCCCGCACTTTAGCTTTCCATAATTCCGGATCCGTATTATCAAAACTCTGCGGATTGGTATATCTATTACGTACATCCTTATATGCCAGATTTATCCAAGTACCAGTAATGGGCTTCACCCTCAAAACAGATTCCTTCACCTTCTGTTTTCTCTGTCGGCCAGGAACATCATTGCCAGCAAAAACTACTGCCGACGCAGTACGGCTGATATCATCAGTACCCCCAATAGGATTGGCAGAAAAATCCTCTTCATAATATACACATTTTTTTTAATTAATAAAAGATCAATTGCCACCGGACGTAATAATTAACGCCAAACCTAAAATAAAGAGAATAAACATCAAGGCAATCAATAGATTAGTAGATTTAGAAGCCCCTTTGAATTCCTTCCAAATAAACACCCCCATAATGCGGCAACCATCGTAGCCCTTGTCCCAACCCATAGGAAATGGCAGCACCGGCTGTTCCGGCAGCAATATAACTGCACGCTGTTCCCAACGCCCAAATGGCACCCCCCAAAATACCAACCAAATGAGTATTCATATTTCCTTTGAAGTATTGACTGTAAGCCACAGGCACCCCCGTAAAAGGTTTCCTCATTAACAAAGAGTTGAATAGAAAGTTACTGATAAAGATACCTATTGCAAACACAAACAAGGCAGAATACGGAGTCATCATACCAACAGCAGGCGATTCCAGATTTTCCAAATCCATAGCAGCGGCGACAAAACGATAGAAAAACGCCATCAGAATACCAGCGCAGACAGCGATCAGAACTCCTCTTTTTCGGACAGTCTGACCTGATACTTCAGAAACTTTACTGGAAGCAATCCCATTAAAAACAATGGCCAACACAATCAAGAAGACACCCCCAAAAAGAGTGACAGGATCCCCCTTCGGTACACTAAAGTAATTGACAAATACGCCTAATACCAACGCCCTTAAAACCCCCGCCCTCCCTATCGGGAAAGCAACCGACATACCAGCCAACGACATGGAAGCCGACAACAATATATTCGAGGCATTGAATATGACGCCACCCAGAAAAGCGCTCCAAAAATTCTCCATACCAACTTGCTGCAAGTCCTGCATAAATCCGCGTCCCCCTTCTCCAATGCTGCCCAGTGTCAAGCCCCAAACCAAAGAAAAAAGAAGTATACCAATCACATAATCCCAATAGAACAATTCATAGCGCCATGTTTGGGCTGACAATTTTTGAGTATTTCCCCATGATCCCCAGCATAACATCGTGACCCAGCACAACGCTACCGCCAATCCGTAACTTTCAACTATAAACATAATCGTGATATTTAATATTGTTTTTAATGATTACAACTCTTCACGGTAAGGAATAGAAGACTGGGCTCCCATTCTGGTTACAGCTATGGATGAAGCTTTTGAAGCCATCACAGCAGCTTGTTTCAAGTCCATGCCCTCTGACAATCCTACGCACAAAGCCCCATTAAACGTATCTCCGGCAGCTGTAGTGTCAACAGGCTCCACTTTGAAAGCATCTATACGATAAGAAACGCCCTCTTCCCTTATAAGACATCCTTTCGAACCCAAAGTGATAATTACATTCTTTACCCCCATCGCGCAAATCTCTTCCGCCACTTTCTCAACATCGGCATCATTGGCAATCTTTATGCCCGTAAGCATCTCCGCCTCGATGCGGTTCGGAGTGACCATGTACAGATGCCGGAACAATTCTTTGGGAAGACTGCGGGCAGGAGCCGGATTCAGCACCACCTTCACTCCTTTCCCGAAAGCCTTTCTGGCAGCATACTCCACTGTTTGAAGCGGAATTTCCAATTGCATCAAGAGGATATCTCCCTCACACATTTCCTCCAACATTTTATCTACATCTTGTTCGTTCAACAACATGTTGGCACCGGATGCCACTACAATACTATTCTCCGCATGATCGTCCACGCTGATCAGAGCTACTCCGGAAGCAGAATCTTCATCGAGAGCAATATATCTTGTATCAATTCCTTCCTTTTTAAAATAACCGACAGATTGCCGACCTAATACATCATTCCCCAATTTTGCCATAAATATCAGATTGCCGCCCAATCTCTTTATTGCAACAGCCTGATTTGCTCCTTTTCCACCCTGGTTCATAAAGAATTCCCCTCCCAGAATCGTCTCACCGGGAGCAGGCAGATGAGAAGTTCTCACCACCATGTCCACATTGGAGCTGCCAATCACTATAATTTTTTTCATAACACTATATTATAAATAAATTCAATCTATTCATCATCGTGCCCGGAAGAACACAGGAGGTGTATCTCCGGCATCGGATACTGCCACACGAGCCGTTATTACCTTTTCATCTCCCGGAAAGAGCGTAATAAAATTGTCACTCCAGAATACTGGATTAATCTCCTTACCCCGGACGTCCAGCAAAGTCAGATGATTGAAATGGGACAAACGATCCGATTCGTTCTTCAAACAAATAGAAAAGACATATTCCCCTTCCTCTTTGGTAACTTCAACCTCCTCCTTCAATTCCGGTTTCTCCATAGAAGTGAACCAAAAGAAATCCATATGCTGGGAATAGAACCAATATAGGTTCTCGGACAGAAGTTTACCGTATTTATCATGCAGCTCCAGCTTCACAAAGTAATTATAAGAGTATTTTCCACACCGGGGCACCGTAACAATCTCCTGATAGCAATCGGGAGAAACAGTTATCCGCTGGGAGTCCTCCCAAGCCACTTCCATGTCATTGTTGATAACTTTAGCCGTCACTTTCACGTCTTGCAGTGTCTGATGGGAGGCATTAATCACAGAAACCCTGAAATCATTCGCATTCAACTGTACGTGCACCGGTTCCATAGCTTTTTTGCAAAATAATAAGAAGCATTGGGAGCCAGATACCAGTCGTATATCTGCCAGCACACATCGGGCCAGCAAGAATTAATCTTCCAAATCATCACACCGGAAGTAATATCCCACATCCGGTGATTAGCCGCTTCAAACATAGCGCGATAACCATCGGCACTCAGAAACTGGGCATTGTCGGCATATTCTTTTGCCGTCTTCGGATCACCGAACATTGTGCGAATGGCATTGTCATAAGAGCGATAGCAATAATTACTTACATCCCAAGCACCATGTTCAGCCCAAATGCTATCCAATGGGAAAATAGGGCTGTTTACATTAGCCGTACTCTCCGCGGTAGGAATAAATTTCCGGAGGCTGTTGTACGTCGGCATGGAAGGCATCCCCAGTTCATTGCGGAACATCTGCAAATGGACCTCACGCACTTTATCAAAGAAGTAGGAAGAAGGCGCCCAATTATAGTCGGGCGCACCGTCATCCGTCGTACCTGTTGGCAGATCTTCTTTCAGATAAGGAGTCAAGGCGTCTACATCCCAATGAAAACTGGTAGTCGGAAGATAAACACGCGTAGTATCGATACTCCTCACTTTCTCCTTGGTCAGCTTGTACAAGCTTTCATTCATCAAGACCTCATTGGCTCCTATCCATGAAATAATAGAAGGGTGATTGCGATAGCGGAGCATCATATCTTCCACTCCTGCCACCGCCAGACCATGATCCAGAGGATTGTCAGCAGTTTCAGTTCCGGGAGTCATACGGAAACATTGATAGAAAACATGCCACCACATCAGGCCATATTTGTCAAAACTTTCAAACCAGGTTTCAGAAGGAGACGGCATATCTTCACTGCCAATCAGGTTGATGTTCGCCTCTGCCATCAAGCGGGCTTCATCATAGATACGTTTTTCAGATTCCTCCAACAAGATGTCCGGCTGTATCCAACCGCCCTTACAGAATATCCGCTTGCCATTCACATAATATACACGACCACATTCATCTCCCACCCGGTTCAGTCCACTTGCCACCTCACGGATTCCGAAATCAAACTCTTTGGTATCGGACACTTTTCCACCGATGCTAAAAGACAGTTTCATGTGATGCAAGTATTGCTCGCCATACCCATTCGGATACCACAAATACGGGTTTTCTATCAGCAAGGAAGGAAAGTCCTCAGGGGTCAGTTCCACTACTTTTCTCTCACCGGCACGCAGGGCTACTTTCTTCGTCAGCTTGATTGGCTTGAGGTATCCCTCCATATGCTTGGTATAAGTGGGAAATTTGACTTCGTTGAGTAATGTAATCCAAGCATTCACCTTTCCCTCGACAAGCTTTGCAGAAGTATTCCTCACTTCAAGTTTAATATTGACCTTTGCAAGCCCAGTGTCAACCTTCATAGGCATGGTAGTGGACTTTGGTAAAGTAGTGATAACAAAAGGATTTTCAATCAACACCTCGTCCGTGGCTTCCACTATCACTTTCTGGTAGATACCCATATTCCGGTCGCGAACCACGGGAGCACAATCCCAGCCACCGGATATCTTCAATGTCTCATCCTTAAAGATATCGTAGGAATGTCCGCGTACAGGACCGAATACTTTCAACTGGGTGCCGGGAGTCGGGACGCCCGGATGATCCACCTGATAAATTTTTATCGCAATGCAATTGTTGGCTCCGGCACGGGCATATCCGGTTATATCAAGTTTAAAGCGACGAAACATACCCACAATATCTTTTTTATCAGCAACCTGACGACCATTTACCCAGACATCTGCCCGGTAGTTGATGCCGTTCAAGGTCAGCCATACCTTCTTGCCTTTATATGATTTGGGAAGAACGACTTCCGTACGATACCAGTATGGATCTTGCCAAGGATTACGGCCACTTTTCAGGTAGTTGTATTTAGATAGATCCATCCGGGCATTAAATTCATCCGACACATCCGGAATCAGGTAATTATTCAGGCCGATTCTCGATCAGGATATACGTTTTCCTTCACCAAAGCGTTCAACACGGTAGTGGGCACAGTGGCCTGATACCATCCGGCAGTGGGATAAGACAATTGCGAAACCTCAGCAGCTCCGGCGTTTAGCTCGGAAGAATTGATAATCTTCCAGTTCTCCAGTTCAAGAGATTGGGCATTGACAAACAACATGTTACATATCAACAGTATAAAAAAGAGTTTTCTCATAGTTTCTTGTTATTTTAATATTAATGCAGCCGCACCAATAAATCCGGCATTGTCTCCCAAGGCTGCAGGCAGCAAAGTAGTATGCCGGGCTGCTGAACGACAAATGAATTTACGAAATAGCCACTCTGCCTTGTCCCAGTATAAATCGGAAGATTTCAGAACAGATCCGCCTATGATGACAATTTCGGGATCGGTAATATTCACTGTCCATGACAAAGCATGAGCTAATGCCTGGCAAAAGCATCCCATACCTGCAAAGCCATTTTATCACCGGACCGTGCCAGTTCGGCTATACGATAAGCCGGCAACTCCTCCTTTGTATATTCTTTATAAAGACGGGTGACGGCATTGCCGGATACATAATCTTCCAATATCCCTTCTTTATAAGGTGAAGTCCATACTTCTCCAGCACAACCGGAATGCCCACGCCATACTTTTCCTCCATTAATCCAAGCACATCCTATCCCCCGTTCCTAAAAGTCACGAAACCGAGGCTGAACCGGCATTCCGACCCGCTCCCCATAATGCCTCTGCATAAATCAGCGCATTGGCATCATTATCAAGGATCACCCGCAACGGAAATGCTTGTTCAACGGTGTCTTTCAACGGAAAATAGTTCAAAGTGGGAAGATTCTCAACATCCAGCAGTATACCTTTACCTATATCGAGAGGTCCGGTACACCCGATACCAATGCCCTGAATATCGTAATCCGCAGCATCAGCCAGAATATTTTTCAACAGAGAAAACAAATTGGCAATAATTACTTCGCCGGGTTCTTTCGGATTAGTTGCAATAGTACGGGGAGAAGCATAAACCAATCCCTCTCCGCCAACAATACCCGCACTGATCTTTGTGCCTCCGATATCGACTCCTATGGCTACCTTTCTTCGTCCCATCATTATTCTATTGAAGTCACTTTAGCACCATGTGTAAAACTGCCGGGCACTAGTTCCATTTCTTCCGCCCAAGCATTCACTATCAGCTGAACAGGAACAATGGACGGAATTGCAAACAAATCAGGGTCTCCGCAATGAACATTGATTTCCAGCAAATTCACACTTTCAATGCCGGAGGAGATATCCGACACCAGGATCACTTTACCATTAAAAGACAGAACATCAGCCATAAGCCTGATGCTCTGCCGATAAACACCGGACCGTGAATGCGCATAAATGATACAGATAAAGCCAGGGCCTACCATCTCTAGTGGGCCGTGGCGAAACTCACCGCCCAACAAAGCTGAAGCCGGAGTCTTGGTAGCCTCCATAAACATCAGGGCGGTTTGGGCAGCGCTTGCAAAAACCGTACCCCTGCCTATCACTTGAACAAACGGATGCCCACTTAAAAAAGCGACCGAACGGGATAAATAAATCCCCCCTTTCTCAAGCTGAAGACCGACTTCCCGAACGACACTATCTAAAAGAGCATTATCCACCCTGCGACCATCCAATGCTCCTGCAAGCAGATACACTACCAGATAGGTGGTGATAAATGTCTTCGTAGATGTCATTTCCTCCCTCCCAGCCTTACATAGCAGACTGAGAGTAGCCATCGCCGCTAAAGAACTTCCAGACTCATTTGTGACCCCAACCACTGTCAACCGTGAATGATGCCGTTCACCAAGTTGTTTAAGCAGTTCAATCACCTCATAGCTCTCGCCTGACTGTGAGATGGCAACCAATAAAGTGCGCTCTGTCAGAACTGAAGACTGAAAATGCAATAGCTCCCCGGCATTGATAGCAAAAGCGGTATATTATAAGCGGTCATCATGGTCGCGGCAGCTTGCGATACAAAATAAGAACTTCCCATACCGGTAAGTACTATTTTGTCATAGTCACCGGTTGTCCACAGAGTACAGACAGCATCCAAACGCTCCTTTCCTTCTCTTGAATGATAATAGCCAAGAGTACGTTCCAACATTTCCGGTTGTTCTTGTATTTCTTTGATGACTGATTCATAAAAAATATTTGTTTTTTATTGATTAAACACTACCAATTCCGCTAATGAGCTATTTTATTGCATCAGCAATAGGTCATTTTCCTTCAATATACCTCTTATAACCTTCATAAGTGTCCGTTCCCGGCTTAAAGGTAGCCCAACTGAAATTCGTAATATGATCGGTAAACATTCCGGCAACCCTTAATTGTTCTTCCAACTCTGACCAAGGCTTGGTACGCATTGTAATCTTCGGACACCAGCATTCCTTAAACGACTCGATGTCTACCCCGAAAATCACTCCGTTGGCATCGCAGGCTTTCTTTATTTCGGCAAACCAATTGGGCAGATCCACATCAAAGTCCACCAGACAACGTCCGCCTATGTCCTGAAGATAAAGAACATCAATATCGGGTGTTTGGGCAAATATCTTACCGAACCACTCCCCACAAAGATCGGCCGGCATGCCACGCCACAAGGCAGGAGCGATGCAGACTTCCTTGGGAGATTTCGACTTTATATAAGCCGCCACCGTCTGCAAATAGTTGGCCAGCATGGAGAGTGAAGGTTCTTGCTGCCACCCCACGGGATAGGAGCCATCGTGAAACTCTTCCGTTATATACCAACCATCCAGGCAGGATGATTTCCCCAAAGGGCAAACAGTTCATCAAAGACCTGCTTGTTCCGCTCTACGAGGAAATCGTATTGCTCGGGGCTTGCAGTGTCTTTTTGCTATAATCACCGGGATAAAGCCCTACGATAAGCTTCATTCCATTCTGCTTGGCAGCCTCGAACATCCGGTTCATGATATCATATTGTTTCGTGACCCAAGGAAGTTTTGTTGGAACATAAAAAGAAGTTTTTTCTTCTGCACGGTCATTGAACCCCTCGGCATACTGTATAATCCAGGTATCAATGCCCACCTCTTGGCTTGCTTTAAACTCCTTATCCCAATCGGTGTTTTCATATACCCCGTCCAATTGAATAAACACACTGGAAAACTTTGGAGCCCCTTTGAACTCGGGAGCATAAGAAGTCAACTGCTCCAGATTGTCAATGCAGAACGAACCGGTACACATTACACCCTCATCATTGGTTACTTCTATCCGATACCCCTCAAAGCGGTTCAGCATCAGTTTATTATCCCCATATCATGTCCCTTGACAAAAGTAAAGGCTTCGTATGGCATCACCACCCGAGTCCACTCTTCTTGAGTCAACACCTCTTTGTCCACATATTCAAAGAATTGCCAGCGCCCTTTGTCGTGCAGTGTCCCCTGGGTGAACATGCCTGCATCTTGAATTATCATAAAACGGAATGTACCCTTGTTGTTCTTATTACCCTTCACCCAAATGGAAAGTCCCAGAGGATGAAAAGATAAATCACTGCGGTAGTCTCCACCACTTTGCTGGATATACACCGATTCCGCTTCGGAAGAATTGCCGGAAAAAGAGTATCTGATTTCAAAACTTCCTGCACCTTCTACACAGTCATCACTGACAAAACGGTCTATCGAACTTTTAGGCGAGGCAGGAGTTACCTTCATATCATACACCACACAATTCATCTCATCATAAGCGTTCAATGTCTTCACAGCACGAGCTTCTGTCAAGATATCCTCGCTTGTGGGGAGCTGCTTATTGCTGCAAGCTGCCATACATAGCAACAAAGAAGACAAGGTTGCCAGAATCATTCTTTTTTTCATGGCTGTCATTTCGTTGTATAGGTTATAATTTCGGTAATCCATATCTTTCCGCCGGACACGGGATTTTTCCATTTAAAAGTCACTGCGTGCTTACCCACCGGACAGTCGTAGCAGAAGAACAACTCGCACTTCCGGTGATTGAGTTCCTGAGGCAAAGCAGTGGTCTCATGCAATTTCCCATCTATATACACCTCCATTTCGGCCGTATAGTCTGTCGGAAGAGCACCTGCGACGTACCCCTTCACCACCAGACCTGTGCCTACGAAAGTGAATGGATTCACCTCATCTATCGATTTTTCAACAGTAAGTTTGCCACTAACTTTCAGTCCTCAAAGGCCACTTCCAACGCAACAGGACGAATATCCTCCCGCTTGATTTCAAAAGCATTCCCTATTTTCGCATTTCCATGCTTCCGGAGCATATCACAAGCATGTTTATAAGTCATTTCGTAAGCCTTGTTCAGACTTATGTCTGTATGAGAAAAAGGCCGGTCTTCCACTCATACAAAGTCCCTTTCCAGTATTCGGGAATGTTGCTGTAACCTATCATGGTTCCCAATATACCTGCTGCCGATGCCGGGTTGCAGTCAGAATCCTGCCCAGCACGGGTAGAGATATCAATGGTTTTTGTAAAATCACCCTCTCCATAGAGCAATCCTAAAAGGATGTAGGCCCCGTTGATTTTCGTACCGATATTAAAAGAATTGTGGATGCCTTCGGGACAACTGATTTCTTCGCTCCACTTGTTCTGCAGTTCAAACCAAGTACGCTTCCAGTCATTGGGATATTTCTTGTGCCAACGAATGACATCGGACATGCACTTGTGAAAATCGCTTTCCTCCGGTATGATTTTAAGGGCTTCTTCCACAATATACTCCATATCATCACTGACATAGGCCAAAGAATACATGGCTGCAACATACACCCCCCCGTACCAACCTTCGCCATAAGACATGATGTGACCTACCTTATCGCAAATTTCAGCCGCTTGATTGGGCATCCCAGGCGACATAATTCCGGCAAAATCAGCCTCAATCTGAAAATCGATACAATGGGCATGAGGGTTGTTCTTCCAATGCCCGCTCTGAGGAGCTTTCATTCCTTGCAGCAGGTTATAGCGCGCTACCTGATTGGCATGCCACAAGGGATATTCCGTTCGCTTAAAGGCAACGGCAAACGAATCCACCGGAGCATCCAAACCGCATCTTTCAAAGACTTCGACAAATGTCAAATCTACATAGACATCATCATAAAGTCCCGGAAAGCTATCGTACCATTTTTTCACCATGTGTTCATTCCAAGGAATGGGAATATAATCCTGAATAATAGTTCCCAGGAATTTGAATTCGGTGGGACCACCATAACTGCACCCTAACGTTTGCCCGGCCCAAGCACCTTTCACCTTATCCTTCAGCACTTGCTCTGACAAAATTCTCTTTTCGTTCTTTTTAAAAGCAGCTTTTACTTCAAAGGTACCAAACAGAACCAATAAAGTCAAGAGAAACACTTTTTTCATTCACACTTCTTTTGATAATGATTATACCATTCTGTATATTGCTCATATAATTTTATAGAATCCGGATGCCCTGCCACAATATCTGTATCAGGTTTGTTCATAATGCCCAAATATTGATAGCAGAGCACCTTATCCACATAAGGGGACACAGCTTCCAGCTGCCTGATAATGCGTTTGCCAAAATCAGCAGGAAGCAAATTACCACCGGTTCCATCCTCAAAATAAAACAATTCGACATCTGCCCACAAACGAGCCCTGCAAGCTTTTTCATGCGCCTTATACAATATTTCATAGAACTTGGCCGAGTCTTCCAATGAAGTATGGTTCACTCCCACCCCGTCCTGATAGGCTATGATATCAATATTCATCTTCTCCAACTGACGAACAAAATGATCATCAAAACGGGCTTCCTTGATAAAATAAGGGGCTATCAGGTTCACACAATTGGGCGTCAGGCGTTGGGCAAATGCCGCAGTCTCATTGACATAGTTCACACAAGCATCCACAAAATAAGGTTGCAGCATGGCTTCATTCGGGAAATACCACCCATAAAAACACGCATGATGACTGTACCTCTCAGCTATCTCTTCCATCGCCTGGAAACGAACTGTCTGTACTCCTTTGTCCAACATCATGTTGTAAGCATCTAAATCGCCCCAAAAATCATTGCTGACAAAAAATTTGATACCACATTCATCTGCCGCAGAAAGGACAGCTTCCAGCGGGTCATCACACCCCATTGGAATCCGAGGAGCAATTTTAGAAGGATAGAAGGGTTTGCCGGCACGAGCCACTCCCATCAAAACCAAATACTCCATACCGACCTCACGGATTTCAAACACCTTCCTGCGCCATTGGTCGGCAGTAAAATGGGCCAATGCTTCATTCCAATACCCGCCTTCGGCTGCCGAATGTTGAAATTCAAACCAAGAGCCCGAAATAGGCTTGGTCTTCTTGTCCGAACACAATGTGGTGGCGGCAGCAGGAACTGCATGCATAGCTTCGGGTATGGTCACAGCCACACTTCCCAAGCCTAAATATCTTATAAAATCACGTCTTCTCATCTCTTGTTCTTTTTTTCTGTTTTACTCAATAATTTTATCAGCCAATTCCCACCCCATGAGGGTCGAGATATAAGGAATTATCCACATAGCCATTTTCCTATGTCCACTGTATCCGGGATGCCAGGCTGCACCCAAATCTGTTGTCCTGTTATAAAGTCCTTCATCCAGCCTCAGCAGAAAGAGTTTCGGATCATTCAATTCAGACACTATTGTTTCATAATAACTGAACACCGGAGCCTGCATAGCAACCGGATAAAGGCAGAGAATAGGAATATTCCCATAATGCTCGCGCAACTGTGCTATTATCTGCATATAAGCTTTTACAAACTCTCTCTTGTAAGGATGCGGTTCTGTAGAAAAATCGTTCGAGCCTAAATTTATAACCACCAAATCCGGTCGATAGCCCGTGAAATTCCATTTAACAGTAAGGTCTTCATCAAGAGTATTTAGCATTCGGTCTTTCATCGTTACTTTCGACACCCTCACCGAATCACCGTAGTTACGGGCTACTCCTCTGCCCGAATGGGCAACCAACGTATAATCGGCATCATAATAGCGGGCTACCATGGCTGCAAAGGCATGATTACAGTTTTCCGTTTCCACCCCAAAAGGCTCATCACGGTGCCTACCATCCACCCCATACCCACAAGTAAGCGAGTTGCCGATAAACTCAATATGACGGGTACGCACAGTAGGACTTGCCTGCAAACTGTCCCGAAGCAGAGAGCACAAATCGGTCA
>ENA-OUNI01000510-OUNI01000510.1-human-gut-metagenome-genome-assembly--contig:-NODE-510-length-18040-cov-5.760063_pt1 | contig 18040 bp, 21 predicted proteins | sample MGYA00242499_ERZ504580 | MGnify/ENA primary metagenome ERZ504580 (study PRJEB26092, sample SAMD00036315) | human gut metagenome | host: Homo sapiens | study: EMG produced TPA metagenomics assembly of... | reverse complement strand
TGCCTCACCGATTTTCAGTGCACCGGAACCGAGCAGCAGGACTTTCTTTATATTGTTTTCTTTCATTTGCATATCTGTTTATTAAAAATGTAATAGTAGTAATAAAACCTTATCTTTCTCTTACCTTACACAATCAGTCACTAATTGAATGGCATTCAGTATAGGACTGAAAGGTATTCACTCTGGGACTGAATGACATTCAGTATGGGACTCATTATACCGTCTTTTACATACTGATTATCAAGAGATTACGAACGCAACCATTCTTGATAAAATTCTCTTACTAAAGCAACTTCACAAAGTCATCAAAAAGAAACTCCGTATCCGTCGGCCCGCTGGCAGCTTCGGGATGAAACTGTGCGGAGAACCAGGGATTGCATTTGTGGCGGATTCCTTCATTAGAACCATCGTTCATATTGATGAAAAGCGGTTCCCAGTCTTCTGTCAGCGTGTTGTTGTCTACGGCATACCCATGATTCTGTGAGGTGATGAAGCAACGTTCCGTACCCACCATACGCACCGGTTGGTTATGGCTGCGGTGGCCGTATTTCAATTTGTATATCTTGGCGCCCCCAGCTTTGGAAAGCAACTGGTTTCCCATACAGATGCCGAAGATGGGCAGTTATCGTTCTGCATTGCCTTGCGGATATGCTGCACGGCAGCATCGCAGGTATCGGGGTCGCCAGGGCCGTTGGAGATGAACAATCCGTCGAACTCCATCCCAGTATAATCATAGTCCCAGGGAACGCGAATCACTTCCACGTCACGTTTCAGCAGGCAGCGGATGATGTTATGCTTGACGCCGCAATCCACAAGGAGCACTTTCTTCTTACCGGTTCCTTCGTTGTAACGGATAACCTCCTTGCAGCTAACTTTATCCACATAATTCACATCGGCATAAGAGGCCTCAGGCATTTCATCCGATTCATCATCAAAGGCGATACGTCCCATCATCACCCCATGCTCGCGAAGCACCTTCGTCAGTTCGCGGGTATCGATGCCCGTGATGCCCGGAATCTGTTCGCGTTTCAGCCAGTCACCGAGGCTTTCCACCGCATTCCAATGGCTATAATTTTCGCTATAATCGCTTACAATAATGGCTTCGGCATGGATATGCTCGCTCTCCATAAAAGTGGCAAGCCCATTCGGTTCGAGAGTAAAAGGCGGCACACCGTAATTGCCCACCAACGGATAGGTGAGCGTCATCAGCTGTCCGGCATACGAAGGTCGGTCAGGCTTTCGGGATAACCCGTCATGGCTGTGTTGAAGACCACCTCTCCCGCTACCGGTTTTTCAAAACCGAACGACTTGCCGTGGAAGCGGCTCCCGTCGTCGAGGATTAGAGTTACATTTCTCATTGATTCAATTAAAATTGATAAACTTGTTCTATATAATCAATAAATGCCTTGTTCAGCAGCTTCACACCGCCCGGCGTAGGATAATCGCCGCTGAAGTACCAGTCACCCGGATGCTTGGGGCAGGCCTCATGCAGCCCCTCGAGAGGCTGGTAGACAATCTGCACTTTGGCTTTCGTCCCTTTCGGAGTAAGAAGCTCCACCATCTTGGCAGAGATTTCCTCATCAGTGAAAGGAGCATAAATCTCCTTCACGTAATTCACCATCTGTTCTTTGGGCAGGCCTACCTGCTCTTTGGACTTGCGGTAGGCGGCGGCAATCACATCGCGCATCTCACGCTCCTTCAGCAGTTCCACAGCAGCCTTGAAGGCGATGAATTCGCTCATCTTAGCCATATCGATGCCGTAGTAGTCGGGATAGCGTACCTGCGGTGAAGAGCTTACAATGACTATCTTCTTTGGCTCCAGACGGTCAAGGATGCCGATGATGCTCTGCTTCAGGGTGGTTCCACGCACTATCGAGTCGTCGATGATGACCAGATTATCCACTCCCGGGACAAGGCTTCCGTAAGTGATGTCGTACACATGGGCGGCAAGGTCGTTCCGGCTGTTTCCTTCGGCTATGAAGGTACGCAGCTTGATGTCCTTGATTGCCACCTTCTCGCTCCGTATGCGCCGCGACAAGATATGCTCCAGTTCGTCGTGGCTGGGACTATGCCCCAAGGCGGCAATCTGCTGCACCTTCTCCTCGTTGAGGTAGTCGTCCAATCCCTGCAACATACCGTAGAAGGCGACTTCTGCCGTATTGGGGATGAAGGAGAAGACGGTATGGTCCACATCGTTGTCGATGGCTTTCAATATGTTGGGTACAAGTTTCTCACCCAGCAGTTTACGTTCCCGGTAAATGTCCACATCACTGCCCCGGCTGAAGTAGATGCGCTCGAAGGAACAAGGCTTCACCTCGCGCGGCTTGTTGATTTGCACGGTGCGCACCTTGCCGGCCTTGTTGATAAACATGGCTTGTCCGGGTTGCAGCTCCTTGATGGATTCGACAGGAACATTAAGGGCTGTCTGTATCACGGGACGTTCGCTGGCAAGCACCGCTATCTCGTCGTCCTGATACCAGAAGGCTGTACGGATGCCCCATGGGTCGCGTACGGCAAAAGTCTCTCCGCTTCCGGTAAGTCCGCACATCACGTATCCCCCGTCCCACTCCTTGCTCGAAGTGCGCAGCACGTTGGCAAGTCGATGTGGTTTTCTATATAATGGGTGATGTCCATGCCTGCCAGCCCTTCCGATTCGGCAAGTTGAAGAGGCGCTCCACTTCGCGGTCGAGGCGATGTCCCAACTGCTCCAGCATGATGTAGGTATCGGCATATTTGCGCGGATGCTGGCCGATGGCGGTAATGCGTGCGAAGATTTCATCCACATTCGTCATGTTGAAGTTGCCGCAGAGGGCAAGATTCTTGGCACGCCAGTTGTTTCTCCGGAGGAACGGGTGCACGTACGAGATGCCAGACTTGCCGGTAGTGGAGTAACGCAGGTGTCCCATATAGACCTCCCCTGCAAAGGGCAGCACACGCTTGGCATAGTCCGCATCGTGCAGCTGTTCCTTGGTCAAGTCCTTGAAGTGGCCCTGCACCGTACCGAAAATTTCGGTAATGCGCCCGAGCCGAGAGCACGCTCACGGAACATATATTCCTCGCCGGGACTGGCTTCCAGTTTCACGCAGGCCAGTCCGGCACCTTCCTGCCCACGGTTGTGTTGTTTCTCCATCAGGAGATAGAGCTTGTTGAGTCCGTACATCCATGTTCCGTACTTCTCTTCATAGTACTCCAGCGGTTTCAGCAGGCGTATCATGCGACGCCGCATTCATGCTTCAGTTGTTCCATCTATCTATTTACAATTTACCATTTACAATGTACAATTTTAAGTGTACAATTTTCTTTTCCTTATTATAGCATACAATTACCATTTACATTTACCCCTCCCAAGCGCAGCCCCATTGTACATTGTAAATGGTAAATTGTACATGTCCTCATTCTACAGTCACCGACTTCGCAAGATTCCTCGGCTGGTCCACATCCATTCCCTTGCACACGGCAATGTGATAGGCAAGTAATTGCAGAGGTACCGTAGTTATTAACGGATCAAGGCACTCCATTGTTTCGGGAAGCTCGATGCAAGTGTCGGCTATTTTACTGATGACCGTATCTCCCTTTGTCACAATGGCGATAACCCTGCCTTTACGCGCCTTTATTTCCTGGATATTGCTCAGCACCTTTTCATAAAGCCCATTCCGGGTGGCAATGACCACTACCGGCATTTCGGCATCCACCAGGGCAATGGGACCATGCTTCATTTCGGCGGCAGGATAGCCCTCGGCATGGATATACGAAATCTCCTTCAACTTCAAAGCACCTTCCAGGGCTACGGGATAACTGTATCCGCGTCCCAGATAGATAAAGTTGTGTGCATAGGTGAATATCTTGGAAAGTTCCGCTATGCGGCCGTTCAGTTTCAAGACCTCCTTCATCTTGTCGGGGATATGTCCCAATTCCTTGACAATTGCCAGGTATTGCCCTTCGTCCATCGTCTTTTTCTCTTTGGCAAGTGTCAGGGCCAGCATGGTAAGCACCGTTACCTGCCCGGTGAAGGCTTTGGTGGATGCCACCCCTATTTCCGGTCCCACGTGGATATAGGAACCCGTGTGCGTGGCACGGGGAATGCTGGAACCGACGGCATTGCAGATGCCGTATATAAATGCCCCACGGTTTCTGGCAAGCTCCACGGCAGCCAGCGTATCGGCCGTTTCACCGCTTTGCGAGATGGCAATCACCACATCGTTGCTGTCAATCACCGGGTCGCGGTAACGGAACTCACTGGCATACTCCACCTCCACCGGAATACGGCAGAAGCTTTCAATCAAATGCTTGCCGATGAGGGCGGCATGCCATGACGTACCGCATGCCACGATGACAAAGCGTTTGGCCGCCAGCAGACGTTCCTTATAATCAATCACTGCAGAAAGAACCACGTTCGTACCCTCCACATTGATACGCCCGCGCATGCAGTCGTGAATGCAGCCGGGCTGTTCGAAGATTTCCTTCAGCATGAAGTGCGGATAACCGCCCTTCTCCAGCTGGCCGAGATTGAGCGCTACCGTCTTTACCTCGTGCGGACATTCCACATTCTTCAGGTTAACAACCTTCAGCTTCTCTCCCCGACGGATGAGGCAATCTCTTCGTCTTCCAGATACACCACCTTATCCGTGTATTCCACAATCGGCGTGGCATCCGAAGCCAGGAAAAACTCTCCTTCACCGATGCCCACCACCAGCGGACTGCTCTTGCGTGCAGCGATTATCCCATCCGGATTGTCCTTGTCGAGCACCGCAATGGCATACGCCCCAATCACTTCCTGCAAGGCAAGTTGCACCGCCGTCAGCAGGTCAATATGGTTTGTCACCTGAATGTATTCAATGAGCTGTACCAGCACCTCGGTATCAGTGCTGCTTTTAAATACATAACCTTTGGCTTGAAGTTTTTCTTTAAGGACGGCGTAGTTTTCAATAATGCCGTTATGGATGAGGGCGAGGCGTTCGGAAGAGGAATAATGGGGATGGGCATTGACGGAACAAGGTTCTCCATGAGTAGCCCAACGTGTATGTGCAATACCAATGTTACCGGAAATATCTTTTTGAGCAACGAAAGTTTCAAGTTCCGAAACCTTACCTTTCGCTTTGTACACGTTCAACTGTCGGTTATCACTGATTAATGCTACCCCTGCACTATCATATCCACGGTACTCCAACCGCTTCAGACCTTTGATAAGAATGGGGTAGGCTTTCCTTTGACCTATATAGCCTACTATTCCACACATAATGTATCAGTATTTGATTTTGCGCTGCAAATATACATATTCTTAAGAACATAAAGTTAATCTTTTCACTATTTATTTATCAAAAGAATAGAAAAAAGTTGTTTTTACATCAAAAAGTTAAAGAAAGTATTATTTTAAAAGCAAAAGGCTTAATTTATAAATCCAAATCAAACCGTCTGATTTTGATTTAGGATTAAAAGAAAACAGAGGGTGTTTTCTATCAATTCATAACTTCATCTTCTATCGCAGGAATTTTGCAAGAAAGAAGGCAGGAATACATATTAGCATTTTGCAATTAATACCATATATTTGCCGAACATTTTGAAACCACAAACAATATTATACAGCAATAAAGAAAGCTTATAATCATGAAACAAGAACTTTTTAACAACAAAACAAAAGCAGAGGATTACCAGCGACAGCCCAAACAGTTGGGCTTGTATGAGGCATCCCATGAGCACGATGCCTGCGGAGTAGGCATGCTGGTCAATATCCAGGGAGGAAAATCACATGACTGGTAGAATCGGCATTGAAGGTACTGGAAAACATGCGCCACCGTGGAGCGGAAGGGGCGGACAACAAAACCGGAGACGGTGCCGGCATCATGCTGCAGATACCGCACGAATTCATTCTGTTGCAGGGCATTCCCGTTCCGAGAAGGGAAAATACGGCACCGGCCTGCTTTTCCTTCCCAAAGACGGAAAAGACCAGGCTGTCATCTTGAGCGTCATTATCGAAGAGATTGAAAAGGAGGGATTGACCCTGATGCATCTGCGCAACGTGCCCACTTGCCCCGAAATATTGGGAGAAGCGGCTCTTGCCAACGAACCGGACATCAAGCAAATTTTCATCACCGGATTTACGGAAAGCGAAACCGCCGACCGCAAACTCTATATAATAAGGAAAAGGATAGAGAACAGAATACGCAAGTCGGACATCCCCACCCGCGAGGATTTCTACATCGTCTCGCTCTCTACGAAGAACATCGTCTACAAGGGCATGCTCTCTTCTTTGCAGTTGCGCAACTACTTCCCCGACCTCACCAACAGCTACTTCACCAGCGGGCTGGCATTGGTGCACTCCCGTTTCAGCACCAACACTTTCCCCACCTGGGGACTGGCACAGCCTTTCCGCCTGCTGGCACACAACGGCGAAATCAATACCATCCGCGGCAACCGCGGCTGGATGGAAGCCCGTGAGAGTGTACTCTCCTCTCCCGCCCTGGGAGACATCCGGGAGATACGCCCCATCGTGCAACCGGGCATGAGCGACAGTGCCTCACTGGACAATGTGCTCGAGTTTCTCATCATGTCGGGCCTGAGCCTGCCGCACGCCATGGCCATGCTCGTACCGGAATCCTTCAACGAAAAGAATCCCATCAGCGAAGATTTGAAAGCTTTCTATGAATACCACTCCATCCTGATGGAGCCGTGGGACGGACCGGCGGCACTGCTTTTCAGCGACGGGCGCTATGCAGGCGGCATGCTCGACAGGAACGGACTGCGCCCTGCACGCTACCTGATTACGCAGGGCGGCATGATGGTAGTGGCCAGCGAAGTCGGCGTGATGGATTTCGAGCCGGGAGACATCAAGGAAAAAGGACGCCTGCAACCGGGCAAGATACTGCTTATAGACACCGAGAAAGGCGAAATATATTATGACGGCGAACTGAAGAAACAACTTGCCGAAGCCAAACCATACCGCACTTGGCTGGCCGGCAACCGCATCGAGCTGGACGAACTGAAAAGCGGTCGCAAAGTCTCCCATAGCGTGGAGAACTACGACAGCATGCTGCGCATCTTCGGCTACTCCAAAGAAGACGTGGAACGGCTGATTGTCCCGATGTGTACCACCGGTGCCGAACCCATCAACTCCATGGGCAATGACACCCCGCTGGCAGTACTCTCGGACAAGCCGCAACTACTGTACAACTATTTCCGCCAGCAGTTTGCCCAAGTCACCAACCCTCCTATCGACCCGATACGCGAAGACTGGTAATGTCGCTGACCGAATACATCGGAGCCGTAGGCATGAACATACTGACACCCAGCGAAAACCATTGCAAGATGGTGAGGTTGAACCATCCCATCCTGAACAACGCCCAGCTGGATATTCTCTGCAACATCCGGTACAAAGGCTTCAAGACCGTGAAACTGCCCCTGCTCTTCGAAGTGACAAAAGGGTGCCAGGGATTGCAGGAAGCATTGGCAACCCTCTGCAAGCAGGCAGAAGAATCCGTCAACGAAGGAGTGAACTACATCGTGCTTTCCGACCGCGACGTAGACGCCGCCCATGCCGCCATTCCGTCACTGCTTGCCGTGTCGGCGGTACACCACCATCTTATCTCCGTGGGCAAACGGGTGCAGACGGCACTGATTGTAGAAAGCGGCGAAATCCGCGAAGTGATGCACGCCGCACTGCTGCTGGGCTTCGGAGCCAGCGCACTGAATCCGTATATGGCTTTTGCCGTCATCGACAAACTGGTGAACGAAAAGGAAATACAGCTCGACTACGCCACTGCCGAAAAGAAATATATCAAGTCCGTCTGCAAAGGCTTGTTCAAGATTATGAGCAAGATGGGCATCAGCACCATCCGTTCTTACCGGGCGCGAAATTTTCGAGGCCGTAGGACTGAGCGAGGAGTTGAGCAATGCCTACTTTGGCGGACTGAGTTCACGCATCGGAGGCATACGCCTGGATGAAGTGGCACGCGACGCCATCGCCTTCCACAAGGAAGGGATGGAGGTTCTTAAAAAGAAGGGGGAAGCGGAGCTATTGCCGAACCGCGGACTGTATGCCTTCCGCAAGGATGGTGAGAAGCACGCCTGGAACCCGGAAACCATCAGCACACTGCAACTTGCCACACGCCTGGGAAGCTATAAGAAATTCAAGGAGTTCACTGCCATGGTAGACAGCAAGGAATCTCCCATCTTCCTGCGCGATTTCCTCGACTTCCGCCGCGCTCCTATCAGCATAGACCGGGTGGAACCGGTAGAGAACATCGTACAGCGCTTTGTCACCGGCGCCATGTCCTACGGCTCCATCAGCCGCGAAGCCCACGAAGCCATGGCTATTGCCATGAACAAGCTGCATGGCCGGAGCAATACGGGCGAAGGAGGCGAAGACCGGGCACGCTTCATGCCGCGCGAAGACGGCACCAGTCTGCGCAGCGCCATCAAGCAGGTGGCCTCAGGACGTTTCGGTGTCACCGCAGAATATCTGGTGAATGCGGACGAAATACAGATAAAGATTGCCCAAGGCGCCAAGCCGGGCGAAGGTGGCAGCTGCCGGGCTTCAAAGTGGATGAAGTGATTGCCAAGACACGCCACTCCATTCCGGGCATCTCGCTGATTTCCCCCCCACCCCACCACGACATTTACTCCATCGAAGACCTGGCACAGCTCATCTTCGACCTAAAGAACGTGAACCCACGGGCAAAAATCAGCGTGAAGCTGGTGGCAGAAAGCGGTGTGGGCACCATTGCCGCCGGTGTGGCAAAGGCAAAGGCCGATTTGATAGTCATCTCGGGTGCAGAGGGCGGTACGGGAGCCTCTCCTGCATCATCCATCCGCTATGCCGGCATCTCGCCCGAACTCGGCTTGAGCGAAACGCAGCAGACACTGGTGCTGAACGGCCTGCGCGGACAAGTGATGCTGCAAGTGGACGGACAGCTCAAAACAGGCCGCGACATCATACTGATGGCAATGCTCGGAGCCGAAGAATTCGGTTTCGCCACCAGTGCCCTGATTGTACTGGGTTGCGTAATGATGCGCAAATGTCACCAGAACACCTGCCCGTAGGGGTGGCGACACAGAACGGAGAACTGCGCAAACGCTTCCGCGGACGCAGCGAGTATCTGGTGAACTTCTTCACGTTCCTGGCGCAGGAAGTACGCGAATACCTGGCGGAAATCGGTGTGGAACGCCTGGATGACATCATTGGACGCACAGACCTTATCGTCCGCAAGCCGGATGACGGAATCAGGAAACATCAGTTGATAAGCTTCGACAAACTACTGGCACGCGTAGACAACGAAGCCGCCATCCACCACGTCACCGACCAACAGCATGGCATCGACCATGTGAAAGATGTAGAGATGCTACATGCCGCCGCCGAAGCCGTAGAGAACCAGAAGGAAATCTCGCTGGAGTACACCATCGCCAATACCGACCGTGCCTGCGGCGCCATGCTCTCTGGTGTCATTGCCGCAAAATACGGAGAAAAAGGGTTGCCCGAACATACGCTGAACGTGAAGTTCAAAGGCTCCGCCGGCAGAGTTTCGGGGCATTCCTTGTCCCGGGTGTCAACTTCAAGCTGGAAGGCGAGGCCAACGATTATCTGGGCAAAGGTCTGAGTGGCGGACGCATCGCAGTCCTGCCCCCAGTACGGAGCAACTTCGAGGCGGAGAAAAACACGATTGCAGGCAACACCCTGCTTTATGGCGCCACAAGCGGTGAAGTTTACATCAACGGCCGTGCAGGCGAGCGCTTTGCCGTCCGCAACTCCGGTGCCACAGCCGTAGTGGAGGGTGTAGGCGACCACTGCTGCGAGTATATGACCGGCGGGCGCGTGGTAGTACTCGGACAGACGGGACGCAACTTTGCCGCAGGCATGTCCGGCGGTGTGGCCTACGTATGGAACCGGGACGGCAACTTCGACTATTTCTGCAACATGGAAATGGTAGAACTGAGTCTCATCGAAGAGGCCTCCTACCGCAAGGAACTGCACGAGCTCATCCGCCAGCACTACCTGTACACCGGTTCCAAACTGGCACGCACCATGCTCGATGACTGGCCACGCTATGCCGACCAGTTCATTCAGGTAGTCCCTATCGAATACAAAAAAGTGCTGCAAGAGGAGCAGATGCAGAAATTGCAACAGAAGATTGCAGAAATGCAACGCGATTATTGAATCGCGAATTAATAATGAAATAATGAAAGACTGAGGAAATTCCCCTTTCATTCTTTAATTCTTTAACTTTTTAATTTGTTCATCATGGGAGATCCAAAAGCATTCCTCAATATCCCCCGCCAAGAGGCGGGTTACCGTCCGATACACGAACGTATCACAGACTTCAGCCAAGTGGAACAGACACTGAACAGCCACGACCGCAAGCTCCAGGCCTCGCGCTGTATGGACTGCGGTGTACCCTTCTGCCACTGGGCATGTCCGCTGGGCAATAAAGACCCGGAATTCCAAGACGCGCTCTACCGGGGCAAATGGCGCGAAGCCTATCAAATACTGAACAGTACGAATGATTTTCCGGAATTTACGGGACGCATCTGCTGCCCTTTGCGAGAAGTCGTGCGTACTGAAACTCTCGTGCAACGAACCGGTCACTATCCGCGAGAATGAAGCCGCCATTGCCGAGGCTGCTTTTCGCGAGGGCTACATCACCCCCCTCCAGCCCGAACGCAACCGGAAAGAAGTAGCCGTCATCGGCGCCGGCCCTGCCGGATTGAGCGTTGCCGTACGGCTGAACGCCAAAGGTTACGAAGTTACCCTATTCGACAGCAAACCGATGCCGGGAGGACTGCTGCGCTATGGCATCCCCAACTTCAAGCTGGACAAAGCCGTCATCGACCGCCGCATGAAAATCCTCGAGGCCGAAGGTATCTTGTTCAAGATGGGAGTCCATGTCGATGTGCAGAAACTGCCCGTCGGATTCGATGCCTACGCCATTTGTACCGGTACGCCCACCGCCCGCGACCTCTCCATTCCGGGCAGGGAGCTGAAAGGCATCTACTTTGCCCTCGACATGCTGGCACAGCAGAACCATATTCTGGATGGAGATACCTTCCCGAAAGACCAGCTCGTCAACGCCCGCGGCAAACGGGTACTCGTCATCGGCGGCGGCGATACCGGGTCTGACTGTATAGGCACCAGCATTCGCCAGGGAGCCGTCAGCGTAACCCAGATTGAAATTATGCCCCAACCGCCCATAGGACACAACCCGGATACTCCCTGGCCGCAATGGCCCGTCGTACTGAAAACCACCAGCAGCCACGAAGAAGGCTGTACCCGTCGATGGTCCCTCGCCTCTACCGGTTCATCGGGAAGAATGGCAAGGTATGCGGTGTGGAAGTGGAAGAAGTGGAGTGGCTTCCGGCAACAGACGGTAACCGCCCTACCATGAAATCTACGGGTAAGAAAGAGGTCATCGAAGCCGATATGGTGCTTCTTGCCATGGGTTTCCTCAAGCCCGAGCAACCGAAGTTTGCAGAGAACGTATTCGTGGCAGGCGATGCCGCCCACGGCGCCAGCCTCGTAGTACGTGCCTTGGCCGACGGACGACGAGTGGCAACAGAGATAGACCGTTACCTCGAACCTCTAAAAGAAAACAAGAAATGATTTCCCTTTCTTTAATTTTTAACCTTTAATTTTTAATTCTCATGTGTGGAATAGCAGGAATCTTCAACATACAGTCGCAAACTCCTGAATTGAGAAACAAAGCGCTACGGATGGCGCAGAAAATCCGTCATCGCGGACCGGACTGGAGTGGTATCTACGTAGCGCTCCGCCATCCTCGCCCACGAACGCCTCTCCATTGTCGACCCGGAATCCGGTGGACAACCCTTGTATTCACCCGACCGCAAACAGGTGCTTGCCGTCAATGGCGAGATTTACAACCATCGCGACATCCGTGCCCGCTATGCCGGAAAATACGCCTTCCAGACCGGTTCCGACTGCGAAGTCATCCTTGCCCTTTACAAAGACAAAGGCGTCCGCTTCCTCGAAGAGCTGAACGGCATCTTCGCCTTCGCCCTCTATGATGAAGAAACGGACGATTACCTCATCGCCCGCGACCCCATCGGCGTAATCCCCCTTTATATAGGACGCGACAAGGATGGACACATCTACTTCGGCAGTGAGCTGAAAGCCCTTGAGGGTTTCTGCGACGAGTATGAGCCTTTCCTTCCCGGCCACTACTACCGTGGCCGCGAGGGCAAGATGCACCGCTGGTACACCCGCGACTGGATGGACTATGCCGCTGTGAAGGACAACTACACTCCTGCCGCCGAACGCAACGCTGCGCCGGCTTCGATAGGCCGAACAGCCTACGGCACACAAGTCACTGCCGTGCACGATGCCCTCGAAGCCGCCGTACAGCGCCAGTTGATGTCCGACGTCCCCTACGGTGTCCTGCTCAGTGGCGGACTCGATTCTTCCGTCATCTCTGCCATCGCCAAGAAATATGCCGCCAAACGCATCGAGACAGACAACAAGGCAGATGCCTGGTGGCCGCAGCTCCATTCCTTCGCCGTCGGCTTGAAGGGTGCTCCCGACTTGATTAAAGCCCGCGAAGTGGCCCGTCATATCGGTACCGTGCATCACGAGATAAACTATACCGTTCAGGAAGGCCTCGATGCTGTCCGCGACGTCATCTATTTCATTGAGACTTACGACATAACCACTGTCCGCGCCTCCACCCCCATGTATCTGCTGGCACGTGTCATCAAAAGCATGGGCATCAAGATGGTACTCAGCGGCGAAGGTGCGGACGAGGTGTTCGGCGGTTACCTTTACTTCCACAAGGCGCCCACCCCGCAAGCCTTTCACGAAGAAACCGTGCGCAAGCTCTCCAAACTGCATCTGTACGACTGCCTCCGTGCCAACAAAAGCCTTGCAGCCTGGGGAGTGGAAGGACGTGTCCCCTTCCTCGACAAAGAATTCCTGGATATTGCCATGCGCATCAATCCGGCAGTCAAGATGTGCCCCGGCAAGGAGATAGAAAAGAAAGTAGTCCGCGAAGCCTTTGCCGACATGCTCCCTCAGAACGTTGCCTGGCGGCAGAAAGAACAGTTCTCCGACGGTGTGGGCTACAGTTGGATTGATACGCTGAAAGCCGTCACTGCCGCTGCCGTCAGCGACGAACAGATGGCACGTGCAGCCGAACGTTTCCCGATACACACCCCACAAAACAAGGAAGAGTATTATTACCGTACCATCTTCGAAGAGCATTTCCCCAGTGAAAGCGCGGTCCGGAGTGTTCCCAGCGTACCCAGTGTGGCATGCTCCACCGCCGAAGCGCTGGCATGGGACGTCTCTTTCCAAGGAAAGAACGACCCCAGCGGACGGGCTGTAGCGGGGGTACACGAAGAAGCATACAAGGATTAAAAAAAGAGCTGCCGACAGATTTCCTGCCAGCAGCTCTTCTCATTTTTTATTTATCAAATCCTATCGGACTAAAACATCATTGTCTGTCCACCAATCACACCTGCCACAGCACTCGCTACGGCAATAATAAGTTTCAAAATCACATTCCACGTTTTCTTCATAAAGATTATCCATTATCTGATTAATAATTCATAGCTACTATTATCCCAGTGGATTCTCACCTTGGTCTCCATCCGAATCCGAGCCTCCTCCTTCCGAACCGGAGCCGCCATCTGTAGAAGTCTTCCCCTTAAGATAATCATCCAAACTCACCAAATCCAGCCTTTCTCCAGCACGGGTAGCAGCCTTCGATATCTTCAGTTCCCTATTCGCCTGAAAACAGATACGGACGCTCTCCACACTCTTGGCTGTCACGTCATCAGCCTTTTCCTCACCTTTCGATTTGGCTGCCAGTATAAAGACACCCAGCCCGGCTATATTAACCGTCTTTCCTTCCAGCAACTGCTCTTTCAGCTTTTCCACAAAGTTCTGCATCGTACTCTTGATGTCACCGATAGACAGAGAAGAGCGGTCCTGCATCTTCTGTGCAATAAACGCCAAATCCACGCTTTGCCCCAATGTCACCAACTGCGGATAATACTTCTTGGGAGAGTTTTCAACCCTGGGGTCCGACGGTCTCTCCACCGTCCTGAAAATTACACTCATACTTTTTCTTTAGAGATTTAAATTCGTTTTCCTATTCACACGTTTCGTTGATCAACGGTGCAAAGGTGAGGATTAAAAACTATGTAGCCAAAGAAAAAAGGTGCTTGGGAGTAGTTTTTCTGAGAAAAGTGATAAAGTGTTAATTATAAGATAATTGATGCTGAACAAAGAATCTCTTCATGAAACAGATATAAATAAGATACCTTATTTAATCACGTTTAAAAATATCCCTCGTATAGACTTTGTCAGCCACATCATCCAAACATGCGTCATAGCGGTTGGCAATAATGGCCTGCGAGATACGTTTAAACTCCTCCAAGTCATTCACAATAAGCGAACCGAAGAAAGTACTGCCATCTTCCAATGTAGGTTCATAAATCACCAGCTTGGCACCTTTAGCTTGATACGTTTCATCACCCCTTGAATGGAACTCTGGCGAAAATTATCCGAGTTTGACTTCATGGTCAACCGGAATACACCAATGGTCACCTCCTTTTCTTTCTCCGCATCATATACACTGTTACTTCCGTATGCACCGGCAATGTGCAGCACCCTATCGGCTATAAAGTCCTTACGCGTACGGTTACTCTCCACAATTGCCGATATCATATTCTGAGGCACATCGTTATAGTTGGCAAGCAACTGTTTGGTATCCTTGGGAAGACAATACCCACCATAACCGAAAGAGGGATTATTATAATGTGTACCGATACGGGGATCCAGACCTACACCATTGATTATGGCTTGCGCATCCAACCCCTTCATCTCGGCATATGTATCCAGTTCATTAAAATACGACACACGCAGTGCCAGATAAGTGTTGGCAAAGAGCTTCACTGCCTCTGCCTCTTTCATGCCCATGAAGAGCGTGTCGATGTTCTCTTTCAATGCACCCTCATGCAGCAGCCGGGCAAATATACGTGCAAGTTCTTCTGCTTCAGGATTTCCGATGGCACGAACTGCCGCATTCTCTTCCGCTGACACCCGGCCTTCCAAATCAATCATCTTCGGATAACCAACGATAATACGCGAAGGATACAAGTTATCATAAAGTGCTTTGCTCTCCCTTAGAAATTCCGGAGAGAAAAGCAGGTTAAATTTCTTTCCTTTCAATTCCGGCTTATACTGGAACATTGGGGCATACTTCACGTAAAGCGAACGGCAATACCCTACGGGAATGGTTGATTTAATCACCATCGCGGCATCCGGATTCACCTCAAGGACAAGGTCTATCACATCTTCTATATGGTGCGTATCGAAAAAATTTTCTGAGGATCATAATTGGTAGGTGCCGCTATTACCACAAGTCAGCCTCCTTGTAGGCAGACCTGCCATCCAGCGTAGCTGTCAGATTGAGTTCCTTTTCCGAAAGGTACTTCTCGATATATTCATCTTGAATAGGCGACTTCTTATTATTAATCAGTTCCACCTTTTCAGGTACCACATCCACAGCAATCACTTTATGATGTTGTGCCAGCAGTGTCGCAATAGACAGTCCTACATATCCGGTACCGGCTACAGCTATTCGCAAATTCGCAAAATCTTTCATGTCAATTCAATTGGGTTATCATAAAATCAATAATGGATTATTCCATATAAAAGTCCTTATACCATCCGGCAAACTTTCTGAGGCCTTCCCGAAGCGGAGTACTCGGTTTGAAACCGAAATCCCGTTCCAAAGCAGAGGTATCTGCATAAGTCACCGGCACATCACCCGGTTGCATCGGTGCTAATTCCTTATGCGCCTCGAAGTCATAGTCGGTAGGCAATACACCTGCCCTTATCAGTTCCTCCTGCAATATTCGGACAAAATCCAGAAGGTTTTCAGGATGATTATTGCCGATATTATAAACTTTATAAGGCGGTACAGGCAGACTGTCTTCACCCACCCTACGTTCAGGAGCTTTTGCCATCACACGCATCACGCCTTCTACGATGTCATCCACATACGTAAAGTCGCGCTTACAGCTTCCATAATTAAATATCTTAATCTTCTCACCTTTCAGCAACCTATCAGTAAAACCAAAGTAAGCCATATCCGGACGACCTGCGGGACCATACACCGTAAAGAAACGGAGACCTGTGGACGGAATGTCATAAAGTTTAGAGTAAGCATGTGCCATCAGTTCATTACTCTTCTTTGTAGCAGCATAGAGGCTCACGGATTATCCACCTTGTCATCGGTAGAATAAGGCACCTTTTTGTTCGAACCATACACGCTCGATGAAGAAGCGTAGACCAGATGTTTTACCCCCTCCCTGCCCTCATCATACGAATGGCGACAAGCTTCCAATATATTATAAAAACCTATCAGATTGCTTTCAATATAGGCATCCGGATTGGTGATACTATAGCGCACACCCGCCTGTGCTGCCAGATTCACGACGATTTGCGGCTGATACTCATCAAACAGCTTATCGACAAGCGATTTATCGGCAATGTTTCCTTTGACAAAGACAAATCTGTTTCCAAACTTCGTCAATTGCTCCAACCGCCATTGCTTGATGTTCACATCATAATAGGTATTCAAATTGTCCAAACCCACTACAAGGTATCGGGCTGCTCCTCCAGCAGCGCATACAGAGATTGCTGCCGATAAAACCGGCAGCTCCAGTTACTAATACGTTCATGTTTATGATTGATGGATTAATGTGTTTCGCGCAATTACATTGAAAGAATCGCTTCCTTTATCTTTTCAACGATGTATTCCACATCCGCATCCGTCACCCACGGACCTGCCGGCAGACAGAAGCCGACCTTGAATATCTCCTCCTCCACTCCGTTTGTGTAAACCGGAGCATCCGCATACACAGGCTGCTTGTGCATGGGCTTCCACACCGGACGAGTTTCAATCCGGTTTGCTGCCATAAACACACGCAACGCCTCCACGTTGTCATTGGCTGACAATCTGTCGTGGCACTCTCTACAGCCTTGATTACACCGGCAGCACCGCCTACGGCTGTTCTTATCACCTCCTTGTAGGCATTCTCCTGACCTTGCACCTTCACATCAGCATCCAACGTAGCCGTACAGAGCCAGAAATTAGAGTCATAACGCGAATCGGCAGGTTGCCGATGAATATGCACGCCTTTTACCTCTCTCAACAGTTCCTCATAAAGAGCCTGCACATGCTTGTGATGGTCGATATGTTCCTGTACCACCGTCATCTGTCCGCGACCGATACCTGCACAAATATTACTCATACGATAGTTGTAGCCAATGGCCGTATGCTGATAGTAAGGATAAGCATCACGCGCCTGCGTGGCATACCACATGACGGTATTCTTGTCCTCCACGCTCTGACAAACCAAGGCGCCACCACCCGAAGTCGTAATCATCTTGTTCCCGTTGAAACTCAACACACCGAACTTACCGAAAGTGCCCAATATCCGTCCGTCAAACTTAGAGCCAAAGCCCTCGGCAGCATCCTCCACTACCGGAATATCGTAACGGTCGGCAATTTCCATAATCCGTTTGCAATCGTAAGGCATACCGTAGAGAGCCACCGGAACAATCGCCTTTGGCTTCTTTCCTATCTTGCGATACGGTCTTTTATCGCCTCCTCCAGCAGCACAGGGTCCATATTCCAAGTTTCCGGCTCAGAACCCACAAATACAGGCTCGGCACCCAGATAAGCGATAGGATGCGAGGAGGCACAGAAAGTAAAGCTCTGTACCAGCACTTCATCTCCCGGACCGACACCGCAGGCTATCAATGCCAAGTGCACCGCTGCCGTACCTGCGCTCAATGCAACCACTTCATGTGTGCCACCCGTAAACTGTTTCAAATCCTCCTCGAAGGCATTTACGTTAGGTCCCAAAGGCACAACCCAATTGGTATCAAATGCCTCCTTCACATATTTCTGTTCCAATCCGGCTTTGCTCATCTGAGCGAGGCAGAGATAAATTTGCTTGTCCATAAAATATATATGATTATTCTAAATGATTCACTTTCCTCACATAGTGAGGGAGAAAAAGAAAG
>ENA-OUNI01000509-OUNI01000509.1-human-gut-metagenome-genome-assembly--contig:-NODE-509-length-18041-cov-2.364017_pt1 | contig 18041 bp, 28 predicted proteins | sample MGYA00242499_ERZ504580 | MGnify/ENA primary metagenome ERZ504580 (study PRJEB26092, sample SAMD00036315) | human gut metagenome | host: Homo sapiens | study: EMG produced TPA metagenomics assembly of... | reverse complement strand
AAAGAAACGATAACTTTTCTATCGGTAATCATAAACCCTAATCACTAAACACTCAAATTACATGCTCATCAAAGTTTTTGGAGCGGCTGTTCAAGGTATTGATGCAACCCTCATCACTATCGAAGTCAACAGCTCCAGAGGCTGTATGTTCTATCTCGTCGGCTTGCCGGACTCTGCTGTCAAGGAAAGCCATCAACGCATCATTTCCGCACTGCAAGTAAACGGTTACCGGATGCCTACCAGCAATATCGTCATCAACATGGCACCGGCTGATATCCGCAAAGAAGGCGCCGCCTACGACCTGCCGTTGGCTATCGGCATGTTAGGTGCCAGCGAAGTAATCAAACCGGACAAGTTGAGCCGCTATCTGTTAATGGGAGAGCTAAGTCTCGACGCAGCCTGCAACCCATTAAAGGCGCACTGCCCATTGCCATAAAAGCCAGAGAACTCGGTTTTGAAGGAATCATCATACCCAGGCAGAATACACGGGAAGCCGCTGTTGTAAATAACCTGAAAGTTACGGAGCAAAGAACCTGAAAGAGGTCATCGAGTTCTTTAACGACAAACAGGAACTGGAGCTGGTACATGTCGATACCCGTAAAGAGTTCTATACCCGACAGAATGACTTTGACCTGGATTTCTCCGACGTGAAAGGACAGGAAAACGTAAAACGCGCGTTAGAGGTAGCGGCTGCAGGCGGACATAATATTCTACTGATAGGTGCTCCCGGCAGCGGAAAATCCATGCTTGCCAAGCGACTTCCCTCTATCCTCCCCCCGTTAACATTGGGCGAAAGCCTTGAAACCACCAAGATACACTCTGTTGCAGGAAAGCTGGAACAGGAAAGCGGACTTATCTCCAAACGACCGTTCCGCGCTCCTCACCATACAATTTCCACTATAGCCATGACAGGAGGCGGCAGTTTCCCGCAACCGGGAGAAATCAGCCTGGCACACAACGGAGTCTTATTCCTCGATGAGCTGCCGGAGTTCAATCGAAATGTACTTGAAGTACTGCGCCAGCCGCTGGAAGACCGGGAAATCAGCATTTCCCGAATTAAATGCAATGTCAAATACCCGGCCAGCCTGATTCTCGCAGCATCCATGAACCCTGCCCTTGCGGATACTACAACCATCCTACCAAAGCCTGCGTATGCAGCCCGGGGCAAGTACAGAAATACCTGAACCGCATTTCGGGACCTTTGCTCGACCGTATCGACCTGCAAATCGAAGTCATCCCCGTTCCCTTTGAGAAGATGTCGGATGCACGTCCCGGTGAATCGAGCACCCTCATTCGGGAACGCGTAGTACGCGCACGTCAGACCCAATCCGAAAGATATGCCGAGATTCCCGGTGTATATTGCAATGCACAGATGAACAGCAAATTACTTGCCCGTTATGCCCGTCCCGATGACAAAGGGCTGGCACTGCTGAAAACGGCCATGAACCGCTTCAACCTCTCGGCACGCGCCTACGACCGCATCTTAAAAGTTTCACGCACCATCGCCGATCTTGAGGGCTGCGAACTGATACAGCCCTCGCATTTGGCAGAAGCAATCGGATACAGAAACCTGGACAGGGAAGATTGGGCCGGATAGCCCCGTATCAGTCTTATATAGCCCTCTTTTTCAGTTTAAAGACTACCTCTCTGTCATCTTTACCTTCATACCTGCCGTTTCCACCTTTCGGATTCATCTTTATATCCACAGAATCGGTCTGGTAAACCCCGGTAAGGTCCTCACAGATAATACGGAAGTCCTGATAACCGGTTATGGTATTCTGATAAAGATACTCTCCGTTTTCTTTGGTATAAACCGTATCGGATAAAACAGCATAGCCATATGAACCGTCGGCAGGAGAAGCTATATGCTTTACCAGAATTCTGGCATCGGGCACAACCTGCCGGCTCTCTCCCAGTACTTTACCTCTGAATTCATATTTGGCATAAGAAGTACAATTCTCACTTCCTGCCCCATACTGTTTTCATCGCAATATGCGAACCCCAATAAAATCAATGCACCGAACATCACGCCGTTGAAAATTCTAAGCCATTGTTCTTTTTCTCTCTTCATAGTGTGTTTATAGTCTAAGTTATATCCTATAAACGCTATCCCAACAAAATACTGCACAACAACCCGACTTTAACGTATAATCAGTTCTTTTCTATTCTGATGCGGGCATCCACTGCTATTACGTACTTTTCCGTGGCCAACAACGGATTGATATCCATTTCCTTAATTTCCGTAGCAAAGCGCAGCAAAGTGGACAAGCGGACAATAATTTCGGCAAACCTGTCCTCATTCACCCCTTTCTGCCCGCGCGTGCCTTTTATTATCTTATAGGCGCGCAACGAATGAATCATCGAATAAGCCTCCTCATAAGACAAAGGAGCCAGACCGGAGGATACGTCTTTCAGCACCTCCACAAAGATACCGCCCAAGCCGCAAAGCACTACATGCCCGAATTTCTCCTCATACTTGGCTCCGATAAACAGTTCCGTTCCTTTCAACATAGGCTGCACCATGATACCCGTTACTTCCGGAATCTGCATCATCCGTTCAAACTCCAACGCCAGATGCTGTTCACTCTTTATATTCAGTACCACACCGCCTACATCGGATTTATGCACAGGCCCCACCACCTTTGCCACTACCGGGAATCCGGCACGACGGGCAAATGCAAGCACCTCTTCCTTGTTTGCAGACACAAACTCCTCCACTACAGGAATACCGGCAGAATGCAGCAAAGCCTGCACGTAATGCGGTTCTATATAACCGTTTTCGGGGATGGAATCAATGATGCGGCGGATGCGCGGAACATCCACGCCAAACAGCTCTATTTCATTATTTGCCGGTTTCGAGGCATTCATAATGCGCGATAAAGCCGTACCCAACGTCACTTCATCGGCAAAGTTCACGTGACCTTTGGCAAGAAAAGCGGCCACTTCGGCTCCTGCCGTATTAATGGACGGGAGAATAGGGAATATCGGTTTCCTGCAAGCCTGCATCTTCTCATGCAGCACATCGTACATTTCGAACATGGTGACCAATCCCGGTGTACCGAAATAGCCATTACCGCATCCACATTATCAAACTTCTCTTCGCAATATTCCAAACAAAGCCGCAGATGCTCAGGCGTACCCGTAGCTAAAATATCTATTGGATTACCAACAGCAGCTCCCGGAAAAAGCTTGCTTTTCAGCTCTTCGGCAAGCTCACCTTCCAGCTTCGGCACATTCAGTCCGCCCTTGCTCAAGGCATCGGTCAACATCACCCCCGGTCCGCCGGCATGGGTGATAATGGCAAAATTCTTTCCTTTCAGTTCCGGCAAAGTGAAGATACATCCTACCGTAGTCAGCTCTTCACGGGAGTAGCAACGTACGATACCTGCTTTACGGAACAAAGCCTCCACCGCCGAATCGGAACTGGCGATAGCTCCCGTATGCGAGGATGCCGCACGGCTGCCACTCTCACTGCTTCCCGACTTGATAGCCGCAATCTTACATCCTTTTCTTATCAGAGAAGAAGCATGGAACAGCAATCTGTCAGGGTCGCCTATACTTTCTATATAAAGCAGTTTTATCCTGGAATCGTTTTCAGCATCGAAATGCTCGTCCATATATTGCAGCACATCTTCCACTCCAATCTGTTTGGCATTGCCCACAGACCATACGGAATTGAACTGCAAGCCTTTAGTTACCGCGCTCTCCAGAATAAACACCGCAGTGGCCCCGGAACTGGAAATCAAATCAACACCCTGCGGGTTCAAATTGGGAATAGGCTGGCTGAACACGCTATGATGCCACGTATTCATCAGCCCGATACAATTGGGACCTATCAACGAAAGCGCCGTACTTATTCACTGTTTCCAGAATACGGTCTTCCAACAACGCCCCTTCATGCGTTTCCTCTCCGAAACCTGCAGAGAGAATGATGAACGCACGTACCTGCTTTCCGCAGCAAGCAATTCTACCGCATCCGGACAAAAAGATGCCGGTATGGCAAGTATTGCCAAGTCCGTATCCGGAATATCCTTTACATCAGCATACGCTGTAACGCCCTGTACTTCTGCTTCTTTCGGATTGACGGCACGCAGTTCTCCGGTATAACCGCCATTAATCAGATTTCTCAAAATAGCTCCACCGGGTTTATGTACATTGTTGGAAGCTCCCACCACCACAATACTGGCAGGACGCAGCAATTGGTTTGTTATCATAGTCTGTTCATATTAGTAAAGTACGACAATCGCACAAATATACAATTTATATACATAATGACAAGAAGATAACCTTTTAATATTACCGTATCCTTGTTCTTCCAAAGACGAAATATTCCGGACACGAAGTATATAGGGCTCTTTTTGTAGGTTTAAGAGAAAACCGTTATCTTTGCACTGCTTAAAAGTGTTCATAACAAAAGAGATACATAGATACAATGGAAAAGAAATTCAAGCGTACCACCGTGACATCGGCGTTGCCCTATGCCAACGGCCCCGTTCATATCGGACACTTGGCAGGGGTGTATGTACCTGCCGACATCTACGTCCGCTACCTGAGACTGAAAAAAGAAGACGTAGTCTTTATCGGCGGCTCCGACGAACACGGAGTGCCCATCACCATCCGTGCCAAAAAAGAAGGGATTACACCGCAAGATGTAGTAGACCGCTATCATACGCTTATCAAGAAGTCTTTTGAGGAATTCGGCATTTCGTTTGACGTATACAGCCGTACTACTTCAAAAACGCATCACGATACAGCTTCCGAATTCTTCCGCAAACTGTACGATAAGGGCGAATTCATTGAAAAGACCAGCATGCAATACTACGACGAGGAAGCCAAGACTTTCCTTGCCGACCGCTACATCACCGGTGAGTGTCCGCATTGCCACGCAGAGGGCGCTTACGGCGACCAATGCGAGAAATGCGGTACAAGCCTCAGCCCTACCGACCTGATTAATCCGAAAAGCGCCATCAGCGGCAGCCAGCCCGTAATGCGCGAAACCAAGCACTGGTATCTGCCCCTCGACAAACATGAAGCATGGTTGCGCCAGTGGATATTGGAAGACCATAAAGAATGGCGTCCCAACGTGTACGGCCAATGCAAGAGCTGGCTCGACATGGGCTTGCAGCCGCGTGCCGTGAGCCGCGACCTGGACTGGGGCATTCCCGTTCCGGTAGAAGGCGCCGAAGGTAAGGTGCTTTATGTATGGTTCGATGCTCCCATCGGTTATATCAGCAATACCAAAGAACTGCTGCCCGACTCTTGGGAGAAATGGTGGAAAGACCCTGAAACACGTCTGGTTCACTTCATCGGAAAAGACAACATCGTATTCCACTGCATCGTATTCCCCGCCATGCTGAAGGCGGAAGGCAGCTATATCCTGCCCGACAACGTGCCCAGCAACGAGTTCCTGAATCTGGAAGGAGACAAGATTTCCACTTCACGCAACTGGGCCGTATGGTTGCACGAGTATCTGGAAGACTTCCCCGGCAAGCAGGACGTGCTGCGCTATGTGCTCACTGCCAACGCTCCGGAAACAAAAGACAACGACTTCACTTGGAAAGACTTCCAGGCACGTAACAACAACGAGCTGGTAGCGGTATACGGCAACTTCGTAAACCGTGCCCTGCAACTCACCAAAAAATACTTCGACGGTGTAGTGCCCGCTGCCGGCGAACTGAACGACTACGACCGCGAAACACTGAAAGAGTTTGCCGACGTAAAAGAAGAAGTGGAGAAGCTGCTCGACGTATTCAAATTCCGCGATGCGCAGAAGGAAGCCATGAACCTGGCACGTATCGGTAATAAATATCTGGCAGACACCGAACCCTGGAAGCTTGCCAAGACGGACATGCCGCGTGTAGCCACCATCCTGAATATCTCCCTGCAGCTGGTTGCCAACCTTGCCATCGCTTTCGAACCGTTCCTGCCGTTCAGCAGCGAAAAGCTCCGCAAGATGCTGAACATGGACAGCTTCGACTGGGCAGAGCTCGGCCATACAGACCTGCTCCCCGCCGGACACCAACTGGCAACTCCCGAACTGCTGTTCGAGAAGATTGAGGATGATGTTATCCAGGCACAGGTAGACAAACTGCTCGCCACCAAGAAAGCAAACGAGGCAGCCGGCTACAAAGCCAATCCTGTCAAGCCCGTTATCTCATTCGAGGACTTCGAGAAACTGGATATCCGCGTAGGAACCGTATTGGAATGCGAAGCCGTACCCAAGATGAAGAAGCTGTTGAAGTTCAAGATAGCCGACGGACTGGAAAACCGTACTATCGTCAGCGGTATCGCCCAGCACTACCAACCGGAAGAGCTGGTAGGCAAGCAGGTACTGTTCATCGCCAACCTGGCTCCCCGCCAATTCAAGAACGGACTGGTGAGCGAAGGCATGATACTTCTGCCGAAAACTATGACGGCTCACTGGCAGTAACCTCACTGTTGCGTGAAGTAAAGCCCGGCAGTGAAGTGAAATAAACCTTATGAGCGAGTCTTCACTGAAACAAAAAACAATAGGAGCATTGCTCTGGAACTTGCTGGACCGTATGGGCCAGCAAGTTCTGTTGTTTATTGTCGGTATCCTCGTAGCCAATATACTCTCCGTCGAAGACTATGCGCTGGTAGGGATGCTTGCCATTTTCAGCGCCATAGCCAATATCATACAAGATAGCGGATTCAGTGCCGCACTCATTCAGAAGAAAGAGACGACTGCAGAAGAGTTCAGTTCCGTCTTCTGGTTCAATCTGGGAATGAGTATCCTGCTGTATGGAGTGCTGATGGGCTGTTCTCCGCTGATAGCCCGCTTCTTTAACCAGCCCAGGCTGGTGGAACTGTCGGCTGTCATTTTCCTGGCACTTCCCATCAATGCGCTCACTATCATACAAAGCACCATACTGAACAAGCAAATCCGCTTCAAACCATTGACGCAAATAAACCTATACTCTATGACGGTTTCGGGCATAGCTTCGCTTGCCATGGCACTGACCGGCTGTGGAGTATGGACATTGGCCCTGCAACCGGTAATACTGGCAGGAGCGCGCGCCACCCTGCTATGGAGTCGCGAGAACTGGCGTCCGCAACGGACTTTCCGCTTCGCGGTCATACGGTCACTGTTCGGATTCGCTTCAAGCCTGTTATTGGCAAGCCTCATCAATACCTGCTTCCTGAATATCTATTCCGTTATCATCGGCAAACTGTTTCCACAAAAACAATTGGGATATTATACGCAAGGAAACAAAATGTGCGATATGGGTGTCAGCCTGATTTACGGAAGTATACAGAATGCCACCTTTCCCATATTCAGTACCATCCAGAACGAACGGGAAAGCTGATAAGGCTTATCGCAAGACCATCCGTTTTACGGCATTCATCACACTCCCCATCATGGCAGGTCTGTTCGTTACGGCAGGTCCCGTTATCCGTTTGCTGCTGAAAGAGGAATGGTGGCCTTCCATTCCTTTCTTCCAACTGCTCTGTCTTGGCGGTTGCTTCACCATACTGACTGCCATCAACAATAATTTCATTAAAGTAAGCGGACGTTCGGACGGCATACTTAAAATAGAATATTACAAGATAGCCTTCACCGTGGCAGTAGTGCTGCTTACCTATCGGGAAGATGTGCTGACGATGGTAGCAGGTCTTGTAGTCACCCGCCTGCTGGTATACATTATCAATATGATTTACACCGCCCATTACACGGGATACCGCTTTTCCATGCAACTTATGGATTACTGCCATATGCAGGACTCAGCATTCTGATGACCTTATTGCTACTGCCCATTGGCGGATGGATAGAGAACCAGTTGCTACTGCTCGTCACACAAGCGGCAGCCGGCACGGTCATTTATATAGGTACGGCCTATATCACCGGTTCGAAGATACTGAAAGACTCGCTGGAATTAATACGAAAGAAAAAAGGACATGAACAATAATACCGGATTTAAAGTCAGCGTCCTGATGCTCACCTACAATCAGGAACGTTACATCAACGAGGCCATCCGCAGCGTAATGCTGCAAGAGACAAACTTCCCCTTTGAACTGGTCATAGGGAACGATGCCAGTACGGACTGTACGGGAACGATTTGCGCGGACTGGCAAAAAAAGTACCCGGAACAAATCGTCCTATTCAACCGGAAGAAAAATCTGGGACTGCAACAGAACTTCATACAAACCTACGCCCAATGTCGGGGACAATATATCGCCATCTGCGAGGGCGATGACTTCTGGACAGACAAACGGAAACTGCAAATCCAGGCAGATTTTCTGGATACGCATCCCGACTATTCCACCTGTTTTCACCGGGTTATCAACTACTACGAAGACCGCGGAACCAAGAGCCTCAGCAATGGCGGGCAGAAGCAGGATACAGACATATCAGACCTTGCACGCAGCAATTACATCTCCAACGTATCCGCTTTGTTCCGCCGGGGCTTGTTCGGCGAACTGCCCGAATGGTTTGCCCGTGTCAGCACCTACGACTATGCCATACATTTGCTGAATGCACAATTCGGGAAGATACATTATATAAAGCGTCCGATGCCGTCTACCGCCAACACGAAAAAGCAATCTGGAGTGAAGCCGGAACAGACCGGAAACTGGACATCGCACTCATTGTCCGGGAGTTGCTAATGGATTATTTTAAAGAAAGAAGGACTGACGTATACGACAATCTCCGGCAATCCCATGCGCAGATATGCCTGAACCTCATCCGCCATTACATCGGCAAAGGACAGCAAGAACAAATAGAGCATACGGAAAAACGGCTTCTGCAATATCAACCGCAGTGGACTATGGAAGATGTGAAACGTATGGAATTGCCCCGCCCGCAATCAGCCACACAAAGGCTGGCAGGATTTGTCAAAGGCATGATGAAACGGGGAAGAGCCGCCGTTTCCAGAGTGATACCGTTACCGCACATCTGACACGTCCGGCGAAAACGACCCATCCACACGCAAAGAGGACATTACAGGAATTTCCCAACCGTCTTTTCCAGCACGCCGTTATCGCTCAGCAGCTTCTCCACAAACTCGCGAAAAGCTCCATAACCGCCATGTGCGGCCGTTACATACTTTACTTCCCGCTTCACATATTCGGGCGTATTGCTGGGAGAGGCGCTGTAACCCACCAGACGCAGTAGCGGCAAATCATTCAGGTCGTCACCGATAAAGGCAACCTCGCCCAACGAAATACCCAATTCGCGGCATAACTCCTCAGCCTGCGCCACTTTATCCTTGACCCCTAAATAACAATAGTCGATTTTCAACTTATCGGCGCGCTTCTGCACGATTTGCGTATTCTCACCGGTCATAATGGCAACGGGTATATCTAATTCGCGCAGAAAAATCACTCCCCAGCCGTCTTTCACGGAAAAGCGTTTCATAACGTCCCCTTCGGCAGTATAATACATTCCGCCGTCGGTCCATACACCGTCAATATCGGTAATAACTAATTTCGGTAACATGCCTGTTATTTCTTTTAAGATTAAGAATGTAAGAATATCTATTGCCCACGCTCTCCCAATTTACCGCGTTTTCCGTCACGATAGCCGTCCCACAGAGCTTTCCATTTGGCTATCTTCTGCTTTTCATACAACAGCACAAAGACAATCCGTTTATATAGATGGTAGCGTAAATGGGCTTTCAGGTTCAGGCTCTCAGGATAGAGTCTGTGAAGTACCATGCCATTGCGCACATTGTAATAAGTACGTGCCGGCGGATACTCGTTCGGAAAAACCTCCTTACCCAGCAAGCGGTGTTTCTTCTTCTGATACCCCAAATCGTGCTGCAACAGGATATTTTTGAAACAAACCGTCCGTACTCCTTTACGCGCTGCACGCCAGCAGTACTCGCAGTCGATGCCCCATACAAACAACTCTTCCATAAAAACGCCCAGTTCTTCGAACAAGCCGACCGGATAAACAGTACCGGAAGTCATGGCGGAAGAGACCTCATCCACCTGTCGGCAACGGGATAAAGCGGAGCCTGCTGAGACTTTATAAAATAATTGACGGAGAAAATAACCCGCTTTTCTTCCCCGTAACTCCGGATGGCAGCCGTATAATCCCGGAAAACTCCTGGCAGGAAGTAACTGTCCTGGTCCAGCGTCAAAAGATGCGTATATCCATGCTCGCGGGCGTAAGCACGGCATCATTCAGCGCAGTGCCGATGCCTACATTCCGTCCACACCCTCTGTATTCCAGACGCTCCGGATGAGTGACGCCCGACAAAGGCAACTGTTCCCTTCCGCCTCCGGGCGTATTATCCCACAACAGTAATCTGTCTGCCTGCGACAGATAACTGTTGATATTCCCGGCCAAATCCTTACCGGATGATAAAGCACAACAACGGCAAGCAGTCTCATTCCTCAATCAATGACGGATAAATAATCTCGTTACGCGGTATCTCCTTCCGTACCCGACGGCCTACCACCTTATCTCGTTCCGCCCACTTAAAGCCGTCGCCCGGACTAAGCAGGTGAATATCCTCTTCCGTGATAATATCGCCGGGATGCAGCGCCTTGTTCGTAGCAATGGAACGCTCCAGTTTCACTTTGGCGGCAGAGACGGCAGGGTCGATATACAGTTCCTCCCTGCCCAGCCAATGCTCGGCAATGCGGATATCACGAATCATGCGGTTCACACCGTCCGGTCCAGAGAACCTTGTTGGTCTGTTCCCTTCATGCGGCGGTCAATGGTGACGTGCTTCTCTATAATCTCCGCACCCATTCCTACGGCAACCACCGGAGCGGCAATGCCAATGGTGTGGTCGGAAAAGCCGATATGGTATTGTCCGTAATGCTGTTTCAGATAAGTTATCGTTCTCAGGTTCAGATTATCGGGCTGAGTGGGATACTGCGATACGCAATGCAGTATGGATATATCGTTGTGATAACGGGTAATAACCTCCAGAGCATCGTCCAGTTCCTTCTTGCCTGCCATACCGGTGGAAAGATGATAGGAATCCTGGTTTCCGCCATCACTTCCAACAGCGGCAGTTGGTAAGGTCGCGGCTTGCCACCTTGAGGCGGTCGGGCGTAAAGAGCTTCAATAAAGACATGCAGCCTTTTGAGCACAGTGTTTCCACGAAGTCCAGGCCCAATGACTTGGCATGCTTGTAAACTTCAAAATGCTCCTCGTCCGTCAGTTCCAGATAAGCGCGGTGCTCGCCATAGGTGCGTCCGAAAGAGTGGGGAGAGTCGTACGGACGGTTCATCTGCGAATCGGTCAGTTCTTCATTCAAATCCCGCTTGGTCATCTTTACCGCTCCATAGGACGGAGTTCCAGATTAAAGACTTCTTCGCGTACGGGACGTGACACCAGGTCTACAATCAACTTGGCGATATCGACGGAACCGTTATGGTTCTGTCCTATTTCTCCGATAATGTATGTACTCTTCATTCGGCAACTGTTATTTTTGTTTACTATCATCAAATCTATCTTCCTTCCCTGCCCCAATACACTGTAGAAAGGGGGACAATGAGTCAGGGAGTGAAAGGCATTCAGTCAGGGAGTCATCCCCCTTTCAGTCAGTGGCTGAATGGAGTCCGGTCAGCGACTGTTTCCGGCCTCTTCCCGGCAGCATAATCTTTTCCTTTTCCAAGAAGTCTCCCTGCGATAAAGCCGGAGCTTATTTTTCGTTTTTCGCTATATTTTCCAGCATTTTGGCCCTATACTCCGGATGTGCCTCCACCAACCGGAGCAGTGCATGGATGCTATGGTCGGTCTGCTCGCAGAAAGCGGCGTAAAGTTCTTGCAACAGGGTGAAATCCTCCATTGTATCGAGCGTAAAGCGAAGATCCAACCGCCCTTCCAGCTCATCGGGCAACGGAAGCAGGCGAACGCTGAACGCTTCGGGATGTGTATAGAGATAAATCGTAACGTGCTCTATGTACAGTTTTTCCTGCGTAGCGGCGGCTGCACGGCGCAGGGCATCGGCAGTCGTCAGCTCGGCAAACAAGCCCAAATGAGATTTGATAGTGGGACGGCCGTCTGCAAAACCGTAAGCGATATAATCTGCCGGACGGGCATCGTGCTCCTCGAAGAAAGCCCGGAAGCTGTCGGGACGCAGGAAAGGATTGTCCGAACAGACACGGATAAAGCGGTCAAGGTTGAATGTTTCGGCAGCCCGGATAAAGCGGTCGAGTACATTGTCCTCGTCTCCCCGGTAGCAACAGATACCTGCTTCGCGGGCAACCTCTGCCAGTATATCATCCTGCGGACGGTCGGTAGTGGCAAGCACAATAGTCTTATCGGCGCAGGCCTGCTTGATATTTCCGATTAAAATGTCGATAATGCGCTGCCCGCCATAGAAAGGGAGCAGTATTTTATTATGCAACCGGGTAGAACCGGTACGTGCCTGAATGATGATTCCGTCTTTCATACTTTCATTCGTTTAAAAGCGTCTATATAACTGCCCGGCGTAACGTTGATCACTTCCTTGCCCAACCGGCGCGCATAGGCTTCGAGCACGAAGTAGGACTTAAAGGCCACATACATGTGGTAAAGTATCGTATAAAGCCGTGCGCTATGCAGATTCTCCTGCGTCACCGTTGCCGCCTGCGACTTATTCTGGTCATAGAAATGTTTTTGGTGCATCAGTACCACGTTGTCGTCCGTCACCGTGATTTCCGGCAACCAGGAGTGATCGGCGCCTGCCAGATAAATTTTCTTGAAAGGTAAACGCAACCCGATGGCAATAGAAGGAATCAGTACGTTGTGCGGACGGGGCACACCCCAACCCTTAGCGAATACCCAGTTGCAGAATCCCTGCACACCTTCTATCGGAGTGGTATTGTAAATACAGAGGCGAATATTCCTGTTACCCGCCAACATAGGCTGCCACTCTTTGTTCTTCAAAGCACGGGCGGGAATAAACAGACTCATCGGCCAAGCAGTTTTTTCGGCAAGCGTCCGGAACAATTGTACCGCTTCTCGGGAACAATCCAGAACAGAGGGTCGGCTATCAGATATATCTCCGGGCGGAGCTGCTCGAACATCGGGGAAGTAACGCAGAAATTCACCGCCAGCAGCGTCTTGCCCTGTACAAAGTCCGGAGCTTCCCGAACCGTACGGTTCAATGAAGGACCGTTGGCAAGTATCAACAGCTCTTCCGGATTACTGAACGACGACGGTAGGTGCGTACGCCATTTGGATTGTAGCAGAATCTTCACCACGCTCAGGAAAGTCTGCCACAGTAGCTCCAGCTTTTTCATTCCTTTATCTCCCATATTCACATTTATTTTCTACCGATGAACTCCAGGTTTCTTCCGGCGAAAAAACTCGTTTTCCACGACGTTCAATCCGTTGCTCAGTGCAACATCTCCACTGCTCCCGGCATTACGAGCTTTTAACCTCGGCAAAGATAGGGAGTTTAGCGGTTACAGACTAAAAAAATAAAAGATTTATAGAGCAGAAAGCGGCAAAAGCAGTACTTTTGTCCAAACATTCCACAAAAATGAGAGTACTATTAATCAATACATCCGAACGCATCGGCGGGGCAGCCGTAGCGGCCAGCAGACTGATGGATCGCTCAAGAACAACGGCATCAAGGCCAAACTTCTGGTACGCGACAAGCAGACCGACCAAATCACCGTGGTTTCATTAAACTACAACTGGCGCATGATATGGAAATTCGTATGGGAGCGTATCGTCATATGGAAAGCCAACCGCTTCAAAAAGGAGAATATCTTTGCCGTGGACATCGCCAATACAGGTACGGACATTACCTCTCTTCCGGAGTTCCAGCAGGCGGATGTCATTCATCTCCACTGGATAAACCAGGGAATGTTATCTTTAAAGAACATCGAGAAAATCCTTGCCTCAGGCAAACCCGTGGTATGGACCATGCACGACATGTGGCCGTGCACCGGCATCTGCCACCATGCCCGCGAGTGCACCCGCTATCAGCAGGAGTGTGGCAACTGTCCTTTCATCCACGGCAACGGCAGCAGAAAAGACCTCTCCTACCGGACTTTCCGCAAGAAGCAGGAGTTGTATCAGGGACGGCACATCAATTTCGTAACATGCAGCCACTGGCTGGAAGGACTGGCCAAGAAAAGCGCCCTGCTCGCCGGACACACGATTACCTGCATTCCCAACCCTATCAATACCAACCTGTTTAAGCCGCACAACAAGCAAGAAGCACGCAACAGATGCCAACTGCCGCAGGACGCCAGACTCGTACTGTTCGGTTCGGTGAAAACAACGGACAAACGGAAAGGCATCGACTACCTGGTAGAATCGTGCGCACTACTGGCGGAAAAGCACCCCGAACTGAAAACGAAGCTCGCGTCGTCATTTTCGGCAAAGAGTCGCAGCAACTGGCCAACCTGCTGCCTTTCAAGGTCTATCCGCTGGACTTTGTGAGCAACGAACACCAGTTGGTAAACATATACAATGCGGTAGACCTCTTCGTCACCCCTTCGCTGGAAGAGAACCTGCCCAACATGATTATGGAAGCCATGGCATGCGGCATTCCCTGCGTCGGCTTCAACGTGGGCGGCATTCCCGAAATGATAGACCACCTGCACAACGGATACGTGGCGCAATACAAGTCGTCCGAGGATTTTGCCAACGGCATCTACTGGACACTTACCGACCCGGATTATCCCAGCCTCGCCGAGCAGGCCTGCCGGAAGGCCGTCACCCACTATTCGGAAAGCGCCATCGCCAAGAAATATATTGACCTGTACAACAAAGTCACTGGAAGAAATGCATAACCATCCCACCCCAAGTTCAGCGTCATTACCGTGACCTACAATGCCGAGGCTGTATTGGAAGATACCATCCAGAGCGTTATCTCGCAAACCTACCGCCACGTGGAGTATATCATTGTGGATGGAGCGTCGAAGGATAAGACACTCTCCATCATAGACCGTTATAAGGATCACATCGCAAAGGTGACAAGCGAACCCGATAAAGGCCTGTACGATGCCATGAACAAAGGCATCCGACTGGCTACGGGCGATTACCTCTGCTTCCTCAATGCCGGCGACAGCTTCCACGAAGACGATACGCTGCAACAAATGGTACATACGCTGCCGGGAAGCGAGCTACCCGATGTGATGTACGGTGAAACGGCCCTGGTGGACAAAGAAGGCATTTCGTACGTATGCGCCGTCTTTCCGCCCCGGAAACGCTGACATGGAAAAGCTTCAGACAAGGGATGCTTGTCTGCCATCAGGCCTTCTTTGCCAAACGCACTTTAGTAGAACCGTATAACCTGAAGTACCGCTTTTCCGCCGACTTTGACTGGTGCATCCGCATCATGAAAAAGGCACACACGCTGCACAATACCCGCCTCACGATAATAGACTATCTGGACGAGGGCATGACTACCCAAAACAGGAAAGCCTCGCTTAAAGAACGTTTCCGCATTATGGCGCAATATTACGGTCTGATAAGCACGGCAGCCTATCATGTCTGGTTCGTACTGAGGGCGGTACTGAAAAAATAATCCGTACAGCTTGAAAATTGTATGTGCCACTTCATTGGCAATCTTGTGCCAGCATATAGGCATAAGCGTGCCATTAAAGTGCACATACATAGACTGTGAACGGCACGCCTAAGGTTTAAGCAACGAGCGCAACTCCTGCACGCCTTCCGATGCTCCTTTTTGAATTACATGTATCTGCCGCATGGAATGTACATCCACCGGCTTAGGGTCTATCAGGTACACTTCGGCATCGCGAGGCACATAGTTGAGCAATCCGGCAGCCGGATATACATTCATCGAAGTACCGATAATGACGAATATATCCGCTTTCTCCACATAATCCACAGCCGTTTCAATCTCAGGAACCGACTCGCCGAACCAAACGATAAACGGACGAAGCTGAGTACCGTCGCCGGCTTTATCTCCCAACTTCACTTCGTACTCATCCGGTTTCAGTTCCTTTATGTAGTGCGGATTATAAGGGTCGCGACTGGAACAGACCTTTGTCAGCTCGCCATGCAGATGAATCACGCGTTTGCTCCCGGCACGCTCGTGCAGATTATCGACATTCTGCGTAACGACCGTTACATTGAAGTCCTTTTCCAGCTCTGCAAGCCCGATGTGTCCGGCATTCGGCTTTACATCCAGCAATTGCTTGCGACGCTCGTTATAAAAGTTGATAACCAACTCCGGATTACGGGCATAGCTTCGGGAGTCGCCACCTGTTCCACCGGATATTTATCCCACAGTCCGCCCGCATCGCGAAAAGTACTGATACCACTCTCGGCGCTCATACCTGCACCGGGACAAAACAACCAAGTTCTTCATCTTTATATCTCCTTAAAGTTCATATAGTCATACAAATGTATGAATAATACCCCAAAAGAGGGAAGTTATTTTCACTTACTAAGATTTTTTAATCTGAAAAAAACAAAATCATTCAAATAAAAGACGTATTTTTGCCATTCATTAATTTGCAATAGGCTGGAAAAGAAATGATTTCAGCCGCCAACAAAAACATTTTATGGATAAATTCAGTTATGCTATCGGCCTTGGAATAGGTCAGAATCTTTTAAGTATGGGTGCTAAAGGCATCGCAGTAGATGACTTTGCACAAGCAATCAAAGATGTCTTGGAAGCAACCAGACGGCTATCAGCCATACGGAAGCCCGCGAAATAGTAAATAAGTACTTCGAAGAACTGGAACAGAAAATGAATGCCGCCAATATCGAGGCCGGCAAGAAGTTCCTTGAAGAAAACAAAAAACGCCCGGGAGTGGTTACGCTGCCCAGCGGGCTCCAGTACGAAGTTATCAACGAAGGCAACACAGGCACTTATGCCAAAGCTACCGACCAGGTACAATGCCACTACGAAGGTACGCTGATTGACGGAACACTGTTCGACAGCTCCATCAAGCGCGGCCAGCCTGCCACATTCGGCGTCAGCCAGGTAATCCCGGGTTGGGTGGAAGCCCTGCAACTGATGCCCGAAGCGCCAAATGGAAACTCTACATCCCCAGCGAGCTGGCTTACGGCGCCCAGGGAGCAGGTGAGATGATTCCACCGCACAGCACACTCATTTTTGAAGTGGAACTACTTAAAGTATTAAACAAATAATTTTAAAAGCAAAATGAAAAAAGTAACATTTATCATGGCTCTTGCAGCAGCTGCCGGTTTGGCATCCTGTACTGCACAAAGCCCGAAAGCGAACCTCAAAACAGACGTTGACTCATTATCTTACGCCATCGGTATGGCACGTACCGAAGGTCTGGATCAATATCTCGCACAGCAGGGTATCGATTCTACTCAAATGACAGACTTCCTGAAAGGTTTCAACGAAGGTGCAAGCAAAATCGACAAGAAAGACGTTGCTTACATGGCAGGTCTGCAAATCGGACAGATGGTAAGCAAACAATGGGTAGAAGGCTTCAACAACAGATTTTCGGTGGAGACTCTACACAAACCATCAGCGTGAAAACCTGTTGGCAGGTTTCGTTGCCGGAGTTGTAGGCAAAGGCATCATGACCAAAGAAGAAGCTCAGACTTTCATGCAGACCCAGATGGATGCAGTAAAGGCTAAAGCCATGGAAAAGAAATACGCCGACAACAAAGCTGCCGGTGAAAAATTCCTTACTGAAAACAAGACCAAAGAAGGTGTTGTAACCACTCCGAGCGGTCTGCAATATAAGATTATCACCAAAGGAACCGGTGAAATCCCCGCTGATAGCAGCAAAGTAAAAGTAAACTACAAAGGTACGCTGATTGACGGAACCGAATTCGACAGCTCTTACAAGCGTAAAGAACCTGCTACGTTCCGTGCCAACCAAGTTATCAAAGGCTGGACAGAAGCCCTCACTATGATGCCTGTAGGTTCTAAGTGGGAACTTTACATCCCACAAGAACTGGCTTACGGCGCAAGAGAAACCGGCGGCCCAATCAAACCGTTCTCTACTCTGATTTTTGAAGTGGAACTGGTAGGTATCGAAAAATAAAACGATCATGCCATAAAAGCGATAGGGCGGTGAAGCGACGATACTTCACCGCCCTATTCCATTATCCCCCCTACCACTTTATCACCTTGCCATCCATTATCACTTTATCACCTTATTACCCT
>ENA-OUNI01000508-OUNI01000508.1-human-gut-metagenome-genome-assembly--contig:-NODE-508-length-18050-cov-2.327624_pt1 | contig 18050 bp, 17 predicted proteins | sample MGYA00242499_ERZ504580 | MGnify/ENA primary metagenome ERZ504580 (study PRJEB26092, sample SAMD00036315) | human gut metagenome | host: Homo sapiens | study: EMG produced TPA metagenomics assembly of... | reverse complement strand
CAGAGGAAGTGTTGCAGAAAGTAGGCCTGAGCCACCGTATGCGCCACATGCCTACACAGCTCTCCGGCGGTCAGTGCCAGCGTGTTGCCCATCGCACGCGCCATTATCGGCAATCCGGAGATAATCCTTGCCGATGAGCCTACCGGTAACCTGGACTCCAAAATGGGAGCGGAAGTGATGGAGCTGCTGCATCGACTGAACAAGGAAGACGGGCGCACCATCGTAATGGTAACCCACAATGAAGAGCAAGCCAGACAGACCTCAAGGACAATCCGCTTCTTCGACGGCCGTCAAGTAGAATAACCCCCATAATCCATAACTTATAACTCATAACTCAAAAATGCAGACCATTCGCCAAGCTTTTATACTTTTACGGCAGAACCCGTTGCTGAGTACCATATTCATATTGGGTACGGCATTTGCCATTACCATGATTATGGCGATTGTGATTACCTGGCAGATGAAATATGCCGACATCGAGCCGGAAGTGAACCGTAACCGCTCTCTCTACATAAGCAAGATGCATTTGCAGGGTAAGGAAAACAAGAACTGGAATAATTATACAGCCTGTTCGCCGGCTTTCATGAAGAACTGTGTGCAGCCGTTGCCCGAAGTAGAGCTCGCTACGGCATTGTTTCCGGCAACGGTCGCCCTGGTTTCCATGCCCGACGGCACTAATGCGGTGAAAGTGGATGCTATGGAAACCGACCCGGGATTCTGGAAAGTGTTCCGGATGCAGTTTGTCGCAGGACGGGGATTCGACGATTCCGACCGGGGCGGTGATGTGTCCGCCATTGTCGTGGCTGCTTCTGTGGCGCGGAAACTGTTCGGCACTACGGATGCAGTAGCAAGACGGTGCTGCTGAACCGTAACGAAGCGCGTATCTGCGGGGTGGTAAAGGATGTTTCGGTCATTGCGAAGGATGCTTATGCGCAAGTGTGGCGCATGTATCCCGCCAAGTTGCAGGATGCCACTTCCATCTGGAGTTATGCCCAATCGCATACGGTGGTGGCGCTGGCACGTTCTTCCGAAGATATTCCGGCCATCAGGCAGGGAATAGCGAAGCGGGTGAAAGACATCAATGCCGTACAGGCCGAAACGCTGATGGACATTATGGAACAGCCCGATGAAATCGTGACGCATGTCAACCATGTGTGGGCCAACGTGGGGCCGGATTTGCGGATGTTGTACATACAGTACGCTCTGGCATTGCTCATTGTTCTTTTAGTGCCGTCGCTCAATCTGTGCGGCTGAGCAACAGCCGTATGCAGCAGCGCATCAGCGAACTGGGCGTGCGTAAGGCATTCGGAGCGACGCGCGGCGTACTCATAAGGCAGATCTTGAATGAAAACCTCGTACTGACTCTGATTGGCGGAGCGGTGGGCTGGTGTTCAGCTATCTGGCCGTGTACGGCATGCGTACGTGGCTGTTCACCAACAATCAGAACACCGGCACTTCCGGCGAGTTCGACTGAGCATGTCGGTACTGTTCAGCCCTACGGTGTTCTGTCTGGCATTCCTTTTCTGTCTGGTCATCAACCTGCTGAGCGCAGGCCTGCTACATGGCTTGCCGCACGGCACACAATTGTGGATTCTTTGAACGATAAATAAAGCGAGATTGATTATGAAATTCATAGTACATAACTTACGTATGATTCGGGCGCGTCTCCGCAGTAACGGATGGGTGCTTGCAGAATTGTTTCTGGTATTTATCGTGATGTGGTTTCTCTGCGATTCGCTGGGATGCCTGAAGTATACGTTCTATCGCCCGTTGGGCTATAACATAGACCATGTGTACCAGCTTTCAATGATTAAGGGCGGTGAAAGCCGGGACAGCAGCATGACGAGTGCGGACAAATACCTGGGCATCCTGCAGAAGCTCGAAAGGGAGCCTGCGGTTGAAGTGGCCGCCCTGTCGTATTGGAGCCTGCCGATGAGCGGCAATAATTCCTATAACTCGCTGGCTGTGCAGGATACCATCGGTTGTGCGGTGCGTATAATAAACGCTACCGGAGGATATACGCGGGTATTTCGCATGAAGGAAGATGCCGGACGTCCGTTTGCGGCAATGCCTGTGGGGAATGATGTCACGTCCGGCAATTATGTGATGCTGAGCGAGGGTACGGCCGACTATTATAAGGAAAGGGTGCCCGGCTTCTCTTTGGATACTCCCTTGAGCTGGTACGGAGATACCGCGAATGTGGTAACGCAGTGCGGCATGATCGGCAGTTTCCGTTCCTATCGCTATGGGGCCGATGCAAAGTGGGCTTTCCGGAGAATTGACGAGAATGTGATACGGACCGAATTGCGGGATGATGGAGCGCAGATTGTTTTCCGCGTGAAGGAAAACATGGACTCTCCCGATTACCGGAGCAAATTTCTGAAAGAAATAGCCCCGCACCTGGACACCGACAATATGTTCATAGCCGACGTTGTGCCTTATACGGAGCAGCAATATCAGTTTGAAGTGATGAAAGGCGATGTGGACAAGGTGAATACGCAAACGGTTGTGGTGGTATTCCTGTTGGTGAATGTGTTCCTGGGCTGATAGGCACTTTCTGGTTCCGCACCCGTAGGCGCCGCAATGAAATAGCTTTGCGGCTTGCATGGGCAGCACGAAGAAGCAGATATTCTGCCTGCTCATGGGGGAGGGATTGCTGTTGCTGACTCTTGTTACGCTGCCCGCCATGATTGTCTGTTATAACGTGGGCATTGCCGAATTTACAATGGGACATACGGAACTGATTACCACCTGGCCGGTGAAATGGAGCTTCCTGCGTTTTCTGCTGGGCTCGTTGGGTGCATGGCTGCTGATAGCACTGATGGTGGTGATTGGAATATGGTTTCCGGCACGGCAGGCTATCAAGATACAGCCGGCAGAGGCGTTGCACGAAGAATAGAATGTGAAACAAAATAAAAAAGAAGAAATATGAGAACTGATGTAGCAGGTGTTATCATTGCATTGGTATTGGCCTTTGCAGGTATGCTGAGTGTTTGTGCACAAGATGCAAAAGTAAGTGAAGTACGTAAGGTGGATGCTTTCTCGTCCATTGAGATAACCTCTGTGGGGACAATTCATTTTACACAAAGTGACACTTATTCTTTCAGGATTGAAGGCAGGGAGAGGTACGTGAAGAATACGCAGACCACAGTGAAGGACGGCCGTCTGCTGATAGGTTTCAAGGACGGGAAAAACAAGCGCAGGAGCAATCAGAAGGATGGCGTGACTATCTGGATTTCGGCTCCCGACTTGAAGGAGGTGGAGTTTACCGGTGTAGGCGAATTCAAATGTGAGAAGCCCTTGAAGCTCGATGCCGTGTCATTCGAGATAAAAGGTGTGGGTGAAGTGAATGTCTCCGACTTGACGTGCAACGAGCTGAAGTTGCCTTGCGTGGAGTAGGCAGCGCCGATATTCATGTAGCCTGCGACTATTTGTCTGCCAAATGGGTGGTGTGGGTAGCGTCACTTTGAGCGGAACCGCCGGACGTGCGGATATTTCCAAAGGAGGCATAGGAGGAGTAAATACAGATAATTTGAAAATAGGCCGTTAAGATGATAAAGCAATACTTTGCACAAGCCTGGGCGCAGTTGCGGCAGCAGCCGATGATGAGCGCCGTCAGCATAGCCGGTACTGCGCTTGCCATATTCCTTATTATGCTGGTGGTAATGATGCAGCAGGTAAAGGTGGCTCCTTTTGCGCCCGAAAGCAATCGCGACCGCTTTCTGCACGTTAAGTCAATGAGCATCTCCAACTCGAATTGGGGAGACGGTACAAGCAACGGACCGATGAGTGTACAGACAGCCCGTGAATGTTTTCAATCGTTGAAGACGCCGGAAGCGGTCACTATCTATACCATTTTCCCCGTATCCACTCCGGTGTCTTTGCCGGGCAAACCGGCAGTCAGTGTGGATTTACGGCAGACGGACGACATCTTCTGGCACGTATTCGACTTTTCCTTTATCAATGGAAAGCCCTATGATAAAGCCGTGTTCGATGCCGGACAGCCGGTTGCCGTACTTACGGAGAGTGTAGCGCGCAGCCTCTTCGGAACGACTGATGTTGCAGGGCGTGAGTTTCTCCTCAGCCATGCGCCCTATCGCGTAGCCGGTGTCGTGAAGGATGTGTCTACACTGGCGGATTGTGCTTACGGACAGGTATGGGTTCCGTATACCTCAACGGGCATGGATAATGAAACGTGGAACGACCGGCACATGGGAATGATGAGTTGTACGATGCTGGCGCACAGTCGGAATGATTTTCCCGCTATCCGCCAGGAAGCAGAACGCCGTAAATCAGAGTATAATACGCTTATCGGAGAGAACGGCTGGAAGCTGATTTACCGTAACCGCCCTTACGACCAGGAAAAGAATGCCATCGCTTTCGGTGCCAATATCGAACCGGATGTGAATGCGGCGCGCCGTCAGCGGATTGTCATCTTCGTCATTCTGCTGATAGTGCCTGCCATCAATCTTTCGAGCATGACACAGAGCCGCTTGCGTCAGCGGGTATCGGAAATCGGAGTGCGCCGTGCTTTCGGCAGTACACGGATGGAGCTGATAGGGCAGATTGTGGCGGAGAATCTGGTAATGACTTTATTGGCGGGTGTTGTCGGTTTGCTGTTGAGCGTGGCCTTTGCATACGTGGGCAACACCTTGCTTTTTGCACAGGAATTCAGTCAGACTTTGAACCCGCCGGAAGTGGATGCTTCCATTCTGCTTCATGCTTCCACTTTTGGGTGGGCGTTGCTGTTCTGCTTTGTGCTGAATCTGATGAGCAGCGGTTTCCCGGCATGGAAGGCTTCCCGCATCGGGATAGTGAACGCATTGGGAGGACGGTTACACTAAACGCTTGTCGCTAACTATTAATTACGGAAAGAAATGACTAAGAAACTTTTAGTACAGATAAAGAATGAATGGCGCAATAACCTGTGGCTGGCGTTGGAATTGCTGGTTGTAAGCGTTGTGATGTGGTTTGTGGTGGACTATCTCTATACGCGTACGGCAACTTATCTGGAGCCGCGGGGCTTCGACATCAGCCATTGCTACCTTATCGAAATGGGAAAGCTTACCGATAAGAGTCCCGATTATATCCCGAACCAGACCGATGAGCAGGAAGATGCCGATATTCTTGAACTTGTGGACCGTCTGCGCCGTCGTCCGGAGATAGAGGCGGTGAGCCTTTCGCAAAACTCATATCCATATAATGGCAGTAACTCCACAGATCTGGTGCAGTACGATACGCTGATCTCCGGTAATTGGACGATACGCCGTTTGGTGACTCCCGATTTTGTGCGTGTGTTCCGTTATCAGGGCACACGTGGCGAGACGCCCGAGCAGCTTGCCGGGATGTTGGAAAAGGGAGAGTTCCTTGCTTCCGACAACCTTTACCGGAAGTACGGCCGTCCGCTGACGGAATTCGTAGGCAAGAGCTTCCGGCTTTTCGGCGATACGATACAACCTACCGGTTGGGAGCGGCCTTGGAGAATGTACGTTACAATGATTTCGAGCAGGCCCGCGATTCGTATACCTTTCTTTATAAACTCGATTGGTATGATACGGGATTGGAACTCTGTGTCCGTGTCCGCGAAAATCAGGACCATGATTTCATCCAACGCCTGAAAGCGGACAGTGAGAAACAGTTCCGTATCGGCAATGTCTTTATCTCCGAAATACGTTCCTTTAAGGACATCCGCCTAATTTCCAGCAGACATGGAGCAATGACCTGCGCAATTACGTAATGGGTATGGGATTTCTGTTGCTGAATATATTTCTGGGACTGCTCGGCACTTTCTGGTTCCGTACCCAGCAACGCCGTTCGGAGATTGCCTTGCATAAGGTGCATGGAGCATCGGACATGAGTATTTTCACCCGTCTGATAAGCGAGGGGCTGCTTTTGCTGTTGCTTGTCACGCCTGTTGCTTTGCTCATAGACTATAATCTGGCAAGCATGGAACTGAACTCCTGGCGCAACGGTACGACTTTGGAGTGGGAGCGCCTATTGCTTTGCGCTGCCATCAGCTTCCTGCTGATAGGATTGATGATTGCGATTGGTATAGGCATTCCGGCACGCAGGGCGATGAAGGTACAACCGGCAGAGGCTTTGCATGATGAATGATTTTAGGAAGTTAAACGAATAACGGAATATGATACGTCTTTACTTTCAGCAAGCGCTATATCACTTGCGCGAGAATCCCATCATAACATGGGTTTCCGTACTGGGTACGGCATTGGCCATCTGTATGATTATGGTACTTGTCATCACTTTTCAGGTGCGGCTCGTGGACTGCGAGCCTGAGGTGAACCGCAGCCGTTCGCTGTATGTGTCTGCCATGTCCGTCAAGAACAAGGGCGGAAGCGACGGCGATTCATCCAACGCCCGCATGTCGGTGCGTACGGGGCGCGAGTGCTTTAAGAGTCTCACTACGGCGGAGGCGGTAACGTTGGTTTCCTTGCCCGAAAAGGTACGTGTGTCCCTGCCGGCAGGCAACAAGGTCACGGCCGACATGGTGCAGACGGACGACGCCTTCTGGCATATCTTCCGGTTCCGCTTTCTCAGCGGCAAGGCGTTTACCAAGGCCGACAGCGATGCCGGAGTGCCATGCGCCGTGTTGAGCGCTGCGGTGGCGCGCCGCCTGTTCGGCACGACGGACGTTGCGGGAAAGACGGTACAGTTGAACTATGTGGAATACCGTATATCCGGTGTGGTGACGGATGTGTCCGTACTGGCCACTTCCGCCTATGCGCAGGTGTGGGTTCCTATACGTCCACAGACATTGCCCGGCTGACGTGGTGGGAGGAGACCATGGGGCAGATGAGGGCGGTTATCCTTGCGCGCTCCGCAGCCGATTTCCCGGCTATCCGTGAGGAGGCGGAGCAACTCCGCCGTAAGTATAACGACAGTCTGCGCGACTCGGAAGTGTTCTATCGCGGGCAACCCGATGAACAGTTTGCCAACCTTTACCGCAAGTGGAGCGAAACGCCCGATACCAAAGCCATTATCCTGCGCTATATGCTCGTTATCGCCATCCTGTTGCTTGTGCCTGCCATCAACCTGAGCAGCATGACGCTCTCCCGTATGCGCAGACGTATGGCGGAGATAGGCGTGCGCAAGGCTTTTGGGGCTACGGGTGGCGAACTGATACGCCAGATATTCTTTGAGAACCTGTTGCTGACATTGTTTGCCGGCGTGTTGGGACTTGCGCTGAGTTACGCCGCCACCTTCCTGCTGAACGGTTTCCTTTTCAACAACAGCACCAATGCCTACCTCAGCGGGGAAACCGCCCTGACACCGGGCATGCTGCTTTCGCCCTGGGCATTCCTTGCTGCTTTCGGTTTCTGTTTGCTGATGAACATCCTTTCGGCAGGCATACCGGCATGGAGGGCTTCGAGAATGAATATAACGGATGCGATTAATCAAAGGTAAACGATGGTTATGAAAACGATATTGAAACAAATAAAGAACGAGTGGAACAGCAATCTTTTTCTCTTTGTGGAGCTGCTGCTGGTCTTTGTCGTGCTGTGGTATATTGTGGACTGGACGCTTGTCACCGCACGGGTCTATCACGCTCCGATGGGATTCGATACGGAGCACTGCTACAACATCACCGTAAGCAAGCTGGGAGAGGACTCGCCTCTTTATAATCCGGAGCTGACCGCCGATGATGATATGGACGACTTGCTCCGGCTTACGGACAGGCTGCGCCACTGCCCCGGCGTAGAGGCCGTTGCCCTTTCGCAAAACTGCTTTCCGTACAATGAGGGCAGTAACGGTATTGATTTGGGTATTGACTCTGTGGCTGTCAATGTTCGTCTTCTTTGGGTGGAGGCGGACTTTTTCCGCGTGTTCCGTTATGCCTTTACGGAGGAAGCGGAGTTTGCAAGGTAGAGGCTGCATTCCGCAATGACGAGCCGGTGGTATCTTCCAATCTCACCGAAGGACATCCGGAATTGGGAGGCAGTGCGTCCTTGCCAGGGCGGGAAGTCTTGCTGTTGAACTACGGTAAGGACGTTCGCCGTCGCATCGGTGCGGTGGGCACGCCCGTGCGTTGGTCGCATTTCCATACTCCGTCGCAGTGGGGCGGGGCTTTTGCAGCCCTTCCGCTCAATGCGAAGAGGTTACGGAATTTCGGCGATCCCCGTTATGTCACAGTCAGCCTGCGCGTTTCCGAAGATGCCGATAAGAACTTTGCCGAAAAGCTGATGAATGATGCCGACCGCCTTTATCAGGTAGGTAATCTGTATCTGCTGGACATTACACCTTTCAGCCATTTGCGCGAAATCTGCGAGCTGGAAGACATGAACGAATGGAAGACGCAGCTTTGCGTGCTCGGTTTCCTGCTGTTGAATATCTTCTTGGGCGTTATCGGCACGTTCTGGTTCCGTACGCAGCAACGCCGTAAAGAGGTTGCGCTGAGGCTGGCGCTGGGCAGTTCGCGCCGGGGGATTTTCTCCTGTCTCATGTACGAAGGGGTGTTGCTGCTTACGCTGGCGGCCGTACCGGCGGCTGTCATCGCTTTCAACATCGGTTATGCCGAACTGGTGGATGTGGGCAAGATGCCTTTCGATGCCGGACGCTTCCTGCCGGCTCTTGCCTTGACATGGCTGCTTATGGCGCTGATGATTGTTGCCGGAATCTGGTATCCTGCTTATGGAGCGATGAAAGTACACCCGGCAGAAGCATTGCATGATGAATAAAGTTTTTTAAGAAAAGATGTATATTCTCGATATAAGCTTGTATATTTGCGTAGTTATAAAGAAGTTTACGCAGACAAATCAAAACAAACGGAATGGGAAAACACTTTTTCTTAACATGTTCATTAGCTTTCTTATGCATGATATCGGGGACGCTTTCGGCTGCGGAAACCAATTATAATGTACTTTTCATACAATCATACACAAACAGCTCTTCCTGGCATAATAACCTTATTGCCGGTTTGCAGGACGGCTTGGAAGAGGGCGGTGTAAAAGCAAACGTGGTTATAGAGTATCTGAATGCCGATTTTTGGACGTTTGCTTCGGAGTGTGTCATCATGCGCCGCATATGCGAACGTGCCAGACAGCGGAAAACGGATTTGATTGTGACGTCCAGCGATGAGGCTTTCTTTACCTTGACTCACTGCGGCGATTCTTTGCCGTATCAGATACCGGTAGTTGTTTCGGGCATTAAATATCCTGACAGGAAGTTGTTCGACCGTATGCCGAATGTCTCGGGCTTCACTTCAGTAACGGATTTTAATGTGTTGCTTGAGGAAGCCATACGTTTGTTTCCTGCACGTAAGGAGATTGTCTGCCTGTCGGACAGCAGTTTTTTGAGTGCTAAGGGAGTGGAAGCGGTAGAAGAAGCCTGGGAGTCTTTTCATAAGAAACATCCCGAATACAGTTTTAAGGAACTGAATGTGCAGAGAAAGTCCCTCAACTCTCTCATAACGTCTATTTGTTACGATTATCATGCCCATAAGTACATTGTTATCGCCCCTAAGTGGATTCCTTTTCTTTCCCTGAAATTGAAAGCTCCTGTATTTGCCAATCAAAACCTGGCAATGACAAGCGGTGTTTTATGTGTTTATGATGTAGAACCGGCGGCAGATACTTATGCTGCGGGCATACAGGCGGCAAGTATTCTGAAGGGCCGGTCGCCTGCTTCATTCGGAATAGGAGACCTGGGCGGCAAGTTATTGTTCGACTACAAACAGTTGGACTTCTTCCATGTAGATGTGGATAGTGTTGAAAAACGGGGAATCGTTTTGAACATTCCTCTGATGGACCGCTATCAGGGCCTGGTTTATTTCTGTTCTATTCGGTGATAGTGGGTGCGTTGGCTTTTCTTGTAGTCTGGCTCTATCGGAGCAACCGGCGTGAATCGCGCAAGCGGATACATGCGCAGACCCGTCTGCTGATACAACACCGCCTGGTGGAACAGCGGGACGAATTCGATAAGATATTCTGTTCTATTCGCGACGGACTGGTTACGTATGATATGGATTTGAGAATCCATTTTGTGAACCGGGCTTTAGTGGAGATGCTGGGATTGCCTGCAGAAATGTATACGACACGTCCGTACGAAGGACAGGTTGCCGGTTCCATTCTCCATATTTACATGAATGGCGAGAATATCCTGCAGGCTCTGTTGAAACAGGTGATACAGGATAGGAAGCCTGTCATTATACCGGAAAAGGCATTCATGCAGGAGAATACCAAAGGTACTTATTTCCCTGTTTCGGGCGAGGTGGTTCCTATCTTTGCGAAAGACAAACTGACGGGTATGGCAATTGTCTGCCGTAATATATCCGAAGAAGAGATGCAGAAGCGTTTTTTCAATATGGCTATTGAGGAAAGTTCCATTTATCCGTGGCAGTACAACACACGGTTGAAATGCTTCCATTTTCCCGACGGACTGCTGCAACGTTTCAATTGCTACGACAATACGGACTATATCTCGAGAGAAGAACTGGATCGGATTGTTCATCCGGAAGACCTTTCCCGCACATGCAGGCATTTCGACAATATCATGCTGGGGCATGAGCCGAACTCGCGCATGAGTTTCCGGCTGCAAAACGCAGATGGCGGATATGAGTGGTGGGAGTTCCGGAGTACCGCTTATGAGGGGCTCACGGTAGATATACCTTATAGGGTATTGGGTGTATGCCAGAGTATCCAGCGTTATAAAGACACCGAAGAGGAACTTATCGCGGCCCGTGACCGTGCCTTGCAGGCTGACAGACTGAAATCGGCGTTCCTTGCCAACATGAGCCATGAGATACGTACTCCGTTGAATGCGATAGTCGGTTTCTCCGATTTGTTGAAAGACCTGCAAGCCTTTTCTTCGGAAGAAGTACAGCAGTTTGTCGAGACTATCAATATAAACTGCACGTTGTTGCTGGCTCTGATTAATGATATTCTGGACCTCTCGCGCATTGAATCGGGCACAATGGATTTTCAGTTCTCTTCTTACAATCTTACGTTTATCATGCAGGAAGTTTACGACTCCCAGAGGCTGAGCATGCCGCAGGGAGTGGAATTATGCACCGATTTTCCGGAAGGGGCCGACAAGTATATCACTACCGATGCCGTACGCTTGAAGCAGGTTTTGAATAATCTGATTAACAATGCCAAGAAGTTTACCGTGCAAGGGAGCATCACTTTAGGATATAGAGTGGATGAATCCGGATATACAACCGTCTTTGTGGAAGATACCGGAGCGGTATATCGATGAAGACCAGAAGCATATCTTCGAGCGTTTCTATAAGGCGGACAGCTTTACGCAAGGGGCCGGTTTAGGTTGAGTATCTGCCAGACAATTGTGAACGTATACACGGAACCATTACGGTGACTTCAAAGCCGGGCAGAGGAACCCGCTTTGAAGTCCGCATGAGTGATGATGTAATATGATTGCCGGTCGGTTTTAGAGTTTATTCTATCCTTTTGCATCCGTTGGATTGCAGGAACTCGTCGAGCATCAGTTCGTAGTTGCCATGCAGCATGATGTGATGGTTACCCAACGGGTTTCTCAGGAAATATTCCGCCGGGGCGTTCATCTTGATACGTACCTGCGTGCGGCACATATTGATGTAGTTGGTGTTTTCGGTCAGTGTACCCGTGCCGAGGTAATATTCGTCCAGACATTCTCCGCCGCATTTCACGATTGTCACGTCTCCGGTAGGCAGTATTCCCTGTATGCCGATGCCGCTTTCCGTTTCAAAGTGGTTGCGGATGATGAACTGCTCTGTCTGTGCGATGCCGATGGTGCAATGCGCCAGTATGATTTCGTTGGTGCGTGCATTAATCATGGAAGGATTGGCCATGAAAGCAGGTTTGCCTGTGAGCACTTTGGCAGCGAGCATGGTGAAGACAGACTGCAAATCGCCTTCGCATCCGGCAATGATGCCCTCGTCATTCAGCAGGGAAAGCGCCAGGCAGCCGGTAGTGCCCGTCTGTTCTATCAGGCGGAAACAACTCAGGGTGAGTGCGCTTAAACGGTCTTCGTCCACAATCTTCCGGATGGCGCGGTACAGGCGCATTGCCTTTATCATATCTTCGGGCGACGCTTCCCGGCAGGCAAGCGCTTTTCCGGCAAGGCCGGCACATGCTTCGCCTACTTCATCATCCGTGATTTGGTTGTAATATTCGTATACACGTTCCAGTGCGATGTCTGTGTATTCCACTCCCCAGCGTCGTTTGGCAAGCAGATAATCCACGTTGCTGGCAATGAGCCAGCTCGACGGAGTGCCTATTACGCCGATACGCATTCCGTAGAGGCCGCGTTGCGCCATGAAATTGCTGTGCAGTACAAAAATGCGTTTGATAATTTCGGACAGTTCGCCATGCAGGATTTCGCTTTTCATTCCCCGCTGCGCAGCCAGGAAGATATTTCGAGGGCGGCGGCAAGCGAGTTCTGCATACCGTCTGCCAGGATGATGGCAGGGCGGGGAAGAGCCTCGAAATGCTGGATAACCAGCCGTTCCACTCCGCCGGTGGCGATGAACAGGATGCTGAAATCGTCGGGAGACAGCTTGTTGATATCTTGGTAATCTATGAAATTGACGGTGAAATATTTTTCCAGTTCGTTCAGGATTATTTCATGGGAACTGCGGACTGATGCTTGCTTATGTAGCAGTGAAGCAAAAGTTATTAGGTTGATGACCATAGCGTTACTTACTATTTTAAAAGTTGGTTTAAGATAAAACGGTTGTGGTTGCTCATTTGTTTACTATTTCAAAGGTACAAGATTCTTTTTAAATAGCATAGTGTTTTTAATATAGATAAGGTTTTTAAAGTTTTTATGTCTTTGCTTCCCTTTGGTATCAAATAAATCACTACATTTGCAACTTAAATGATAAAATGATATAAAAACTCATGCCAACAATTTCTATTCGCGGGATGGAGATGCCCGCATCTCCTATCAGAAAGCTGGCTCCCTTGGCAGATGCAGCCAAGCAACGGGGCATCCATGTATTCCATCTCAATATCGGACAGCCCGACCTGCCTACGCCGCAAGTCGCGATTGACGCCATCCGTAATATTGACCGTAAGGTATTGGAGTACAGTCCCAGTGCCGGTTATCGCAGCTATCGCGAGAAGTTGGTGGGGTATTACGATAAGTACAACATCAAGCTCACTGCCGATGACATAATCATTACATCCGGCGGTTCGGAAGCGGTGCTGTTCTCTTTCATGGCATGCCTCAATCCGGGTGACGAGATTATCGTGCCCGAACCGGCTTATGCCAATTACATGGCATTTGCCATCTCTGCCGGAGCCAGGATACGTACGATTGCAACGACCATCGAAGAGGGATTCTCGCTGCCTAAAGTGGAGAAGTTCGAGGAGCTGATAAACGAACGTACGCGTGCCATCCTGATTTGTAACCCCAACAATCCTACCGGCTATCTTTATACCCGCCGTGAAATGAATCAGATACGCGACCTTGTGAAGAAGTACGACCTCTTCCTCTTCTCCGACGAGGTGTATCGCGAGTTCATCTATACGGGCTCTCCATACATCTCCGCCTGCCATCTGGAAGGTATCGAGAACAATGTAGTCCTGATTGATTCCGTTTCCAAGCGTTATTCCGAATGCGGTATCCGTATAGGTGCGCTGATAACGAAGAACAAAGAGATACGCGATGCCGTTATGAAGTTCTGCCAGGCACGTTTGAGTCCGCCGTTGATAGGTCAGATTGCTGCCGAAGCGTCTTTGGATGCCGGCGAAGACTATCTGCGCGATACCTACGACGAGTATGTAGAACGCCGTAAATGCCTGATTGACGGTCTGAACGTATCCCCGGCGTATATTCACCCATTCCGATGGGAGCGTTCTATACCGTGGCCAAGCTGCCCGTAGACGATTCGGACAGGTTCTGCGCATGGTGTCTTTCCGAATTCCAGTACGAAGGCAGACCGTTTTCATGGCTCCGGCTTCCGGCTTTTATACCACTCCGGGTTCCGGCCGCAACGAAGTGCGCATCGCTTACGTCTTGAAGAAGGAAGATTTAATCCGTGCGCTGTTTGTGCTTTCCAAAGCGCTCGAAGCCTATCCGGGACGTACGGAATAGAAGATATATAATACTACTGATGAATTTATCCCGTTTCATAGCGCTGCGTATTTACCGCAGTTCCGATGTCGGAAAGCAAGTTTCCCGTCCTGCCGTGCTGATAGCAACTATCGGTGTTGCTATCGGGTTGGCGGTGATGATTATTGCCGTGTCGGTGATAATCGGTTTCAAGAGCGAGGTACGCGATAAGATAATCGGTTTCGGCTCGCATATCCAGATTAGCAATTCGGATGCGGCGCGTTCTTTTGAAACCCGCCCCATAGCCGTGACGGACAGTATGCTTGCCGCTCTTGCGGATAATTCCGGTGTGAAACACGTGCAACGCTATTCCACCAAGCCGGGTATGATAAAGACGTCCGATGCCTTTCAGGGCATGGTATTGAAAGGTATAGGGCCGGAGTATGGCAGTTCCTTCTTCCGCCGTCACCTGATAGAGGGAGAGTTTCCGCAGTTCAGCGACTCGGCTTCTACCAACCGTGTGGTCATTTCAAAGGCGATAGCCGACAAACTGAAGCTGAAGCTCGGCGACAAGATAGACACCTATTATATACAGGACGATGTGCGTGCCCGCCGCCTGACAATCGTCGGCATCTACCAGACCAACTTTTCCGAATACGACAACCTGTTCCTGCTTACAGACCTGTGCCTGGTGAACCGTCTGAACAAGTGGCATCCCGACCAGGTGAGCGGAGTGGAGCTGGAGCTGTACGACTACGATAAACTGGAAGAAACCACCTACCGGATAGCCGATGAAGTGGGCCGGCATCCCGATCCTTACGGGGCAGAATACTGTGTACTCAACGTAGAGCAGTTGAACCCGCAGATTTTTGCATGGCTCGGCATCTTGGATGTCAATATATGGGTTATCCTTATTCTGATGATTGGCGTTGCCGGGTTTACCATGGTTTCGGGACTGCTGATAATCATCATAGAGCGCACCTCCATGATTGGCGTTCTGAAATCTTTGGGAGCGAACAACCTCACTATCCGCAAACTGTTTCTTTGGCTGGCGGTATTCCTCATCGGAAAAGGAATGCTGTGGGGCAATGTAATAGGACTGGCTTTCTATTTTATCCAGAAGTGGTTCGGCTTGTTCCGTCTCGACCCGGAAACCTATTATATGGACACCGTTCCCGTATCTTTCAATCTTTGGCTTTTCTTGTTGCTGAATGTCGGCACGCTGCTGGCTTCAATCGCTATGCTGTTAGGACCGTCCTACCTCATTACACGGATTCATCCGGCAAATTCCATGCGCTACGAGTAGGGTAATTCCTCATTTATTTTCTCAGGAATTCGCTTTTCTTTCTAAACAGACAGTAGAGCTTCCAGCGGAGAGATTGCAGCGGCTGGAGTACATCGAACACGGGCAGCGACCAGTAGTATCTGCGCCGGTCGTTCAAATCTTGGCAGTCTTGTTGACGATGATGGCTTGCAGGATAAACCGGAGTATACAGACGAGGAATGCAATGCCTGCCGCCAACCAGTGGAAATGCAGTATGGCTGTTGCGAGCGTAGCCATCCATGCGGCATGGAACGCGAGGCGGGTAGTGGTTTCCAGTCCGGCAAGCCAGCGTTGCATGCCGTGATAGAGGCGGGCGGTAGATGCGTAACCGATTTTCTCTTCCCGCCAGTCTTTTGCGCGGAATACGGGTTGCATGCGTACGGTGGCATCCGCATCGGTTTCCACGCGGGTATTTTCGGCAGTGGCTACATGATTGACGAACAGGTCGTCATCGCCGCGCTGAAGGTTGAGATGTGCAGAGAACCCTTTGTGTTCGTAAAACAACTCCTTGCGGTAGGCAAGGTTACGCCCGATGCCCATATACGGCTTCCGGCAAGCGCAAAGCCGAGGTAGCGCATGGAAGTGAACAGATTGTCGAAAGCTACGCGCTTGTGCAGCCAGCCTTTGCCGCGTTCATAGCCGCTATATCCCAAAACAACTTGCGTACGCGAGGTGAAGTTGCGTGCCAGCAGCCGCAGCCATTGGTTGCTTTGCGGGCAGCAGCTGGCTTCGGTAAAGACGAGCCAGTCGTATTTGCTGGCTTTCACGCCGAGGGTGGCGGCAAGCTTCTTCCGGCTGATGTAGCGGGAAGAGTCGGGGACAAAGCTGTGGTAGAGGTGCGGGTATTTCTCTTCCAGCAAGGTGAGGTAATCTTCGCTTTCGTCCGTGTTTCCGTCATTAATGACGATAACCTCAAATTGCGGATAATCCTGCTCCAGCACAGCTTTCAGGTTACGCCGCAGGTTTTCGCATTCTTCACGTGCGCAGATGATGACCGACACCGGCGGGAGCTCCTGCGAGAAGTGTACATTGCCGCGCTTCACGGCACGGCTGCGCAGGTGGATGCGGTTGTACAGGCAAAGGTAATAAAGGGCTTGGATGATAAAAAGAGTTCCCGTTGCTGCGAGTAATATCTGCTCGGTTGTATCGAATGTAAATGCTTCCATGTGTCCTATGACGTTTTATAACGTGCAAAGGTACGAAATTCGTCACAGATTACATGGTTTGATACAGATTATTTATCTCCGGCACAACCTCAAAACTTCGTTCCGGGGAAATGCCTGGAAAGATACTCCCGTATGTATTGCATCGTATCGTTCTGTATGGTCTTGTCCTCTACCGTGGGATAAAGGTTGTACAATACGGTGTCGAGCGTGATTCCCCGGTGCCCGATGGCTTCAAGGCTTAGCAGGGTGTGATTGATACTGCCCAGCTTGCCGGATGTCACGAAGATAAGGGGATAGTTCTTATCGGCAATGTAGTCTATGGTGAGATATTCTCCGGTCAGGGGAACCATCAGTCCGCCGGCTCCTTCCACGAGTACGGTGTCGTAGCGGCGGGCAAGCTCCTGCGTGGCGTTCTCTATTTTGTCGAAGTTGATAGGACGGTTGTCGATGCGTGCCGCAAGATGGGGAGAGCAGGGATAGGAGAAGATTTCGGGCATTGTAAGCCCCTCGTTATCCTCAGGCAGATAGCCGGTGCCCATGATGCGGCGGTGCAGGTCGATGTCCTCGGAGTGTCCGGTATTGCCGGTTTGAATGAATTTCTGGGTGATGATGCGCTGTCCGTTCCGGGATAGCTGCTTGGCATACCAGGCAGTGCAATAGCTTTTTCCGGCATCTGTATCAATGCCGCTGATGAAATAAATGTTTGGTTTCATAATTCTTTATATCTTTATGTAAATTAACTGATTAAACATCGGTGCTCATACCTCTTATCACCTATGTGTTTACCGAATTCCTCATCCTTTATTTTAAAATCTCTTATACCTCATACTTCATACCTTATACTTTACATTTCGTACCTTATGCTTCGTATTTTGTACTTCATCTCTTATGCTTCTTACTTTGTCCTTCCTCTTTTTCTCGCTATTACATAAATCGGGTGATAAGTCAGCGAAACACTACGGTCGTCCTTGCCGTACATCCGGATATATTCCTCGCAGAAACTTTGCAGGCGTCCGCGCGTCCAGACTCTCTTTTCCGTCCCGGTAACGCCGGTTTGTCTGAGGTGTTGCAACACTTCGAGCGGAGTGCCGAATGGCAGGGAGACAATCTCTTCTTCGGCATAAAGAATCTCGAAGCGGGAAGACAGCAAGGCTTTCAGTTCTTCGAGCGAGAAGTACTCCAGTCCGTGTCCGGTCAGGGTATGTATCTCCTGCATATTCCTCTTGCCGAAAGTGCTGAATGCGAGAATGCCACCGTCCGATAGGAAACGGTGGCAGCGGGTGAAGAACCGTTCCGTATCGGCAAACCATTGCAGGGTGGAGCAGGACGTTATCAGGTCTGTCCCTTGCGGGAAATCAAGAGTTTCGGCATCACACGGCAAAAAGCTGACGGCAGGGGATATAAGCGGGTTTCCGTAAAGTGGCACTTTAGCTTTCTCAAGTGGCACTTTAGCGCCGTAGAGTTCTACTTTATCATCGTAAAGTAGAGGTTTATGAGGCAGAGGTTCACCGGCCGGCAACAAATCGCAGATACACTCCCTCATTTCGGGACAC
>ENA-OUNI01000507-OUNI01000507.1-human-gut-metagenome-genome-assembly--contig:-NODE-507-length-18067-cov-5.825195_pt1 | contig 18067 bp, 21 predicted proteins | sample MGYA00242499_ERZ504580 | MGnify/ENA primary metagenome ERZ504580 (study PRJEB26092, sample SAMD00036315) | human gut metagenome | host: Homo sapiens | study: EMG produced TPA metagenomics assembly of... | reverse complement strand
GAACCCCCTCTTTGGAATATGCTTTGTGCAAGTCGCGTACTTCTAATAGTTTTTTTGTATCATTCATATCTCACACCTCACATTTTTTGCTTACGCTTATCTTACGAATATAATTTTACTGCATAAGAAGCAACCACACCACTTACAGTTGTTGTAAGGTTTATTTGTTTGTTTATTGTATCTGCATTTTATGTTGTTTCTTTCTCATATCAAAAGGTTTTTCCGCGTTTTTTGGTATCAGCCACATATACCCCAGTTTTGAAACGCCCGGTATGCGATTTTCGCTACAAAGTATCTGTACTCGTCTTTCAGAAATTCCCCATTTCTTTGCCGCTTCGGGACAAGACATATATTCCATAATCAAAACGCCCTTTCCTCAAATTTTACCAGTATAATTATACTCGGATAGCCGAATAATATCAAGTATATGATATGCTCTATTTCAGTCAATAATGTGCTGTGTGTAATCATATCTCGAAAGGAAGATGAAATATACAATGTAGTTGGGTGAAATGACTATGAAGCAGAACAAAGAAAAATTTGATTTTAAGGCTTTCGGGCAAGCCATTAAAGCAGCAAGAAAAGCAAAGGGAATATCACGCAATCAGTTAGCCGATACGCTGAATATTGCGCCCCGATATATCGCGTCCATTGAGAACAGCGGGCAGCACCCAAGTTTACAGATTTTATATGAGCTTGTAACCCTGCTTGATGTATCAGTAGACCAGTTCTTTTTCCCGGAACGGGAACAGGAGAAATCCACGCGCCGCCGTCAGCTCGATACTATGCTTGACGGTATGAGCGAAAAAGATTTGAAAATCCTGTCTGCTACTGCAAAAGGAATAGAGGAAGCCAACAACGACGAAACGGGGGGAATAAAGTTCTCTCGTTTTTGTTTATATAGAGTGATTGAAACGTCGCAGATTGCGGCGTTTTTCTTTTGGGAAGTTCGTCAAATTTGCCGTTCCCGGTGTTGTAGGTAGTAAGGGATAAGTTTCGTAGCAAGCATAGGAAAAGAGTACCCTTTTCCGTATTTTCGCCCTCCCGTCCTGCGGTGCGTCGGTTGAAAATTGCTTGTTGGGAAGTGTCCCAAACCCTCGGAATGGAAAGGAGCGATTGCATGAACGGACGCAAAAGAAAAATACAAATCAAATTCTATGTAACAGAGGAAGAAAGGGCATTGATTGAACAGAAAATGAAGCTTGTCCCTACCCGGAACATGGCGGCGTATCTTCGCAAGATTGCCATTGACGTATATCATTCAGACAGACATAGCGATATAAAAGGCATGACAGCAGAGATACAGAAAATCGGGGTCAACATCAATCAGATTGCAAAGCGTGTCAATGCGACAGGCAGCGTTTACCAAGAGGACATAGAGGAAATAAAGGGGGTGCTTGCGGAGATATGGCGGTTACAAAGATTAAGCTATTAAAAGCACGTTGAGCAAAGCCCTTGACTATATCCAAAACCCGGATAAAACAGACGGGAAAATGCTTGTGTCCTCCTTTGGGTGCAGCTATGAAACGGCAGATATTGAGTTTGGATTTACGCTTGCACAAGCCATAGATAAGGGAAACAATCTCGCCCACCATTTGATACAGTCCTTTGAGCCGGGAGAAGTAGATTATGAGAAAGCCCACGAAATCGGAAAGCAGCTTGCCGACGCGGTAACAAAGGGACAGCATGAATACGTCTTAACTACCCACATAGACAAAGGGCATATCCATAACCATATCATTTTTTGTGCGGTCAATTTTGTTGACTACCATAAGTACAATTCCAATAAGCGCAGTTACTACGGCATACGGAACATGAGCGATAAGCTGTGCCGGGAAAACGGGCTGTCTGTTGTCGTTCCGGGCAAAGGCAGCAAGGGAAAAAGCTATGCAGAATATCAAGCGGAAAAGGTCGGTACAAGTTGGAAAGGCAAGCTGAAAATTGCCGTTGATACGCTTATCCCCCAAGTAGCAAGTTTTGAAGAATTGTTGCAGCGGTTACAGGCAGCGGGTTATGAGATAAAGCCGGGAAAATATATCTCCTGCCGCGCTCCCGGACAGGAACGCTTTACCCGTCTGAAAACTCTCGGTACAGATTATACAGAGGAAGCCATAAGAGAACGGATAGAGGGCAAACGCACAAAGGCAGCGAAAGCTCCCAAAGAGCAGCGCGGCGTATCGCTGCTTATTGACATTGAAAACAGTATCAAGCACAAGAGAGCCGGGGCTATGAACAGTGGGCGAAAATCCATAATCTGAAACTGGCTGCAAAGACTATGAATTTCTTGACAGAACATAAGATTGAGCAGTACGCAGATTTAGTCAGCCGGATTGAGGAAGTAAATGCGGAAAATGAAAAGACAGCAGACGCATTAAAGAGCGTGGAAAAGCGTCTTGCAGATATGGCGGTGCTGATGAAGCACGTTACTACCTACCAAAAGACAAAACCTGTCTATGAAGCATACCGCAGGGCAAAGGATAAGGACGCATACCGGGCAAAGCAGGAAAGCAGTCTGATACTCCATGAAGCGGCAGTAAAGACACTGAAAGCGGCGGGCGTTACTAAACTCCCCAATCTTGCCGCCATGCAGGAAGAATACGGGAAACTACAAGCGCAAAAAGAAGCCCTTTACGCTGATTATGGCAAGCTGAAAAAACAGGTCAAGGAATACGACGTTATCAAACAGAACATAGACAATATTTTGCGGCAAGGCAAAGAGCCGGAACGGAAGAAAGGAAAGGAACGGGAATAATTATGAAAATGGTTGGTATTACACCATGTTACAGAATAACATTAGAAAATGGCAGTTATGGCGTAGAAACTTATATTAACGCAGACAGTAAAATCCAAATTACTTTTGAGGACGGAAATACACTTATCGGATATATAGAATGTGTGGAATATGGAACTTATTCCGATGAAAATGATACTCTGGTTATAAGGGGAGAGAATGGAGAGCTGTATATCCTATTGGAAAACCGAATAAAGGATATAGAAGAACTGCACGAATAAAGTAAAAGAACAGGGCGCAGACAGCCAACAAAAGACTGTCCGCGCCCTGTTTTATGTAGGTGCGTTTTTGGTATCTGTTACGCAATAGAACGTCATTTTTAGGGGATAAGGTATAAAACCCTTGCCGCGTCATTTTCAAGCACTGAAAGCCCCGTAAATCAAGGCTTTTTTTGCCCCTACTACGTAACAAGGGCGCGCCGTTTTCTCATGCGCTCCGCTGCCTGTCTGCGGGTAATACGCTTCCGGCAGTCCGGGCAGTATTTGACGCTGTTAGAGGTGGACGCAAAAGAAGTTCCGCACTCGGTACAACGCTTTTTATCCTCGGTCTTGAAAAGCTCTGCATACAGCAGCTTATCAAGGGGCAATACGGCGGTCTGAAACCATTTGCAAAGAAGCGAATAGGAAATAAGCTGCGGGCAGACACATTCCTCCCCGTCGTCCAGTAAAATACAGTGTCCGTTATCGCAGTTGCAGCACTCCTTTTTTATAAGGCTGTTGACTTCCGGCTTTGGGGTGGTGTAAGCCGCTTTATCCCGGTCATACCTCATCAGCGGCGAAAATAGCAAGCTCCGCATACTCATTTTCTGTCAGAGGTGCGATTTTCGCAAGGGTGCGTTTCGCCAGTTCCCGCATATCCTCGTCCATGAACGGCAGCGCAGCGTTGATGTTTTCTGTAAGCCCACGTTTGCCGTCCTCATTGTAAATGCTCAACAGGTTTGTTTCTTCAACTGTCAGTCTAATCATGCTCATACCTCCAATTCGTGATTTTTTGATTTTACAGCCGCCTTTTTCGGGGCGGCTTTTCTTTTGTCAGCGGCAAGCTGCGCCCGGATTGAGGGGCGCACCCTGCGAATATCTGTGCCCCGGTTTTCATTTTTATCAATCAAGGCGTATGTTCATGTCTGCCCTCGATTTTGGAAAAGGAAAGTGTCTTATAGGGCAACATGGAAAACAGACGGTCGGTGTCCTTAGAGGACGCAAGCTGCATAAATGTCGGGGACAGCTCCACCATGAAATGTGTCCTATTAGGGCTATTGGGCGTGTCCCTGCGCTTCATTTCCTGCACAATGCGCCGCGCTTCGGCTTCAATCAGCCCAGCACGCAGGGCGGCGGTATGTTCCTTGAAGTCGCCCGGTGTCAGTTTATCCCGTTTTTGCTTTTCTTCCCGTAAAAGGAATTGTAGCGCGTCCGGGTCGTTGGGTACTGCTTCAAAGTGTTCAAACTTCCCTAAAGAAGTATCGGGATTTCCGTTAAAATGCTGTCCGGCGGGTATCTCCCTTGTCCCATGCTCATAAATCAACTTGACTGTGTCGGCGGCAAGCGCATTGTCCTTAACGCGCTCATACTGCCTTGCATAGTCAAGCTCATAAAGATTGCCTTTGATTTTCCCGCGCTCCCTGCCCGTCAGCTCGACGGCATAGGCAAGAACGCGGTCGCAGGTCTGCTCTTTGTAAAAACACCATGTATTGTGGGCGGCGGTATCCTTTAGGAACACGTCGCGCTCCTTAAAACAATGCGTCCCGGACGGGCGGCAAAACCATAGCAGCGTCTTATCCTCTCTGTTAGGGCTTGCCGCTGCTTTTGCGATAATCTCCTTGTCAATGTCAAAATCACTTTGGAAAAATCCTGTATTCTGCCGCATGATAGCGTCAAGAGAAGCGAAAATATCCACGTTTTCAAACTTATTCATGCGTCAGCTCCTTTCCAAATCCTGTGTTTTCTGTTTTGCCTGTTTCTTCGGTGTCTGTTCTTTCGCTGCTTTAAGCTGCGCCCGGATAGAGGGCTTCTTTTCCGTTTTTGCTGCCTTGCCACGTTCCTTGTCAGCCTTGACAGTTTCCGCAAGGTCAACAAGGGAAATGGTTTCTCCTGTCTTTACCTTTGCTTCCAATTCTGCGACGGTCGGGGTGTTGTTTATCTGCCCGTCAATCATGTTGTAGTTTTGCTCGGTGGTCTGCTCGGCAGTTTTCAGATAGTTTTCCGGCTGCAAAAATTCCGGCACTTTCTTATAACCGAAGCGGTCTACATAGTGGGCGGTGTCCTGCCCGTTCTGATGAAGCACCACTACGTCGGAAACAGAAAGGCTGTGTCCCTTAAAATCTTTCGGGTGGTCGATATTAAAGCGGGTGTAAATATCTTCAAGGGAAGTCCCCGGCGTAAGAGGTGCGGAATAGACAAGGGCATAGTTTTTCGGGTCTACCCGGTGTCCGGCGGCAATCAGACGGTCGTAAGGCTCAAAACGCAAGTCCCTTGTTTCGTCCCCGCCTTTTATCTGATAAATGGAAAAGGTGTCTTTGTCCTGTGGGGCTTCCTGCTCCGGCTGCTCCTGTGCGGGTTGTTCCTGTGCAGCTACCTTTTGCTGCCGGATATGCGCCCGCTGTAACTCGGTAGGCTTTTCCCCGGTAAGGGGAGCAATCGCTTTCACATAATCAGCCGCATAGTAGGCGTTACTGGTAAGCTGCCGCTGCCATGCCCCGGCTTTTGGCGACCAACGGAAGCCATTACTTTTTAAGGCTTCCCGCGTGGCTTCGTCCGGCTTATCCTCAAAGAAGATTTGCAGTCGGTTCGCTTCGGTGTTTGCTTCCACCTTGCCGCCGTCAAATTCCCAACCTACAAAACCGATTTCTTTTTGCTGTGAAAGGGATTTGATACGGTCTTTCACGCGCCGGATTTCTGCGCTGTTGTTGGATAACGCCCAAGTCGCAAAGGGCTTGTCCTCCAAATGCCAACTGCTCGCCATGTCTGCTTTCAATTTTTCCAGTTCCTCCGGCGGTAAATGCGGGCAGCCGTCAAGGGTCTTATGCTTGCGGTAGTAGGCGTTTACGGCTTTCATGGTTTCCTGTGATTTTTCAAGGCTTTCCAGTTTCTTTTCTAACTTCTGTACTGCCTGCGGGTCGTCTGCGCTGATACCGCCCATGCCGGTACTGCGGATTTTATCAAGAAGCCCTTGTATGTCCTGCCATTCCCGGTAATTGCTGTCGCGGGCTGCGTTCTGCTTTTCTTTCTTCCTTGTGGGGAAGTTAGAGCCGCCCGCAATCAGGATAGAGGGAACACGCGCGTCAATCTCATAGCCTTTATTCATGTTCGCCGCCAGTTTCCGGGCATAGGTGTCAAGCAGGCTGTCGATTTTCTCATGGTACATCGGGTCTACCCGCTGTTTCTGCCTTTCTGCAAGTTGTACGGCTTCATCTACATAGTGCCTGTATTCAGCCGTCGCGCTGCCTTGCTTATAATCGGAAAAATTGTTCAATATCCTTTGCACGTTTGGCGGCAGCTTCATTGATAGTATAATAAGGGGCGGCGGGTGCAGCCTGTTCCGGCTGTGCTTCTTTTTCCTGTACCGGGGCTGTTTCTTCGGGAAGCTCCGGCGCGGCTGCTTTTGTTTCGGGCTGTTTGGCGGCTTCCTGTGCGGGCTGTGCCTGTTCGGTGGTCTGTTCCTTATCCTGTGCCTTTTGGATTTCTGCAAAATGTCCGTCTATGGTATCAATCAGATTTGCGGCGGTGCTGCGGATTGTTTCAAGAGAGCCTTTCAGTTCTGCAAGTTCTTTTCCGCTGCTCCACCCGGCGATATACCCAAAAGAATAGTCCGACGTATCAAGCCCGTAATGTTGGCAGACCGCATAGGCGACGCTTTCCGCCTGTACCTCGCGGGTGCGGCGGTCGGGGCGTTCCGGCATGGCAAGGGCGGTATCATGCAGCGTGGCGTGGGCGATTTCATGGATTGCGGTCTTGATATTCTGCAATTCGTCCATGCCCTCGTTGATGAAGATACGCTTTTCCTCATAATTGCAGCGTCCTTTTACGCCGCCGCTTAGTGCTTCAAATCCCATAGCAAACGGGGAAGTCTTTTCAAGGGCAGCGAAAAAATCCTTGTATTGTTCCACGTTGCCCGTAAGCTCATAGGTAAGGGCAGGAAGTTCTTTTCCCTCGGTCTGTGAAATATCAAAGACAGATACTACACGAAAAGCGGGTATCTTGATTTCTTTTTCTTCGGTAACAGGTTTTCCGTCCTTATCGAAAACAGGCTTTTGGGTGTCCGGGTCGATTTTTTCCACCTGCTTCTTGACGGTAAACGGGGACGGTGCAAGTATCTTGATAGCTTTTTCTCCGGGCTTTACATGGCGGTCAAATTCCTTTTCCCATTGTTTATAGCCTTTCACAAGATTGCCGCCCTGCATGGCGATAAGGATTGTATTGTTAAGGCTGTAATCATGGAATTTTGACATGGTACGCAGATAATCGGCGTAACGGTCGCTTTCATACAGTCCTAAAATTCCCTGTTCCAGTCGGTCGGTAATCTCTTTCATTTTATCGGCGGGCTTTTCAGAAGATAGGATAATCGGGAGAACCGGGGGCTGCTCTGTGGCGGCGGTTTGTATGGCTGCGGAAGCGTCAAGGTCTGCCTGTTCCTTTTCCTGTACTGGCGGCTGCGGCGTTACCCGGTATTCCTCCGGCACGTCGCGCCCGTCGTACCACTGTGTAAAGGTGTTGCGGTTATTGTAGATATAGCCCTGTTCGGTAAAGCTGCCCCCGTCATTGATAGCAGCGTCCCGCCCGTATTCCTCATACATGAAATATTTTTTTGCTTCTTCGGGCAGCTCCAACTCGTCCAGTTCTTCAATCAGATAATGCCCGTAATCTTCCTCACTCTGTACGGACGGGTAAAGCCAGTAACAATCAAGGTTTTGTGCAAGGTTGATAATATCCTGCAAGTCCCTTGTATGGTCGCCGTATTCCATAGCTGCAACAAATTTTTCCCGGTCGTCGTCAAACTGCATTTTCAAAAGTTCGCTCAAATAGTTCAGTTCGTCAAGGCTTTCAAGCTCGGTCAATTTTCCTGCCAGTCCTGCAATAGAGGACTGGTATTCTGTGATATGCAGCTCCCCGTAGTTTTTGCCGTCTATCCCGATACGGTCAAAGACTTCTTTCAAATGCTCGGCAGTCGTGGGGAATGATACCCATTCGCCCGCAGGTCTGCCCTCGGTGTACTTTCCAAGATTAGAAAGATACCCGCTTAAAATCGTTTCTACCATGCGTTCGCTCCTTTCGTTTTCAATCATACGGTGCATAAGTTCGTAGTCCTCCATGCTCATGCTCCCGTCAAAAATATAGGGTCGGGTTCTTCGCCGTCCCGGTAGGCTTTTTCAGAGAAAGGAAGCCCCGCAGCGTGGGCGGCGGCTCTTGCTTCCTCGATAAGCTCCGGCGGCAGCCTGTCGTCGTGGGCTTCGATAAATTCCCCGATATTGCTATATCCGTTTTCGTAGTGGCGGCGCACCCCGCGGTCAGCTCGTCAAGGTTCATATCCTCGCCAAGATAGCCGGAATAATAGCCGTTTACCACAACGGCGGCAGGGTCAGCCTGTTTGATTTCTTCCATGCGGCTTCTGTCCTCCGGGTAAATGTAGTCGCTCATTTCAAGGTGGAAATATTCGGCGTTCCAAGAACGTCCCGTTTTCCAAAACGCCACCCAAGCGATACCGTCCCTTAATTCTTCTTGATAGTCCTTTACGGTGTCCCGTAAACTTGCCATGTGTAACCTCCTTTCTTCGGTTTCAGAGGGTAAAACCCTCCATAAAACAGAGGGTTTGGGAACTTCCCAACAAGCAAAAATCCCCGCCGTTCTCGGTAGAGAAAGCAGGGATTTTACGGAAAAGGGTACTCTTTTCCTATGCTTGCTATTCAGTTATTTCTTCTTCGACAGTTCAATGCGGTAGTTGACATATTTCCCGCCTGTATCAGCCAATACGATAGTTCCGTCGTAGGTTTTGCCCGTCTTTGGGGAATAGAGCTTTTTCACATTTACTTTGCCGGATTGTAAGAGTGCAGCGGCAATTTTGGGGGTAAAGGTTACTTTTCGTTCTTCAAAGAAACGGTCATTTTTCCACATGGTAAAGCTACATTCCTTATTGCTGCAATAGTAGTTTTTCTTTCCCTCATAGACAGGAGAACCGCAGCGGGGGCAGCTTCCCAACGCTTCCCGTTCCGGCTTGAACATCTGCGCTTTATCATCAGAAAGAAACGGATAGGTCTTTACCAGTTCCCGCGCCATATCCTCGATACCCTCCATAAATGCGGCGGGGTCTGCCTTGCCTTTGGCAATCTGCGTCAGATTGTTTTCCCATTCTGCGGTAAGCTGCGGGCTTGTCAAGGTGTCCGGCAGGACACACACAAGATTGATACCGTCCTTTGTGGGAAGTAGCTGCTTGCCTTTTCGCTCCACAAAGCCGCCCTTTACCAGTTTTTCAATGACGGCGGCGCGGGTGGCGGGAGTTCCAAGCCCTTTGCGTTCTGCGTCCGGGTCGGTGTCCTCACTTCCGGCGCGCTCCATAGCAGAGAGCAGCGACGCTTCGTTGTGAGGTTTTGGCGGTGTTGTGTCATGCTCCGTTACCTTTGCCGTCGGATTTTCAAAGGTCTGTCCCTCGGTAAATGGCGGCAGGGTCTTTTCTGTGTCACTGTCTGCGTCGTCCGTTTCGGGCTTGTTCTTTAAGGCTGCCCTGTATCTTCGGTCAATCTCTTTCCACCCGTCGGACAGCACCGTTTTTCCCCTTGCGATAAAAGACTGTCCGGCACATTCAAAAACTGCTGTAACCGCTTCAAAGGTATGCGGTGCAGCGGTCGCCATGAGCAGACGCGCCCCGGCAAGGGTAAGGATATTCCTTTCGCTTTCCGGCAGCGTGGCAAGGTCGGTCTTTGCAAGCTCCATAGTCGGGATAATGGCATGGTGGTCTGATACCTTTTTACTGTTCAGCACCTTTCCAAGCTCCGGCGTGAAGTCTTTTCCCGCCATAAAAGAAAATTTCCCACAAAGCAGCTTGATAATGCCCGCCGCTGTGTCGCTCATGTCGTCGGTCAGAAATGCGCTGTCTGTTCTCGGATAAGTAAGAAGTCTTTTTTCATACAGAGATTGTGCAAGGTCAAGGGTCTGCTTTGCGGTATAACCGAACAGGCGGTTTGCTTCCCTCTGTAAAGAAGTAAGGTCAAAGAGCTTCGGCGGGGCTGCGGTCTTTTTCTCTTTCACAAGGGAAGCACAGACTGCTTTTGACACTTCGCAAGCAGCTTTCAGCTTGTCAGCTTCGGAACGGTCAGATAGTTTTTCGCTTGCAGCTTCCGCGCCGGATAAGACAAGGCGCACATGGTAGTATTTTTCTTTCTTAAATGTGGTAATCGCTGCGTCCCGGTCAACAAGCATTTTTAAGGTCGGGGTCTGTACGCGTCCCACGTTCAAGGTATGATTGTAAAGGACAGAGAAAAGGCGGGTGGCATTGATACCGATTAACCAGTCAGCCTTTGCCCTGCACAATGCGGAAGCAAAGAGCGCGTCGTATTCCTCGCCGTTCTTCAGACGGGAAAAGCCCTCTTTGATTGCGCTGTCCTCCATAGAAGAAATCCAAAGGCGGCGCATAGGTTTCTTGCAGCCCGCCATTTCATAGACAAAGCGGAAAATGAGTTCGCCCTCGCGCCCCGCGTCGCAGGCATTGACGACTTCGGAAACGTCTGCCCGGTGCATAAGCTCTTTTAGGGTTTTGAATTGCTTTTCCTTGTCAGAAGCAACGGTGTACTTCCATTCCTGCGGCAAAATCGGTAAGCTGTCATAGCTCCACTTTTTATATTGTTCCCCGTAGGTGGCAGCTTCCGCAAGCCCTACCAAATGTCCCACGCACCAAGAAACGATATAGCCGCTTCCTGTGAGAAATCCGTCTTTCTTTTCCTTTGCCCCCAGTACGGCAGCGATTGTCTGTGCCACACTGGGCTTTTCTGCGATAACTAAAATCAAATATAAGTTCCTCCTTTCAGCGTTCCGGCTCGGTTTTCTTTTTCTCCTGTACCTGTTTCAGACAGTACCCCACACAAGGGGACTGTCCCTTGTAAGGGCAGGAAGCACAAGCAGGGGGATAAGGAACAGGCGGCGCATTATCACGCCGCCCGTTCGGTTTCTGTATCATCATCTTTTCAAAGGGATTGTTGGTAAACAGGGTCATAGGGTTTCTTCCTCCGTTTCTTCATCTTCGGGAGTTTCCCCGGTATCTGCTTCCGGCTCGTCCTCGTCGTAGTCCTCAAATTCAAAATCTTCAAGGTCGGTATCGCCCTTTACATTCTGCTTCGGCTTTAGAAACTTAAAGTAGTAGAACGCTGCGCCGCCACCAAGCAGGGCAAAGAGGACTAAGGCAAGCACCACACCGGGATTGCCGCCTTTTTCTTTCAGTTCTTCCGGCTGCTCCGTTGGTGTTGGGGTAGGTTCTTTGCCTGTGCAGCCTGTCATACTGGTAACACATACCGGGCAGGACGTGTTTACCTTTCCGACTTCGCATTTTTCCGTACAGTTACAGATTTCCGGCTTTTTGGCAGCTTCGCCGTTTTCGGTCAGTGCCATAAGGTCGGCTTCGTCCACTTGATTTAGGAAATGTACGGTCTGTTCGCCCTCGGCGGCGCGGTCAATGAGGATATAGAAATAGTTGCCGCCTTTGGTGGTAACAGTGATAAGTTGCTTATTGCCGCCGTAATCGTCAACCAGTGTAGCGTTTCCCTTTGGGGTAAGGGGCGGCGTTTCCTCTTTTTCCTCCACAACTACATTACTGTCGTTGGTCGCGTCCCCGGCGGGCGGCTCTGTGGCTGCGCCCTGTGCATAGGCAGGGACAGAAAAACCGCCCATAAGGATAAGGGCGGCACAAAGGGCAGTCATGGTCTTTTTCAGTTTATTCTTCATCTGCATTTTCCTCCTGTTCGTTTTCTTCTGCGGGTGCGGCAGTCATGCCGGGAATACCGCCGCCGGACAGCATAGCGTTCAGTTCCTGCGGGGTCAGACGCATAGCTCGTACAAGCTGCACGATTTCAAGGTTTTCCGCTTCGGTTTTCTGCACTTCCAGTCCTTTTAACTTGTTCTGATACTCTGTGATTTTCTCGCGGGTCTTTGCGATTTCCTTATTGATACGGTCAATTTTATTGTTTGCCATAGGTCATTTCTCCTTTCTTTTTGGGGTTGCTTTACCAGTTCATCAGCCCGTAGCCTTTGATACATTGATAGTTAAGGTCATAGCTCTTTATCTTGCAGGCGTCGCCGGAATTGCCCTCAACGGTATAGACGCGGCTACCGTCCCTGCCAAGCACAAGCCCCACATGGTCGGCAACGCCGTCTAAATCCCAATCGAAAAAGATAGCGTCGCCCGGTGCGATATTCTCATAGCCGCGTGCGCCCCATTGTCCCCTTGACTGAAACCAAGGGACACCCTGCCATTCGCAGCCCGCAAAGCGCGGTTCGCTTTTTCCGGCTTGATTGTAGCACCATGATACAAAACAGGCGCACCATTCCACGCGGCTGTTAAAGCCGTACCAAGACCAGTAAGGGTAGCCGCCCACATTTCCGACTTGCTGCTTTGCAAGCTCCATAAGCTCTTGATTTCCGGGGCGCGTACCGTTTACAAACTCCACACCGCTTAAATCCTCGGACGGGCTTCCGTCGGGAGAACCGCCGCCAAAAATCAGCGGTTTGTTGCCGCTTGTTTCCAAATACACCCGGTACATTTCAAGCTGCTGTGGCGTAAGAAGTTCCTCCGCAAGCTCTGAAATCGGCTTGTTTGTCAGTTTCACATTTAAGATGTGATACTCATAAGGGACTTCCTCGGTGGTGGTTTCCCCGGTTTCCGGGTCGGTGCTTGTTTCGGTGCGGTAGCGTATTTCCACTTCCTCGGTCAGCGTCAAGGTGTACTGCATGGAAAAGATACGTTCAAGCTCTGCCTGTGCGCTCTGCGGGGTGTAGCTCTGCAAGAGGGCGGTCAAGTAAGACGCAAGTTCGTGGGGGTTATGCCCGATACTGTCAAGGTCGTAGCGGTATTCATCATAGCCGGGGTGGGTGCTTTCGATATTGTCAATCTCACTTTGCAGCCCGTTTTCCAATGCGGCATAGTTGTTTTCAACTGCCACAAGGTCGCTGTCCTCGGATGTGTAGGAAGTGCCAAGCACCCCGTTTGTCAAGCCCGAAAACATAGCCCCGCAAGAGGACAGCCCTGCGGAAATCATAATAAAGAGAAGCAGCGCGGCAACTGCAATCAAAATGCCCGCCGGGTGTCTTGCCGCAAATGCGGCGGCTTTCCTCGTTTCCTCGGCGGTTTTCTTCGCCGTCTTTCTTGTGGCTTCCGCTGCGGCTTTTGCCCCTCCTTTCTTTGCCGCCTTTGCATACTGGCGTTTTATCTGCTGTTTCTGCATGAAACGGGAAAGCGGGTTAGAAGTAAGCTGCGGGTTGTCGTGCAGGGTTTTGTGATACTGGAAGTTGACGTTTGCCTTAAATGCTGCCTTTTCTGCCTTTGCCGCTTCCCGGTAAGGTTTCAGCTTATGGCTGCGGTAGCCCTGTTTTAACTTCCGCGCCCCGTATTTCGCGCCGCGCTCGGCAAGTTCCTCCGATTTATGCGCCCCCTCAACGCCGGAATTGTCCTTTTCAACGGAATGTATCTTGTTGTGGACGAAAATCCCTGCTTCCTGTGCGGGGCGGGACAGCGGGTTTCCTTTTTTGCCGCCGGGTATCGGTTTTTCCTGTTCTTCAAAGTGAAGTCGGGTCTTTGCCTTTCCTGCGGCTTCGTCAAAGGTGCGCTCCTTAACCAGTTTCTTTTGCTTCGGGATAGCTGCCTTTGCTGCGTCCAGTCGGTCAGCGGCTTTGTTTGATTTCTCAATATAGCATTCCAGTTCCGGGACGGCAAGTTCTTCCTCGGTAAACTGCAAGCGGGAAGATGTTGTTTGTACGGTAACTTCCTCCTGTGCTTTATGTACCGCTTTTTTACTGGCTCTGCGGGTCTGTGCTGCTTCGATATGCTCCATAACGCGCTCTGCTGTGGCGGTGTCCTTGCGGGGGAAGCTCCCGGTGCGTGGGGTAACGGGGAAGTTTGGGACGCTACACCTTGAAGCTGCGTCCCGTCCTGCGCCGCTTGCTGCTCCGGGGACTTTTGAAAATCCGCGTCCTGTTCCCGTTTACTGATACGCTCGGCGGTCTGCTGTGTTTCGTTTACCTCAATAAGCCGTCGCGGGTCATTTTCTGTGTGATTTTATCGCGGGATTTATATTGCTTCATGGTCTGCACCTCACTTTCCGCTTTCGGAAACTTCCTCCGGCTTCGTCGTCATTACCCTGTAAAGCTCGGTATCTTTCGGGAAGCGGTCTACAAAAGGCAGCACCACATTTCCATAGAAGATAAGCCCCTCGCCCGCTTCGGTGTGGGTAACATACTTCATCTGCTGCGGGGAAATATTAAGCTGCTTTGCAAGGATAGTACGGTCGCCCTGCGCTTGATTGAGCATGAGGACAAAATCGCTGTTCTCAAAGATATTTTCCACCTCGCGGCTTGCCAAAAGGTCTTTGACGTTCTGCGTAATGGCTGTTGGGATACCGCCCCATTTACGGAAACGCTTCCAAATCTCCACGCTGTAAGCGGCGGTCTGTTCCTCTTTTAAGAGCAAGTGAAATTCGTCCATATAGTAGCGGGTCGCCTTTTTCTCTGCCCGGTTTATCGTTACCCTGTTCCATGTCTGGTCTTGCACAATGAGCATACCTAACTTTTTAAGCTGCTTTCCAAGCTGCTTTATATCAAAGCAGACAAGGCGGTTAGAAAGTTCCACGTTGGTTCTGTGGTTGAATACGTTAAGGCTGCCGGAAACATACAGCTCCAATGCCGCCGCGATACGGGCAGCTTCCGGCTCCGGCTGTCTTAACAGCTCGTCGTAAAGGTCGCCCAAGATAGGCATTTTTGCCGGGTCGGGGTCTGCAAGGAACGGGCGGTACACATTTCTTACAGCCCTGTCAATGACGGTCTTATCGACAGGCTGCAAACCCTCCTTGCCTCCGATAACAAGCTCGCAAAGGGAAAGGATAAAATCACTTTTCAGCGCAAGGGGGTTGTCGTCCTCGCTGTAATTAAGGTTTATGTCCATAGGGTTTACATACTGGGGCTTGCCGTCAATGCCCCTGCCGTAGGGGAAAGACGTATCACTTGCCCATTAAGACGCTGCACAAGGGAAAAATACTCGGCTTCCGGGTCGCAGATGATAATGTCGTCGTCGGTAATGAGGAAAGCATTTGTCATTTCCCTTTTTGCCGCAAAAGATTTTCCGCTTCCCGGCGTTCCCAATATAAGCCCGTTGGGATTTTTGAGCTGCTTTCTGTCGCAGAGTATCATGTTGTTAGAAGGCGTTCAAGCATAGTACAGGGCTTGCCCCGTCTGAAAAAGCTCCTGCGTGATAAAGGGAATGAAAATAGCGGTGCTTGATGTGGTAAGCCCCCGTTGTATCGGGATAAGGTTTTCCCCAATCGGCACACTGGATAAAAGCCCTGCTTCCTGCTGATAGTCAAGGCGTGTCAGGCGGCAGTTGTATTTCTGTGCGATACCCGCCGCAGCGAAAATATCATTTTCCAGTTTCCGCTTCGTGTCTGCCATGTTTACCACAAGGAACGTAAGGAGAAACATTCGCTCGTTGCGGCTCTGTAAGTCCTGCAACAAGTTCTTTGCTTCGCTGCCAAAGGTGGCAAGGTCGGACGGGATTATATCCATGTCATAGCCGCTTCTAACCGCTTTTTTCTGTTCCTCAATCTTCATCTTGTCAAGGTCTGTGATTTTGCGCTTAATGGTCTTGATTGCTTCCGACTGGTCGATACTGCGGATATGTAAATTGACGATTACCCCTGTTTCCAAGTCCAGTATGTCGGCAAGCATACGGTCGTTAAGCTCCGGCGCAAGGATTTCAAGGAAGCTCGCCGCGCCGATTTTCTTCCCCATGCGGAAATATCTGCCCTCGCCAAAACGGAAAGAGGACGGGGCGATAAAATCCTTTGTAGACAGCCCCGACGGGGTAAGCCAGTCAAAGGAAAAGGAGAACGGCTCGCCCTCCGGGTGGAATACCCCATGCAGCACCTTTAAGCGTTCATAGCCGGATAAGGGGCGGGCGGTTACGCCAAGCACCTTGAAATTGTTAAACACGTCGGTTTCGATACGGGAAAGTCTTGATTTTGCAGCCGCCTTGTTATCGGCTTCAACGGTAAAGGTAATGTATTTGTGCTTCACAAGCCCGTTGTTGCCTTTACTAAGCTGATTTTTCAGCATATCCGAATACTCGGTGCGGATAGAGTTAAAAGCGTCCTCCTGTGCCGGGATAGTGATAGCTTTTTCTGCCTGTTCCCGCTGCGTCCCTTGATTGATGAAAGAAAGCTGCACGCTCACGCTCGCGTCAAAGTAGTTGAGGAAATCGCACCAGTTTTCAAAAATGGCGGTCTTATCGTCTGCCTGTGCAAGCTGATAATTGATGTCCTCGAACACGACGCACTTTGAATATCTCTTTTCCGTAACCTTGCAGATACCGTCCGGGTACATGGCAAGGTAAGGAATGGTCTGCTGTGCGGTGCGGGCTTTGCCGTCCCCCTTTGCCTTTCGGATAGCTTCGGCAATCTGTTTCTTTTCGGCGCGGGTCAGCTTACGCCTGTTTCCTGCGGCTTCCCGCGTCTTTTTTGTTTGTCCTTTTGACAATCGCTGATACCTCCTTTTCAAGTTTTCGCTGCTTTTCCAAGACAGCGTATAGGTTTTCGGTTCTGTAAGGTCGCTCCTTTGGGCGGGTAAACTTTGTCTGAACGACATTTCTTACCACCACTTCAAGGGGCTGCCCATGTTTTTCATACATGGCAAGCAGGAAACAGGGGAGCATGACGACAATCATCGCCATAGCCGCAAGGTTTGTCCCTGCGCTGCCTTTGAGCAAAAAAACAGCGGCAGTCCGATTAAGAGAGCCGCCGCAAAACAAACGATTTGCCGCTTTGTCAGATTGAAAGCGACTTTTGTTTTGACTTTGGAAAGGTCTTTGGGTACAGGTACATACGCCAAGAAAATACCTCCTTTCTGCCCTTAGTGGGCGTTGAATATGGATTTTGCCAGTGTGCCGGATTTGAACAGGGAAAAACAGAGGATAACCGTATAGGCGGCAAGGGAAAATACCGCGCTGTGCAGATTGTCTGCGATTATCATATCGTTTACCAGTACGGCGTAAATACCGACACATATCATAATGAGGAAGCCTTGAAAACCAAGAGCGAACAGCCCTTTTAGGTAGTTGTTTCCAATCTGTCCCCATTCTCTGTTGGTCATGGTCGCAAATGGAATAGGCGATACCGAACAGTAAAGGTAAATCTCTATCATTCTGCCGTAGAGGATAACGGTTATCAGTACGGACATGATTTTCATGCAAAGGCTTACAAGGCTTGTTTCAAGCACAAGTAAGAGCAGTTCGGGGATTTCCATATCTTCAAGCCCCTCCTGCATGGCGGCAAGGGCTTCGGCAACGTCGATATTCGTATCGCCGCCGATAACCCCCGCTGCGCCGGAAACGATATGCTGCGCCATATCAAAGACCGCCATTGTGATGTTGAACGTGTTGGTTACGATAAACACCGCGACAAAGGCTTTGAATATCCACTTAAAGAACATGAATGTTTCTATGTCGTGCATATTGTTCTTTTCCGTTACCATGCTGATTAGCTCGTAGCATAGGACATAGGTAATGACAAGCCCCGCAATCGGAACGATTACATTTTCAGAAAGGGTCTGTATCATGCTGAAAATATTTGCGTTCCAACCCTGCGGGGTCTGTCCTACCTCGTTTGCGATAGTCCCGACTTTTTCGTTTACGTCCCCGAACATAGTTGACAGATTACCGTTTATCGCTCCGATAAGGATTTCCTTTATCCATTCGTTAATCGCGTCAAGTATGCTCTGCATAGGCAGCTACCCGCGCTTAACCGAACAAGCCGGAAAGCAGAGGTACAAGGATAGTGCCGATAAGGGCAACGCCGCGCGCCATGAGCTGTTTTATCCCCAATTAGGTGTAAAACTCTGCTCGATGGCGGGCGGCGGCGTACAAAAAATCTATATGGTGTTTTTAAGAGAACCGTCCGGCGGGACAGGTCAGGCAGTGACCTGTTCCACCTCCGGGATGGGTTTGAGATTAAAATGAATTTCGATAGAAATGTGTCTTGTTTATCTTCGTCAATGCGCTCATGCACGACGATTTCTTGATTAAGCGGTTGAGGTGGCTGCG
>ENA-OUNI01000506-OUNI01000506.1-human-gut-metagenome-genome-assembly--contig:-NODE-506-length-18072-cov-4.525383_pt1 | contig 18072 bp, 16 predicted proteins | sample MGYA00242499_ERZ504580 | MGnify/ENA primary metagenome ERZ504580 (study PRJEB26092, sample SAMD00036315) | human gut metagenome | host: Homo sapiens | study: EMG produced TPA metagenomics assembly of... | reverse complement strand
CTGTGATTTCGCGGCCGTTCTTAGAACTACCGACACCTTTTTTATGTGCCATTTCTTTCTTACTGTTTTAATTGATTAAGCTACTACTTCTGTAATTGTTAACTCTGTGAATTGTTGACGGTGACCGTTCAACTTACGATAACCTTTTCTTCTTTTCTTGTGGAAAACGAGAACTTTATCGCCTTTTACCATGTTTGATACGACCTGACAAACAACCTTTGCACCCTCTACTGTGGGAGCGCCTACAGTGATGTTGCCGTCTTTGTCTACCAAAAGAACCTTGTCAAACTCTACTGTTGCACCGTTTTCTGCATTCTGGATGTGGTGTACAAACAGCTTTTTGCCAGCTTCTGCTTTGAATTGCTGACCGTTGATTTCTACAATTGCGTACATTTCTTATATATAATGTATAAGTTAGCTCCGTCGGGTGGTCTCTAATCACTTAGAAAGCACTTGGTCGAACCCGGTGCGGAATAATCGGGCACAAAAGTACTCTTTTTATTCTAAATGGACAAATGTTCTTCTGCTTTTTTGTTCTTTTAATGCAGATTGTACTTTTAGCTATTGGAGAAAAACTGTTTCATCAAAGAAAACAGTCTGTGTAGGGATGGTTTCTGTTACAAAATGAATTTCAGAACATAGATACCGGCCAGCATCAGCGCCATTACAAGACACGCGAATATGACGAGTAGCACAAGACTGTAAGTCAGCATGAGGATAGTGCGCCAAAAGCTTCTCCACCAGGTGCAGCGGTACAATTGTTTGTAATTCCAACAGAATAGGACGAAAATAAGCCATAAAGGCAGCTCATACAAATCGTCTACCTTTGCGTACCCGTTGAAAGGCAGCACGATGATGCTCAGTAGGAGTATCTGGCAAGCTATGTAGCTTGTATGAACACATGCTCCGTGGTATTGTAGTTTAACTTATATTTCCGGCGTCGGAAGGCAAGTTGGGTGGCAAGTGCAAACAAAGGCAGTGTGGCAATGATGCGGAATGCCTTGTTTCCGTGTCCCCAGCTCTTCATCAGATTCCATACTTTCATTAGGAAAGGAGAGTTCTGGAAGACTTTTTTCCAGTCTGTCTCCCACTTCCGAGGTGTCGTTTACAAATTCATCGATGAGGTCGCCATCATCGCTGTTCTGTTCGGATACCTGTGTGGCAGAAGTGGAGTCGTTCTTCTCTTCCAGTTTGTTCAAGCTTTTCTCCAGGCTTTTTATAGTGATGGCGAGGGCTCGCTTTTCCTCTTTGCTATAGGTTTTCTCCATCTTTTTGGTAAGCTTCTCTTTAGCGGCAATGATTTCTTCTTTGTCTGTCTGCTCTGTCTTTTCCGTCTTTTTCTTTTTTGCTTAGGGCTTCCGGGTCTACCAGTTGCACAGCCATGATATAAAGGGCTGCAAGAATGAAGAGTGTCTGGAACGGGCGAAAATACTCTACACGCTTACCACCGATGAAGTCTCTAATCATGTACCCCGGACGGTAGAGGAGTTCCAGAAGGGTACGTCCAAAGCCATTATCTATATTGAAGAAGCCTCCGGCAATGTTTTTAAGCGTCGTTACTCAACCGATAGCGTGGAGTGTTACGGCTTTGTCCGCAACGGTTACAGTAGTTGCCGGTATAGGTGGTGCCACAATTCAGACAGGTGCAGGTTTCGTTGCCAGCGGGAGGAGTTTTTCTCCCTTGTATCAGCTTGATGTGAAATGCGCGTAAGCGTACTGCGCAGGGGTGCCACCATGAGTCGATGAAAGTTCTTGCTTTGTTGGGTAGTATCCTTCTTTTTTGGAGGATACCCCACAATGTCAGTATGAAAACAACCGGGAAGAAGTTGCTGTCGTCGGTCATGTCCAGCTCTTCAATAGCCAGCCAGAAGAGTGTCACTAGAAGGAGGATTTGCCAGACGCTTATCCTTTTCTGTTTCCGGGGAGAAGTGGCATGCGCATTTTCCGGCCGGATGGGATTTTCAATCTTGAATATGGAAGGATGCTCCTCCTGAACTGCCAGCAGTTCTTCCAAGGTGTTCATTATTTTCCGGTGTGGGTACTTCTCCAATTCTTTGGCAGTGGTTACTCCGTGGGTGACTCCAGCAAAGTCTACTCCGGCCGCTTGGGCTGTTTCCGCATCTACCGTGCTGTCGCCTATATAGAGGGTCTCGGCTTTGCTGACATGTAGCCGCTTAATGGCAAGGAGTAGCCCTTCGGGAGATGGCTTGGCGGCTTTCACGTCTTCACCACCCACGATGATGTCCATAAAATCTTTAGGAAAATGCTGGTCGAGGAGTTCCTTGATGCGGAATCGGTATTTGGTCGAGATGATTCCGATGCGGGCGCCGGAGTCCTTCAGTGCAGTCAGTACGGACTTGGTTTCCAGGAAAAGCACCGTGTTGACAGTCATATGCGTATCGGCCTCTTTTCGGTATTCTGCCTTGAATCCTGCCAGTTGTCCGGCATCTGTCACGCCGGTGAGGATGGAAAAAGAGTCTTCCAGAGTCTTGCCGATAGTACGTTTGATGTCGTCATCCGTCACCTCTGTATATCCGTGACGGGTCAGTACGTTGCGGAAACAAGTGACGATTCCGCGGGAAGAATCAGCAAGCGTATAATCAAAGTCGAAAAGATAGGTCGTGTAATTCATTGTGACTTTTTGTGACAAAGATAGTGTAAAGTATATTTTTACAAAATAAAAAAGAGGATTAATCGGAATTTTGTATTACTTTTGTTTGCATGAATTCTGTAGAAAAGTGACAAGATGTGTAAGTGTTTTATCCGGTTAGGTTGTTATACTATACACGTTAACCCTATAATGTTATGAATTTGATAAAATCTTGTTGTTTGTTTGTGGTCTTTTCATCCTTTCTGGCATGCACCTCGCAGGTGTCGGATGTGAAGAGTGTGTCTTATACAGAGTTTGTGAATCCCTTTATCGGTACAGATTTTACTGGAAACACCTATCCGGGTGCTCAGGCGCCGTTTGGCATGGTGCAGCTCAGTCCTGACAACGGACTGCCGGGCTGGGACCGTATTTCCGGATATTTTTATCCGGACAGTACCATTGCAGGCTTTAGCCATACCCATCTCTCCGGAACCGGCGCTGGTGACTTGTATGACATCTCTTTTATGCCGGTGACATTGCCTTATAAGGAGGCGGAAGCTCCGCTCGGCATTCACTCTTTGTTCTCTCATTCGGAAGAGTCGGCAAGCGCTGGATATTATCAGGTGCGTCTGAAAGATTATAATATAAATGTAGAGTTGACGGCCACCGAGCGTTGTGGCATTCAGCGGTATACTTTCCCAAAAGCCGATGCTGCCGTTTTCCTGAATTTGCGGAAAGCCATGAATTGGGATTTTACCAATGATTCTCACATAGAAGCCGTCGATTCGGTAACGGTGCAAGGTTACCGTTACTCTGACGGTTGGGCACGCGACCAGCGCCTCTACTTCCGTACACGTTTCTCCAAACCGTTTGCTGCGATGCAGCTCGATACAGCTGCCATAGAGAAAGAAGGCAAGCGGATAGGGACATCTGTCATTGCACGATTCGACTTTCAGACTAAGGAAGGAGACAGATTCTTGTCAGTACTGCCATCTCCGGTGTAAGTATGGAAGGGGCGGCACGTAATCTAGCAGCAGAAGTACCTGATGATGATTTCGACAAATACCTGGCTGCTGTGCAGGATGATTGGAACGAACAATTGTCCCGGATAGAAATAAAATGCGATGACCGCGATGAGAAAGTCAAGTTCTATACAGCTTTATATCATTCGATGATTGCTCCTACCATTTACAGTGATGTGGACGGCGCCTATTACGGTCCCGACAAGCAAGTGCACCGGTAGAGGGCTGGACAAATTACAGTACTTTCTCCTTGTGGGACACTTACCGTGCGGCTCATCCTCTCTATACTTTTATTGAGCCGGAACGGGTGAATGATATGGTGAAGTCCTTCCTCGCCTTCTTCGAACAGAACGGCCGCCTTCCCGTATGGAATTTTCAGGGGGGCGAGACAGATATGATGATAGGTTACCACTCTGTGCCGGTTATTGTAGATGCCTATCTGAAAGGTATTGGGGACTTCGATGCGAAAAAGGCCTTGGAGGCTTGTGTAGCTACTGCCAATATCGATTCCTATCGTGGCATTGGGTTATATAAGAAATATGGCTATGTTCCTTATAATGTGACAGATCAGTATAATTCGGAAAACTGGTCACTTTCTAAAACACTGGAATATGCATATGATGACTATTGTATAGCCCGTATGGCAGAGAAGCTGGGCGATAAGGAGGTTGCGGACGAGTTTTATAAGCGTTTCCGTAATTACCGGAATGTCTACAATCCGGTAAGTTCTTTCATGCAGCCCCGTGATGACAAGGGAGAGTTTATCCGGAACTTCTCGCCGGACGACTATACTCCGCACATCTGCGAGAGCAACGGCTGGCAATACTTCTGGTCTGTGCAGCAGGATATTGACGGTTTGATAGTTTTGACCGGAGGTAAGGAACGGTTTGCCCAGAAGCTGGACAGTATGTTTACTTACAATCCTTCTGCAGATGATGAGTTGCCTATTTTCAGCACCGGGATGATTGGCCAGTATGCGCATGGAAATGAGCCTAGCCATCACGTCATCTATCTGTTCAATGCTGTGGATCAACCTTGGAAAACCCAGAAATATGCAGCCCGGGTGATGCGTGAACTCTACCTGAACACTCCTGCCGGTTTGTGCGGCAACGAGGATTGCGGACAGATGTCCGCCTGGTATGTGTTCAGTGCGATGGGCTTTTATCCGGTAGACCCGGTTGGTGGAAAATATGAAATCGGTACCCCCCTATATCCGGAAATGAAGATGCACCTGCCGGTGGAAAGACCTTTACGGTACTGGCGCCGGCGGTGAGCAAGGAAAATTGCTACATTCAATCTGTCAAACTCAACGGTAAGAACTATGACAAAAGTTATATTACGCATGAACAGATAATGGATGGAAGTGTTTTCGAATTTGAAATGGGGGATAAGCCAGGTCAGGCATGGTACAGTCCCCGATAACCGGCTAACATATGAATGAACATTTCGACTTGACATATAAATCCCTTTTCCGCAGGTATTATACCAACCTGCTGTTCTATGCCACACGCATTGTGGGGGAAGAAGATGCGGAAGATGTGGTACAGGATGTTTTCGTGGAGCTGTGGAAGCGGAAAGATACCATGAAGGTGGGAGAGCAGATTCAGGCTTTTCTGTATAGGGCGGTGTATACCCGTGCCTTGAACGTTCTGAAGCATCGGGACATTGTGAGTGGCTATGAGGCTGTCATGCTCGAAATCCATAAAAAGAGGGTTGAGTTCTATCAACCTGACAGCAATGATGTGGTGAAACGGATAGAGGATGCCGAACTCAGGAGGAAGCTGTCCGATGCCATCAATGAATTGCCGGACAAGTGCCGGATGGTATTCAAACTCAGCTATCTGCATGATATGAAGAATAAGGAGATAGCTGATACAATGGGAGTGTCATTGCGTACGGTGGAGGCCCACATGTACAAAGCTTTGAAGTTGCTGCGTGATAAACTGGGGTATCTGAACCTGATGTTGGCTCTGTTTTTCATCGGGAAAGTAAGTGTTTTTGCGAGCAGCGTTGTTTTATTATCATAATGAAGGAAAGAATGAATAAGTTGAATGAGGAGATATTGGCCAAGTTCCTTATGGGTGAATGTACGGAAGATGAACTTCGTGAGGTGAACGCCTGGCTGGAAGAGTCGGGTGAGAATGCACGCGAATTGTTCAGGCTGGAGGAGATTTACCACTTGGGGAGACTGGGGGATACTTCGAATACACAAGACATAGAAAAGGCCGAAAAGCGATTGTTTAAAAGGCTGGAACAAGAGAAGACGAAACAATACAAGGTACGGAGGATGGTTGGGTGGATACGGTATGCGGCCGTATTTGTGGGCTTCTTCCTTTTGGGTACTTTCGGCTATCTTTTTTATCAGACTTATAGCCAGCCGGAAACATTACTGGCTGTCACCACTCATGATAAGATTAAGGAACTGAAACTGCCGGATGGAACCAAAGTCTGGCTGAATAAAAACACTACCCTGAAATATCCACATGAGTTTGCAGGGAAGGGAAGAAAGGTTTATCTGGAAGGAGAAGGATATTTTGAGGTGATGAGGAATCCGGAAAAACCGTTTGTCGTACAGAGTGAGGTCATGCAGGTCAGAGTATTGGGAACTGTTTTCAACCTCAAGTCTGACAAGGCTAAGATGTCTGCAGTAGCTACCCTTTTGAAAGGCGAAGTAGAGGTGAAAGGTAATCATGGCGAGGGTATGATTATCCTTGCCCCCGGACAGAAAGCCGAGCTGAACGGAATGACTAGGCGTCTGGTGGTGAAGCAGGTGGATACGGGAATCGAAAACTGGCACAATAATGAGTTTGTCTTTGAGAAGGCTGACCTATACACCATTGCGCGTACATTGGAGAATTCGTATGGGGTGAGGGTAATTCTGGCACCGAACATAGATGTAAGCAAGACTTACTCGGGTACACTGAAGAAAAAAGAGAGTGTAGGGGCTGTGCTGAATCTGATAAAGAATGCCATTCCATTGGAGTATAAAATTGTGGGGAACAGTGTTTTCCTCTCCTCAATGAAGTAGGAAGGCCGCACAAATTCGAGATATGACGAGAAGAATTTATTTAATACTAACAACTTTCTAATATTATGCGAAAATTAATCCTATTGTTTTTTTTTGTGAGCAGTGCTTTATGGCTGCATGCCAAAGACTTTACCCGGTATGTCAGTCCTCTTGTCGGCACGCAGTCTACTTTCGAGCTTTCCACCGGTAATACCTATCCTGCGATCGCACGTCCCTGGGGTATGAACTTCTGGACTCCTCAGACAGGTAAGATGGGTGACGGCTGGCAATACGTCTATACCGCGAACAAGATCCGTGGTTTCAAGCAGACACACCAGCCCAGTCCCTGGATTAACGACTACGGGCAGTTCTCCATTATGCCGGTGGTTGGCAAACCCGAGTTTGATGAAGAGAAGCGTGCAAGCTGGTTCTCCCACAAGGGCGAAGTAGCACTTCCTCATTATTATAAGGTATATCTTGCCGAACACGATGTGGTTACCGAGTTCACCCCTACCGACCGTGCCGTATTGTTCCGTTTCACTTTCCCTGAAAATGATCATTCATACATTGTTGTCGATGCCTTTGACAAGGGCTCTTATGTGAAGATACTTCCGGAACAGAATCGTATTATCGGTTATACTACCCGTAACAGCGGCGGTGTTCCCGAGAACTTCAAGAACTATTTCGTGATAGAGTTCGACAAGCCTTTTACTTATAAGGCGTCTGTAGCCGATGGCGTCTTGACCGAGAATAAGGTTGAGCAGGAAGCCGGACATGCCGGTGCTGTTATCGGTTTCAAAACCCGTAAGGGTGAAGTGGTACATGCCCGTGTAGCCTCTTCTTTCATCGGTTTTGAGCAGGCTGACCGTAACTTGAAGGAGCTTGGCAATGACAATTTGGAAACACTGGTTCAGAAAGGTCAGGATGCCTGGAACAAGGTGCTGGGCCGTATTGATGTGGAAGGCGGAACCCTTGACCAGTACCGTACTTTCTACTCATGTTTGTATCGTTCCTTGTTGTTCCCGCGTGCATTCTATGAACTGGATGAGGCGGGAAATCCGATTCATTACAGTCCCTACAATGGGCAAGTGTTGCCCGGCTATATGTATACGGATACCGGTTTCTGGGACACTTTCCGCTGTCTTTTCCCATTCCTCAACCTGATGTATCCGTCGGTGAACAGGCAGATTCAGGAAGGTCTTGTCAACACCTATAAGGAAAGCGGTTTCTTCCCCGAATGGCAAGTCCGGGTCACCGTGGCTGTATGATTGGCAACAACTCTGCTTCCGTACTGGCAGATGCCTATCTGAAAGGTGTGAAGGTGGAGGATGTGCAGATGTTGTACGAAGGTCTCATCAACGGTACAAAGAATGTCCATCCCGAGGTCTCTTCTACGGGTCGCCTCGGCTATGAGTATTACAACAAGCTTGGTTATGTTCCCTACGATGTGAAAATCAACGAGAACACTGCCCGTACTTTGGAGTATGCTTATAATGACTGGTGCATCTACCGCATGGCAAAAGAACTGAACCGTCCGAAGAAGGAGCAGAAACTCTTTGCGGAACGTGCCATGAACTATAGGAATGTATTTGATAAGGAAAGCAAGCTGATGCGTGGTCGTAATCAAGACGGCCAGTTCCAGTCTCCTTTCTCTCCTTTGAAGTGGGGTGACGCCTTTACTGAAGGTAACAGCTGGCACTATTCCTGGTCTGTATTCCACGACCCTCAAGGTCTGATAGACCTGATGGGTGGAAAAGAGTCTTTCGTAGAGATGCTTGACTCTGTATTTATTGTCCCGCCCTTGTTCGATGACAGCTACTACGGCCAGGTAATCCATGAATCCGTGAGATGACAGTGATGAATATGGGTAACTATGCCCATGCAACCAGCCCATCCAGCACATGATTTACCTTTATAACTACGCCGGGGAACCTTGGAAGGCCCAATATTGGCTTCGTCAGGTAATGAACCGCATGTATACTGCCGGTCCCGACGGTTATTGCGGTGACGAGGACAACGGTCAGACTTCCGCGTGGTATGTCTTCTCTGCACTTGGTTTCTATCCGGTTTGCCCTGGTACGGACGAGTATGTATTGGGCGCCCTCTGTTCCGTAAGGCTACCCTCCATTTCGAGAACGGTAAGTCCCTGACAATTGACGCTCCGGATAACTCACCGGAGAACATGTATATCGAGTCTCTCAAGGTGAACGGCGTGGATTATTCCAGGAATTATCTGACGCATGGCGATTTGCTGAATGGCGGTACCTTGAGGTTTGATATGGGCAGCCAGCCTAATATGAAGAGAGGTACGCAGCCGGAAGATTATCCTTATTCTTTCTCGAATGAACTGAAGAAGTAAAGAATAGTAATAATATAGTAAGAAAAGGGTTGCCTCGAAAATAAGTTGATATATCATTTTGTTATTTACTATCTGTATTATAGGTGTTTTTCTTGAATCAGGTGGAAATAATTATTTACTTCGTTAGTAATATTGAGCAAAATGATATATCAACTTGTTTTCGGGGTAACTCTTTTTTTTAGGATTAATGATAAAAAAAGATACTTTTTCAGTAAGTGTATTTTCATTGTCTGTTGTTTTATATAGGAATGCGAGAGAATGAATCTCTCGAAGTAATTTATTGTATAACCTATAAATTGTGTTTATGAAAGACAATTATGCTTTTCGGAGTTCGACGTTCATGCGGGCTTTATTAGTTTTGTTGTTCATGGCAGTTTCTATCCAGTGGGGCTTTGCCCAGTTAAACCTGAATGTGTCTCGCGGCACATTGGGGACAGTCATTGAACAAATCAAGTCTCAATCCAAGTATCAATTTTTTTATGACGACAAACTGGCTGCGTTGCCGGTAGAAAACGTCAAAGTGAACAATGCGTCTATAGAAGATGCTTTGAATGTTATTCTCAAAGGGAAAGACATTTCCTATAAAGTGGAGGATAACATCGTTTATCTTTCTGAAAAGTCTGCTGCTCCTCAAGAGGGCAACCAACAAGGGAAAGAACGGACGATTACCGGAGTCGTGTCAGATGACATGGGACCTCTGATTGGTGTGAATGTATTGATAAAAGGTACTAGCAACGGTGTATTACCGACCTCGACGGTAACTTTACGCTGACCACTACGGAAACGAATCCGGTGATTGTATTCTCTTATATCGGTTATACTACGCAGGAAATCCCCGTGAAAGGTAATGCACCGATTAATGTAATGATGGCCGGAGATACCCAACAGCTTGAAGAAGTTGTGGTTACTGCACTCGGTATCAAGCGTTCGGAAAAGGCATTGTCCTACAATGTACAGCAGGTGAATACAGATGCCATTACTTCCAATAAAGATGCCAACTTTGTGAACTCATTGAGTGGTAAGGTAGCGGGTGTGAACATCAATGCTTCTTCATCCGGTGTAGGTGGTGTATCAAAGGTAGTGATGCGTGGTACGAAATCTATCATGCAGTCTTCCAATGCACTTTATGTAATTGACGGTGTGCCTATTTTCTCTGGCCGTGGTACTGCCGGAGGTAAGGAGTTCGACTCCCAGGGATCTTCAGAACCGATTGCCGATATCAACCCGGAAGACATCGAGTCAATGTCAGTCCTGACTGGTGCCGCCGCTGCTGCCTTGTATGGTTCGGAAGCTGCCAACGGTGCCATTGTCATTACTACAAAGAAAGGTAAAGAAGGTAAGGTGAGCCTTACTGTCAGCAGTAATACTGAATTCACCAATCCGTTTGTGATGCCGAGCTTCCAAAACCGTTACGGTACGGGAACCGGTGGTGTGATGAGCACTTCAGGAGCCATGAGCTGGGGAGCGCCTTTGTCTGCAGCCAATAACTACAATTACAGCCCGAGAGATGATTATTTCCAGACGGGTATTGTAGGAACAGAGAGCATTTCTTTGTCAACCGGTACAGAGAAAAACCAGACGTATGCATCGGCTGCTGCTGTAAACTCCAAGGGTATTGTTCCCAACAACAAATACAACCGTTACAACTTTACGGTACGTAACACCACTACTTTCCTGGACGACAAGATGACTCTGGATTTCGGTGCAAGCTATATTCTGCAGAATGACCAGAACATGACGAACCAGGGTACTTACAACAACCCGTTGGTGGGTGCTTATTTGTTCCCGCGCAGCAACGACTGGTCTGATATCAGCATGTATGAGCGCTATGACGCTGCCCGTAAAATTTATACGCAATACTGGCCGGTAGGTGACGAAGGTATGGTAATGCAGAATCCTTATTGGATTAACTACCGCAATCTGCGCCAGAACAAGAAGGACCGCTATATGCTGAATGCCGGTTTGAGCTATAAGATTCTGGACTGGCTGACTGTTTCAGGACGTGTACGTTTGGATAACTCCAACAATGATTATACAGAAAAGTTCTATGCTTCTACCAATACACAGCTCACCGAGAGCTCTTCACGAGGTCTTTATGGTATTACCAAGACGCAGGACAAACAGTTGTATGCAGACTTCCTGGTGAGTATCAACAAATATTTCGGTGAAGATTGGTCACTCCAGCCAACGTCGGTGGTTCATTCTCCGATATACGTTCGGATGCAATGAAGACCCGTGGTCCGATTGCTGACGGGGGCGATGCTTTCAACGGCGAACCGGTAGGCTTGACCAACTACTTTGCCATTCAGAACCTGAGTGCCAGCAAGACACAGCGTTTGCAGGAAGGATGGCGTGAACAGACCCAGTCTCTCTTCGCTTCGGCTGAGCTTGGTTACAAGAACACTTACTTCTTGACGCTGACCGGACGTAACGACTGGCCTTCACAGCTGGCAGGTCCCAACTCCAACAGCAAATCATTCTTCTATCCTTCAGTCGGTGGTTCTGTTGTACTGTCTGAGCTAATGCCTAACTTGAACAAAGATTATCTTTCTTTTATAAAGGTTCGTGGTTCATGGGCATCTGTTGGTAGTGCTTTCTCCAGATATTTGGCTAATCCCCACTATGAATGGAATTCAAGTTCCGGCCAGTGGAGTATCACGACCCAATATCCGTTGTACAATTTGAAACCTGAACGTACCAATCTTGGAAATCGGTTTGAACATGCGTTTCCTCAAGAACTTTGAATTGGACGTGACATATTACAATGCCAAGACTATGAACCAGACATTCAACCGCAGTTGCCTGTCAGCGGTTGGTCGGCTATGTATATCCAGACTGGTGCCGTACGTAACTCCGGTATTGAGTTGTCGCTGAATTACAAGAATACCTGGAAAGATTTTACATGGGATACCGGTATAACCTTCTCCAGTAACAAGAATAAAATCCTGACTTTGGCAGACAATGCCATCAATCCCGTTACCGGTGAGCTGTTCTCTTTGAGCACGTTGAATATGGGTGGCTTAGGTGATGCCCGCTTCTTGCTGAAAGAAGGTGGGAGCATGGGTGACCTTTACTCACTGCGAGATATGAAACGTGATGCCAATGGACAGATTTTTGTGGACCAAAATGGAACGGTTGCTACGGAAGCCATAACGGACCCGGATAAATACATCAAGTTGGGAAGCGTACTTCCTAAAGGTAATTTGGCTTGGCGTAATAACTTCATTTGGAAGAATTTCACAGCAGGTTTCTTGATTTCAGCCCGTTTGGGTGGTGTGGTTTACTCACGTACACAAGCTATGTTGGACTATTACGGTGTGTCCGAGGCTTCTGCCGATGCACGTGATTTAGGTTACGTGTTGGTGAATGGTAGAGATAAGGTAAACCCCGAAACATGGTACGGTGTAGTAGGTAGCGGCACGTCTGTTCCCCAATACTACACTTATTCTGCTACCAATGTTCGTCTGCAGGAAGTATCTTTGGGTTACACCATCCCCAGAAAGTTGTTGAATGATGTGTGCGATATCAAGGTTTCGTTGGTAGGCCGCAACTTGTGGATGATTTACAGCAAGGCTCCTTTCGATCCCGAAAGTGTAGCTTCTACCGATAACTTTTATCAGGGAATAGACTATTTCATGATGCCGGCTTTGCGTAACATCGGCTTTAGCTTGAGCTTTAAATTTTAATACCAAACGATATGAAAAAGAAAAATATTATAAATAAATTGATTGTTGCTCCGTTGGTTATGGGCTTTATGTCCTGTACCGGCAATTATATGGATATCAACTCCAATCCTTATCAACCGGGTGATTTGACTCCGGATGATTATGCACTGGGTTCTGCATGAGTAACTTGGCAAGTACGGTTATCTCATCAGATGTCAATACGGCACAGTTTACTGATTGTTTGTTGGGTGGACCGTTGGGAGGTTATTTTGCCGATTCAAATGCCGGCTGGTCCAATACAATATCCAATTTTAATGCTACAAATGACTGGACGCGTGTGTTCTTGATAAGTGACCGTATCATTTCAACACTTTACGGTAACTTGAGCACAGTGAAACAAGTATCGGAGAATACCAATAATCCGGTTCCTTATGCCATTGCTCAAATCATAAAGGTTGCTGCCATGAGTCGCGTGACTGATGCGTATGGTCCTATTCCTTATTCTAAAATCGGTCAGGATGGCAAGATTACCATTCCTTATGATACGCAGGAAGAAGTATATAACGCATTCTTCAAGGAACTGGACGAATCCATCGAGGTGCTGACTGAAAACAGAAATGCGGCGTTGGTTGCTTCTGCAGATTTCGTGTACAGTGGTAATGTACAGAAGTGGGTGAAGTTTGCCAATTCATTGAACTGCGTTTGGCTATCCGTATTGCCAATGTAAGCCCTGCTAAGGCTAAAGAAATGGCTGAAAGTGCAGTGAATCACGAGTTGGGTCTGATTGAAACAAATGCAGACAATGCTACATGGAAGTATTTCGGTACAATTAGCAATCCGTTGTTTGTGGCAGTACGTTACAATGAAGAAGCTTCAGGTGGTGATACCCATCCTGCTGCCGACATCATCTGCTACATGAACGGTTACAACGACAATCGTCGTGCCAGCTATTTTGAGGAATCAAAATGGCCTGGAGAGACTTATGTAGGATTACGTCGCGGTATCAACCTCAGTAAGATGAAGGAGTATTTCATCAATTATTCACGTGTGAAGATTTCCTCTTCTGATCCCGTGCTTTGGATGAATGCGGCAGAAGTTGCTTTTTTGCGTGCTGAAGCCACTGCAATCTATGGTTTCAACATGAAAGGAACCGCTGCTGATTTTTATGAACAAGGTGTCCGTCTCTCTTTCGAACAGTGGGGAGCTACCGGTGTAGACAGCTATCTGGCTGATGAAAGCAGTGTACCTGCTCTTTACAAAGATCCCGCCGGTCTTAATACTTATGAAAAGAACCTTTCAGCCATTACTGTCAAGTGGAATGAAGGGGCATCCAAGGAAGAAAAACAGGAACGTATCATTACCCAGAAGTGGATTGCGAATTGGCCGTTAGGTAACGAAGCTTGGGCTGACTATCGCCGTACAGGCTATCCCAAACTGTTGCCTGCAACCAGTGAAGGTAACTTGAGTGGTGGAATTGTTGATAGCGAGAAAGGTGCACGCCGTATGCCTTATCCTTCTGAAGAATATACAAGTAATACTGAAAACGTGCAAGAGGCAGTAAACAGCTATCTGGGTGGACCGGACAACATGGCTACTGACGTATGGTGGGCACGCAAATAATAACAATAAATGCTGAATAATTATGAAATTATATAAGAAATCATTCAAAGGAATCGCGCTGGCAGCTTTTTCCGTATTGGCATTGTCTGCCTGCTCCGACTGGACGGATTCAGAGAGTATTAAACTGAAAGAACCCGGAATCGACGAACAGTCTCCCGAACTGTATGCCAAGTATCTGAAGAACTTGCGGGAATACAAGAATTCTGACCATAAGATTGTATACGGCTGGTTTGATAATAGTGAGAAGTTCCTTTCAGCCGCGGGCAGCACATGTCGGATGTTCCCGACAGTCTGGACGTAATTATTGCGACTACTCCCGATTTGGCGGAATTCGAATTGGAAGATATTGCAAATGTACATGAGAAGGGAACGAAAGTATTCTATTCCATCAGCTATGACAATATCTTGAAGGAACATACCGACAAGGTGAAAGAAGGAACAGAAACATCTGCATTCTCGGCTTATCTGTCGGCTGAGCTGAACAGACTGATAGCTCTTGAAGCACCTTTCGACGGTATTGTAGCCGAGTATCGTGGTAGCAATCCTATCTACATGTCCGAAGCCGACAAGGCTGAAGCAAAGGCAAATCAGGATACTTTCTTCGGTGTGATATCCAACTGGAAGAGTGCCAATTCAGGTAAGCAACTGGTGTTCCAGGGGTATCCTGCCAACCTGATAGGCCAGTCTGTGCTCTCTTCTTGTGACCATATCATCTTGATTACAAATGATGTCACGGATGTTGCCCAACTGGGGATAGAAGCGCTTCAGGCCTTGATGGCAGACGGTGTTCCGGCTGACCGCTTCATTGTATCGGCATCTACCGTCTCTCTGGATACAACAGATAAGACTACCGGATATTACAATGCTTTGAGAGCTCTGTCGGAAGCTGCTTATTGGGTGACAGAACCGTCTGCAGAGTTTACAAAAGCCGGTCTGGCTATTGAGAACATGCAGAATGATTACTACAATGCCACCAATACCTATCAATACGTGAGAGAAGCTATCAATATTATGAATCCTGCTCCTAAAAAATAAAAGAATATCATGAAACTGAAAAGTATATATTTAGTATCGATGGCATTATTGGCAGGTGTATTTGCTGCTTGTAATGATAATGACGTTGAGAATTTCGATAATCAGGTGTATATCAACGGCTCGGCGATGACCAGTACTGTGTTGTTGAAAAACACTGTTTCCGATACGGAAGGTTCATTCCGGATTTCAATGGCCCGTCCTGAATCGCAGGATATAACTATTGCCTTGAAGGCGGACCCTTCACTGGTAGCTACTTATAACGCTACCTATTATGACACAGCCGAGCTCTGCCGGAAAACTATTATACGGTAGAAACTCCGCAGGCTACCATTTGGCCGGTGCTGTCATTTCAGACGACATCACTGTCAGCTTCAAGAACTTGACGGAGCTGGACCGTGAGAAGGTATATGTATTGCCGGTTACGGTAGACCAGGCAAGCATCGGAGTCTTGAAGAGCTCCGGTACCATGTACTACGTGCTGAAGGGTGCCGCATTGATTAATACGGTTCCTGATATTACCAAGAATCTGGTTTACGTAACTTGGACCAATCCAGATGTAGCCAATAATATGAATAAGCTGACGGCAGAAGCGTTGATTCGTGTAAGCAAGTTTGACAAGATGCTGACTTCCATTATGGGTATCGAAGGTAAGTTCCTGCTCCGCATCGGTGATGCCGGAATTCCTCAAAACCAGTTGCAGGTGGCTACAAGTAGCGGCAATGTGACCGATGAGAGTCTGGTTATTCCGACAAACGAATGGACACATATCGCTGTGACCTACGATGCGGATGCAAAAACAGTTATAATCTACATCAATGGTAAGAATATGCTGGAGACTACTTTGGACTGCGGAGTCGTGAACTGGGGCCAGACCATGACCGATGAAGGTAACGGATTCTGGATTGGCCATTCATACAATCGTGACCGTTGGTTGGAAGGTAATATCTCAGAGGTGCGTATCTGGAACAAGGTGTTGACATCAGCAGAAATCAATGCAAAGGACCACTTCTACCAGGTAGAGCCGGATGCTGACGGACTGGTTTCTTACTGGAAGTTCGATGAGGCGCCGGTACTGCCATTCACGATTATAGCGGAAATGAGAACAATGCTACTGCAGTGGAATCATTGACTTGGACTGCTGTGGAACTGCCCGCTAAATAATTTAGTTATACCTTAATTCAAATAAAAAGATATTGATTATGAAATATATGAATCATGTAAAATCAGGCTTGCTGGCAATGGCTTTTGCATGTGCAGGAATATGCTTCACCGGTTGTGAAGATGATGTTGTCATCAACACCGGCAACAGCGATAAGCTGGATACTGTGGATGGCGTGTATGGCTATGTAAAGTCTGCCGCCGGTGCACGTGAACTTACTCCGATTTCTGTTTTTGGCGACAAGGTTGCTACCGGACATCTCTATTTTGAACTGAGCAAAGCTGCAGAGCAGGATGTTACGGTGACCTTCAAAGTGGACGAAGACGTTTTGGAGGCTTACAATAAGAAGAATGGAACAAGCTATAAAATGTATCCCGCCGATAAGCTGAGCCTGGCGAACGGTGGAACTGCCACTATCAAGGCGGGCGAACAGAAGTCGGCTTCTGTGGAACTGAATATCAATGCCGGAGGCACAATCGGACAGACTTATGCTGTTGCCGTTTCTGCATCTGCCAATAACGGTGTGGAAGTTTCTACAAACAATCAGGAATATATTTACTTGGTAAAGCCTTTGGCTGCTATTCCTGAGAGTATCAGTAAGGGTGATATACTTACACATTGCTTTGTGGAAGTAAATGACGAGAACATCTTGAATATGGGTGAATATACCATGAAGAGCAACGGAAAGCCTTTCTTTGATGTAGTCAGCATTTTTGCTGCCAACATCAATGTGGATAGCAAGACCGGTCGCGTACATGTTTTCTGCAATGACCAGGTTTCCTTCTTGCTGAGAAATGCGGATAAGTTCATCCGTCCTTTGCAGGCTAAGGGCATTAAGGTGGCTATGACTATTCTTGGCAACCATGACGAGGCTGGTATGGGTAACCTTTCGGAAGCTGCCGCCAAAGACTTTGCCAAGGAACTGAAAGCTTACTTGGATATCTATGGCTTGGATGGTATTGACTTTGATGATGAGTACACCAGCTACAACAACTCCAATCCCAGCCCCGGCTTCGAAACACGCTCACGTGCCAACTTCGCGCGTTTGGTTTATGAGTGCCGCCAGGTATTTGGAGACAAGCTGATCGGTGTGTATGAATATGGTTCGCTCGACTCTCCAGACGGTGAGGTAGAGGGTATGAAGGTAGGTGACATTGTGGACTATATGACCTACGGTTACTACCAGAATCAGAATCCCGAGGGAGCCTTTGGCCGTGAAGAGTCTCATTTTGAGAACCTGCCCAAATCCAAGTATGCTCCGCTGCCTTGGAAGATTAATGATGAGTTGAACGGAGGTTGGAGTGGATTTGACAAGAGCAAATTCCAGAAAGTGAAAGATGAAGGTTATGGCATTCAGATGTTCTACAATCCCAAACCGCTGGTGTATCAGTATTATACGTTGCTTTCGGAAATAAGTAAAGTACTTTTTGATGATGAAGTGGAGTGGAGCGGCAAGTACTGGAGCCGTATCGGTGAAGCTTATCAGGGCAAAATGTTGGGTTATGAAGATTTGGTCGGCGAGTGGAAGGTAACTTCCAGCAATTCTCTCTTTACCTATGTGGATGAAGAAGGCAATCCTCGCTGGTGGGATTGGAAAGGCAGTCAGGAGTTTGAG